>OUNJ010000006.1_pt1 | contig 22041 bp, 26 predicted proteins | sample 1755361 | NCBI WGS metagenome assembly OUNJ01 (sample SAMEA3914825, study PRJEB12502) | metagenome | biome: forest; material: soil | place: USA | collected 2012-03-12 | depth 0.1 m
CGGCCAGCCCATCGCCCGCCAGCCCCGTGAGGCGCGCGACGGCAACCGCCGCCGTGGCCGCCGTGGCGGTCGCAACCGCAACCGCTCGGATCGCCCGCGCCGTGAGGAAGGCAGCATCGGCAACCCGGTGAATGCATCAGGCGAAGGTGAAAGCAGCAGCCAGCCCACGCCCGTTAGCGCGAGCAGCAGCTACGAGCCGACCTCCTACAGCAGCCATGAATCGGCAAGCTACAAGCCGAAAGCCGAAGCGCCCAAGCCCGCGTTCGTGATTCCGCTGAGCGAGAAGCAAACCAACCCGGCTGCGGTCGCCTCACCCATCATTTCCGAATCGACGGGCGACGGCGATAAATCCAAGCGCAAAGGCTGGTGGAGCCGCGTACTCGAGAGCTAACCATGCGCCGCCTGCTCGCAGCGATGCTTGCCCTCTTCCTGCCCTTTTCGGCAGAAGCGGGCCTCATCCGCGACGCGGAAATCGAGAACACGCTCTACAGCTACGCCCGGCCGATTTTCACCGCTGCGAAGATCGACCCGGATTCGGTGCGCATCCTTATTGTCGATAGCCCGGAGATCAACTCCTACGTCGCGGGCGGACTGAATATCTTCCTCAATACGGGGCTGATTTTGCAGGCCCCCAAACCGGGCATGCTGATCGGCGTCATCGCGCACGAAACCGGCCATATCGCGGGCGCGCATCTCTCGCAGTTCCAGGAGAAAGCCTCCCGCGCGAGCTTGGGCAGCATCCTCGGCATGGCGCTCGGCGCGGCGGCCATGGTCGGCGGTGCGCGGCAAGCGGGTGCAGGCGTGCTGATGGGTTCGCAAAGCATGGCGCAGCGCGGCTTCCTCACCGATATTCGCCTCAACGAACAATCCGCCGACCACGCCGCCCTCACCTTCCTCGACGCAAACGACATCTCCGCCACGGGCATGCTCGAAATGTTCCAAGTGCTCCGCCAGCGCGAGAGCGGCCTTGCGACGCAGGATAAATACATGAGCAACCACCCGCTCACCAGCGAACGCATCACCACGATGCGCGACCATATCGCCGAATCGAAAATCCCCGCCGATCAGGTGCCGCCGGAATTCATCCCCATGCACCAGCGCATGCTCGCGAAACTGTTCGCCTTCACGCAGCCTTATGACGCGACCATGGCGCGCTATCCGGCGAGCGACACTTCCGTCGCCGCGCGTTACGCCCGCGCCATCGCCGAATTCCAGCGCAGCCATTTGCAACAAGCCCTGCTCGGCATGAGCGCGCTCATCAAGCAATACCCGAACGATCCGTTTTTCTACGACACGCTCGGGCAAATCCTGTTCGAGAACGGTCGCCTGAACGAAGCCGTCGCTGCCTATGCCAAAGCCACGAGCCTGAAGCCGGACTCCGCCCTCATCACCACGGAATATGCCAAAACCCTCATCGCCCAGAACAACCCAGCGGAACTCGGCCACGCCATCAACCTGCTCGAACATTCGCGCGAGCTGGATGACAGCTACGACGTGACCTGGCGCCAGCTCGCTATCGCCTACGGCAAGCAGGGCAAGGTCGGCCGCTCCTACGAAGCGCTCGCCGAGGAAGCAGCCCTCAACGGCGATTACAAATCCGTCATCCAGCACATCGCCCGTGCCCGGCCGGACGCGGCGAACGACAGCGCGCTCGCCCTCGAACTCGACGATCTCGAGCGTGACGCAAAAGCCCAACTCGAAAAAAAGAAGGAAGCCGATTCCATTTTCTAAGCGGCTTTCCCTTGCGAAACCTGCTATAAAATTGAAGATACAGCCATCATTCCTGCAGGAGTTCTCATGAAATACGCGCAACTCATCATCGGTTTACTCGTCGGCACGGCCCTTGGCGGCACCGTGGTCGCCAGCACCGGCACCGTTCCCGGCACCAGCGGGTCGATGGACGATGAAGCCGTCAAAAAAATCGTGCGCCAGGTGATTTCGGACGAACCGCGCCTCATCATCGAATCCGTCCAGAAATTCCAGGCGGAGGAGCAAAAGCAGCAAACCACCGACGCCAGCGCCATGCTGAAGGATAAAGACATCCACGACGCGCTGTATAACAGCCCGGACAACGCCTTCTTCGGCCCGAAAGAATCGGTGCGTACGGTTGTCGAATTCTTCGATTACAATTGCCCGGTCTGCAAAATGCAGTTCAAAGGCCTCGATGCCGAAGTGAAAAAAGACCCGACCTTACGCGTCGTCTTCATCGAATTCCCGATCTTCGGGCCGGTGTCCGACACGAACGCGAAGCTCGGCCTCGCCGTCTGGCGCCTGTACCCCGAGAAATACTACGAATTCCACGAGAAAATGATGAGCACACCCGGCCACGGCCCCGGCAATAATGAACCGACCTACCAGTTCATGAAAGACCTCGGGATGGATGTCGAGAAAGTGAAAGCCGAAGCCGACAAAAAAGAAGTCGGCGACATCCTCGTGAAAAACCGCGAGCTGGGCACGAAACTGCACGTGCAAGGCACGCCGCTGCTCATCATCGGTGACGACATCATCCCCCATGCCATCGACCCGGAGGAGCTGGAAGGCCGCCTGAAAGCGCTCGACGGCAAAAAGGAAAAACCCGCGAAGGATGAGAAGAAGGCGGAGTAGTTGCCACAAACTCCGTCATTCCCCGAATTTTTGTCCTTCACAAAAATTATAGGGGAATCCAGCGTGGCGAGTCTTCGCCACTATGACTCCTATTCATTTTAGAAAAGATGGATTCCCCTATAATTTTGCTAAAGCAAAATTCGGGGAATGACAGCGCTTGTGGCACTACCACTGCACTAATCCCGCTTCAGCTCCGTCACTTTCACCCACCAATCCGGATGGTTACGCGCGATGCTGTCCGCCGCTTTGTTCGCGACCGTATGGTCGGTATAGATCGCGAAACAACACGCCCCGCTGCCGCTCATGCGCACGAGGCTCGGCGCGGGTTGCAGCGTTTCGAGCGCGAGCAGCACTTGCGCCACTTTCGCCTCGCGCACGATCGCCGCACGCTGCAAATCATTGCGCGTCGATTTCAATGAATCGAGCAAAATCGCCGGATGGTGCAGCGGAATTTCCGCCGATGGCCGCGCATCTTTTGGCAGCTCCAGCGCGCCATACACATCTTTCGACAGCAGCGCCACACGCGGATGCACCAGCAGCAGCGAAATCCGCGGCCAATGGGTGAGGAACGGCACCAGCTCCGTGCCCGTACCACGCGCGATGGCAGGCGTGCTGGCGATGCACATCGGCACATCCGCCCCAAGCGTACCCGCCATCCATAGCAAATCGCGGTAGCTGAGATCCATCCCCCAGAAACGGTTGAGGCCGCGTAACGTCGCCGCCGCATCCGCCGAGCCGCCGCCGAGGCCCGCACCGACAGGGATATGCTTCGTCAGCGTGATTTTCGCACCGGGCCGTTGCGGCAATTTGCTTTGCAGCGCCCGCGCCGCTTTCAGCACAAGGTTGTTTTCCGCCGCCCCGCTCGCTTCGGCGAACTCTCCCTCCACCACGAGCGACAAGTCCTCCGCCGGTTCGACGGTCAACCGGTCGGCAAACTCCGTGAACACGACGAGCGATTCGAGGTCATGATAGCCATCCTCGCGCTTACCGAGCACGTGCAGATACAGGTTCAGCTTGGCTGGCGCGACCAGCGTCAGTGCAGGCATTATTGGACCTGGGTTTTGGCGGGCGTCGTCGGCGTCGCCACCACCGTCGCCTGCGGCAGTTTGGCGGCAATCTCCGGCGAGGGCACAAAGGCAGGCATGCCTTTGGCGAGCTTCTCGTGCAGCCCGTCCGCGATGTCCTTATCCGGCTTGAAGGTCAGCACCCGCTCCCACTGGTAGCGCGCTTCCGTCGTGCGGCCGATGCGCCAATAGGCGTCACCGAGATGCTCGTTCACCGTCACATCGTCCGGCATCAGCTCCACCGCGCGCTCGAATTTATCGACCGCCGTTTTGAAATCCCCCGCGAGGTAATAGGCCCAGCCCACCGAGTCGATGATATGCGCATCGTCCGGCCTTTGCGCCGAGGCATTCTCGAGGTAATCGCGCGCCTGCGCGAGGTTTTTCCCCATCGTCATCCAGCTATAGGCGAGGTAATTCAACACATCCGGCTGGTCGGGCGAGAGCACCAGCGCGCGCTTGAAATCCGCCTCCGCCTTGTCCCAATCGCCCGCGCGCTCATAGCTGATACCGCGCGCATAGAGCAGCGGCCAGTCGCCCGCTTGCAGCGGCTCGGTGCGGGCAATCGCCTGCCCGTACGTGTCCGCCGCCGCCGAATAATTCTTCGCATCACGCTCCATGTCGCCCTTGGTGATGAGCGCGATAGATTCGTTGGGGTATTTCGCGGCCAACACATCGAGTAAGGCAATCGCCTTATCTTTCTGCCCGAGCGCTTCGTAATTCAGCGCTTTGCGCACCTGCGCGCGGCGATAGAACACACTGCCTTCGGGAATGCCGTCATAGGTCGCAATCGCCTGTTTGTAATCCTCGACCTGCTCATACAGGTTCGCGAGCATCAACTGCGCGGGCGGCAAATTCGGCTTCAGTTCGAGCGCCATGCGCAAATAGAGGAATGTATCCTGCGTCGCTTCCTCGCCGAACAAAATGCTCGCGGTCGTGAAATATAGCTCGGCCAGCCCCTCCTTCGCATTCGCTACCAGCGGCTTCGGCGCTGGGCCTGCGACGATTTTATCCGGCACCAGCGTCGATTGCGGATTCGCCTTCGCATAAGCATCGAAATCCGCCTGCGCCTCGTCCCACTTGCCCTCGCGCTCGTGGAAATTCGCGATGGCTTCGACCACGCGGTACGGCGTCACCGCCGCATCCGCATTCGCTTTGGTATAAGCCGCCTGTGCCGCCGCTTTATTGCCGAGCACATCGTTCATCAACGCCGTATGGTAGTTGATGAACGGCGCGAAAAACCCTGCTTTGTCGATCGCCGCGCGCAAATCGACACTTTTCTTCGCCGGGTCGTTGCCGACCGCAATCCATTCCAGCGTCACCGGGCGAATGAGGCCGAACAGCCCCGCCGCCGAGGCCTGCTCAATCACCGTTTTGGCTTTCGCGTAATCGTTCGCTTTCACCGCTTCGAGCATCAGCAAACTGGCGACCAGCGGATCGTTGTTCTTATTTTTCGCGAGCTTTTCCGCCATCTGCGTCGCCACATCCATATTCCCGGCGAGCAGGTGCATGCGCATCGCTTCCTGTTGCAGCTCCTCATTGTCCGGGTCGCGCGCCAGCGTTTCGCTGATATAGCGCGCCGCTTCCTGCAAATCCTGGTTATGCGTCGCAAAGCGGCCCGAGAGGAAACTGCCCGCTAACCCTGGGCGAATATCGCTATCCGGCGTCGGTTTATCGAGCGTTTCACCGACCGGGGCGACAGCGGGCGCGGGCTTCTCCTTGCTCGTCGTACTGGCTTTCAGCTTCATGCGCAGATCGTCCGCCAGCGCTGGCTGCGTCAATACTGCACTGCACAGCAGCGTCGCCAGCCCATAGCTAACCCATCGGAATTGCATTGTTTTTGGCATCGACCACCTGCTGCTACGGAAAACTGCTTGCTACTTCCCCGCTTTACATTATATTGCCGCGCCTATCAAACGAAATACGTGGCTAGCCCGCGGAAAAGAACGAGGATTTTATGAGCAGTAAGAACAACCCAGAGCTACGTGGCGCGGTAACGGAACTGCGCAAATATAAAGGCAAGACGGTGAAACCCTGCCGCATCATCGACGGCGCGCGCGGCATCGACTTCATCGGCGCGGCATTCGAAAGCGGCGAAATCGTGGTCGACGCGGTGACCAAACGCCCGATTCCGTACCAGGCGATTTACGGCTAGTTATTGATTGCGCCCGGAATGTTCTACTGAACATTCCATGGCACGCAGCTTCGCCGGCTCATGGCTGATCGGCCTGCTGGCCTCACGAATAAAACCCCGCCAGAGCAAAACTCTGGCGGGGTTTTTTCATGTGGTGGTGGAAGATAAAAACAAACCTCTCCACTGGCGTCATTGCGAGCGAAGCGCGGCAATCCAGTTTTAATAAGAGGCACACTCTTTCCTCCGTCATCCCGGGCTCGACCCGGGATCTAAGGCCACATGCTCAATAGAGTCAGATAAAAAAGAATAAGCGGACCAACCGATAATGTGGCGCATATTGCTTGAGATCCCGGGTCGAGCCCGGGATGACGGAGGAGAGGCAAAAGCAAATTCCGCCTTACTACATATTCGGATAATTCGGCCCGCCGCCACCCTCGGGCGGTACCCAGACGATATTCTGCGTCGGGTCTTTGATGTCGCAGGTTTTGCAATGCACGCAATTTTGCGCGTTGATCTGCAATCGTTGCGCGCCCGCATCCTCGACGAACTCATACACCCCCGCCGGGCAGAACCGCGCTTCCGGCCCCGCATATTCCGCGAGATTCACTGACACCGGTACGCTCGCATCTTTCAGCGTGAGATGGCACGGCTGGTCTTCCTCGTGATTCGTGTTGCTCAGATACACCGACGATAACCGGTCGAAGCTCACCACCCCATCCGGCGCGGGGTAGTCGATTTTCGGGCAGGCTGCCGCGGGCTTGAGCGCGGAATAATCCGCATGGTGCTTGAACGTCCACGGCGCCTTGCCGCGGAACAGATAGGTATCGACCGCATTGAACGCGAGCGCCACCCACAGCCCGAGACGAAACACCGGGCGAATATTGCGCGCACCGTAAAGTTCCTTACCCACCCATGACGCGCGCAGCGCCGGTTCATAGGCCGCCATGTCACCATTGCTCGCCAGTGCCACAACTGCTGCTTCCGCCGCCAGCATGCCGGATTTCATCGCCGTGTGGCTGCCTTTGATGCGCGCGACATTAAGGAACCCCGCCGCGCAGCCGATCAGCGCGCCGCCCGGGAATGCGAGCTTTGGAATGGACTGCCAGCCGCCCTCGTTCAGCGCCCGCGCGCCATACACCAGCCGCTTGCCGCCCTCGAGCAAGGGCCGAATTTTCGGGTGTGTCTTGAAGCGCTGGAATTCCTTGAACGGGTCGAGGTACGGGTTCGCATAATCAAGCCCTACTACATAACCAATCGCGACCTGGTTATCTTCCATATGGTAAATGAATGAGCCACCATAAGTCATGCTATTCAGCGGCCAGCCGATGCTGTGCTCGACGAGGCCAGTCCGGTGTTTCGCGGGATCGACCTGCCAGATTTCCTTGATGCCGATGCCGTAGGTTTGCGGCTCGACGCCTTCGCGTAAGCCGAACGTCGCCATCAATTTCTGCGATAGCGAGCCGCGGCAACCTTCCGCAAACAATGTCAGTTTCGCGCGCAGTTCCATCGGCGGCTGGTAGTTCGCTTTTTCTTTGCCGTGCTTATCCACCCCGAACGCGCCGGTGCGGATACCTTTCACCGCACCATCTTCGATGATGGTTTCCGCGCCCGTGAAGCCCGGAAAAATTTGTACACCGAGCGCTTCGGCCTGCCCCGCGAGCCAGCGGCAAACATTGGCCAGCGACACGATATAATTGCCGTGATTTTTCATCTGCGGCGGTGTGGGTAAACGGAACTTGCCGCCCTTGCTGAGGAAATTGAATTTATCCTCCGTCACCGCCACACTGATCGGCGCGCCACGCTCCTTCCAATCCGGAATCAGCTCGTTGATCGCAATCGGATCCATCACCGCGCCCGACAAAATATGCGCGCCGACCTCCGAACCTTTTTCGATGAGCATGACATTGAGATCGGGCGAAAGCTGCTTCAGGCGGATCGCCGCTGACAAGCCCGCCGGGCCCGCCCCCACAATCAGCACATCGCATTCCATGATGTCGGTCATGAAGTCAACAATACCATTAAGGATAAGGGAGTTGAAGCGCTATTCGATTCCGCCGGATTTGCCGCCCGATTTATTCGGCACGACATTGCTTGCTTCCGCGCTCGCCGAACGGATACCGAGTTTCGACAGGTCGAGGTTTGCGACCGCACTCGCAATTGAGCTGCCCGCCGCCTGCCCTTCGCTTTGCTCCACGCCGTTGCGCGCCATGCCCGCGCCAATCGAACGCGCGACAAGCTTATCCACCACGAGGTTGAAGCCAGCCGCAGCATCCATGGCATTTTTGGTCAAGTTCGGATTAGCCATTGGTCACCTGCTGTTCCATATCGAGGGAGTCGAGGAATTCGATCGCGCGGCGCTGGCATTCGAGCGTCGGCATGCTGAGCGCGACCAGTTCTTTCGCTTGTTTCACTTTGCGCATATTCACGCCGCAGGAAGCAAGGTGCCCCCGGTTGCTCGACATGCGCGGGTCGGAAAGCAGTGCCTTCGCATATTCCACATCGGCATATTCGGCGAGGGCGGAAGTCAGCTCCACGACGGCTTTCGCGGCGATATCCGGTGCATAAAACTGCTGTTCGGCTAGCACGGGCTGGCCTTGTCTGTTAGGTAGCATATGGTTGGTTCCTATAATGCTCATAGGGCCATTATTAGTGGAAATTGATTAATTTTTCGTTACGGCATGAACACAGCGCTCAACCCCGCAGAAATGCTTGATTCCCTGAGCTGGTATAGCGAGATGGGTGTGGACATCTGCGTCGAAAATACGCCGCAGGTGTTGAAGGCGGCGATCCCTGAGCAAGTGAGTACGAAGCCCACCACAAACTCCCACTCCCCCCTTGCGGGGGAGTCGAATCGCTCCTTCAGCGATTCGGTGGGGGGACAATCTTCTCATTCTGCATCGCCCAAAACTCCATTAAAAAACACCCCCCACCAAAACGCCCAAGAGCGTTTTGGCTCCCACTCAAGGGGGGAGCTGGCCCAAGCCGCACCGCTATCACCCAATACTCCCCCCGCCTCCATCATCGAAGCCATTACCGAAGCCCGCGCGCTGGCGGATGGCGCAACCGACCTCGCCGCGCTCGAAGCCGCGGTGCGTGGATTCAACGGCTGCGCGCTCAAGAAAACCGCGACGAACACCGTCTTCGCGCAAGGCGTACCGCAAAGCCGCCTGATGTTCATCGGCGAAGCCCCCGGCGCGGACGAGGACAGAAACGGCGTGCCGTTCTGTGGCGCTTCCGGCCAATTGCTCGATAAAATGCTCAGCTTCATCGGCTTGAAGCGCGCGGAAAATTTCTACATCACCAACACGCTTTTCTGGCGCCCGCCCGGCAACCGCCAGCCGACGACGGAAGAACTTGCTATCTGCCGCCCGTTCGTCGAGAAGCATATCGCGCTGGTGAACCCCAAAATCCTGGTGCTGGTCGGCGGCACCGCGACCTCCTCTATGCTGAAAGATACACGCGGCATCACCCGCCTGCGTGGGCAGGTCTTCCGCTACCAGAACGAATACATGGCCGAAGACGTGCCCGTGCATGTGATTTACCACCCCTCCTACCTGCTGCGCCAACCCCTCGCCAAAAAGCAGGCATGGGGCGATTTACTGCAATTGAAAGAAGCGCTTAGCGCATCTTGACACCCACGCACGCACAACCAACTGATTTTTAACGAAAGCCTGATTTATCCTTGCTGAGGGCCCGGAATCGGCCTATATGGCTGGCCGGTTCACCAAATCAGGCTATAGTTAAATGAACGCATGAAACGCCCACCGCACAAATCCCAACCGAAGAAGCGCCCGCTGCGCCCCGCCGCGCTCGCCGCCTGGGGTGCGCTCGTGTTGTTTGCGGGGTTGACCGCCATTGCGCTGAGCAACAGCGTCGAGCCGCTGCCCGCTACACCCGACGCGCAACCAGCCCAACTCGCCGTCGCTCCCGCGAACCCGGCGGAACTGACCCCGGCGGATCGCGGGCTTTACGTCATGATCGACAGCGCGCAAACCCACCATGATTACGCTGCCGCCGACCAGTTCATCGCCCAACTCGCGAACCCGCGCCTCGTCGGCTACGCCCTCGCCGAGCGCTACCTCGACGGTGCGTACAAAGCCAGCAACGCCGAACTCACCGACTGGCTCGCCCACTACCGCGACCACCCGCAGGCCGCACGCATCGCCGCGCTCGCCATCCGTCGCGGCATGAATGTCGAAGCCCCGAAAGCCGAGCAGCCTTTGCGCGGCGAGGGTTACGCTGATCATCAGGGCAAAAGTGCCATGCCCGATAGCTGGTTCACCGCCCTCGGCCACTGGCGCAGCGGCGAATACGCTGAGGCCAATGCCATTTTCAGCAAATTGAGCAGCGACGAAAACCTCTCCGACTGGCAGCGCGCCGAGGCCTATTTCTGGTCCTACCGCGCAAGCGAAAAACTCAATGAAGAAACCGCCGCGCAAACCGCGCTCGCCCACGCCGCCCAATACCGCACGACCTTCTACGGCCTCATCGCGACCGCCACCCTCGGCCAGCGCCTGCCCACGCCCGAAGCGCCGGAAGTGAGCGACAGCTTACGCAACGACCCGCGCGCCATCCGTGCCGCACTGCTCTCGCAACTCAGCCGTAACGATGACGCGGAGGACGAACTGCGCGCGCTCTACAGCGCCGCCCCGAAAGCCGACCGCAACGGCATCGTGACGCTCGCCAGCGAACTCGGCCTGTCCAACCTGCAAATGCGCCTTGCCCGCACGCCGGGCCTGAGCGATGCCGAGCAGCTTTTCGCCGAATTCCCCGCCCCGCAATACATGGCCGACCTCCAGCCGGTGATGGATTCAGCACTGGTCATGGCCGTCGCCCGCAATGAATCGAGCTTCCGCGAACTCGCCCACAATCCCTCGGGCGCCATGGGCGTGATGCAGATGCTGCCCGCCACCGCGCGTGCACTTGAACGCCGCATCGGCCCGCAATTACTGACGGCGGATGCGACGACGAGCAATACCCCGCTCGCCGAGCGCCTGAACGACCCGGCCATGAGCGCACGCTACGGCGCGCAGTACCTCAAGCTGCTCACCGAGGAACCAGCCATCGGCCATAACCTGATTCACCTGCTCGTCGGCTATAACGCTGGCCCCGGCACGGTTGCGAGCTGGAAAGCCGCCGCGCGCAACGTGAACGACCCGCTGCTCTACATCGAATCCATTCCCTATGCCGAAACACGCAACTACGTCATGCAAGTCTCCGCGCAATATTGGGTCTACCAACGCATGATGGATGAAACGCCGCAATCGCTGCTTGACCTCAGCAAAGGCCAGTGGCCGGAATTGCGCAAACACGGGGCGTAATTAATCGCGCTCGACAAGCACACTTACTCTGTTATTTTTGCCCAATATTAGCAGCGTCATTGCGAGGCCCAATTGGGCCGCGGCAATCCATCTTTCTTCATTTGGCAAAGATGGATTACTTCGCTTTGCTCGCAATGACGGAGTTTGCCTAACCATGCCGCACCTCAAACTCGAACTGAAGCTCGCCCCCGCCCGCGTTTGCGGGGTGGATGAAGCCGGGCGCGGGCCGCTCGCTGGGCCAGTCGTCGCGGCCGCACTGATTTTCGAGGCAGGCAAAAAAATCCCGCGCGGGCTGAACGACAGCAAACAACTCAGCCGCATCGAACGCGAAAAGCTTTACGAACGCCTGCTCAAAAACGACATCCATCACGCGGTGGGCATCGCGAGCGTCGAGGAAATCGATACGCTCAACATCTGGGGCGCAACGCAACTCGCCATGAAGCGCGCCGTCACCGGCCTCGCGCTCGCTCCCGAATGGGCACTGATCGACGGCCACCTGAAACCGCGCGACATGCCCTGCGAGTGCCAGCCCGTCATCGGCGGCGACGGCATTTCGCTCTCCATCGCCGCCGCGTCGATCATCGCCAAAGTCACACGCGACCGCATCATGGAGGAGCACGCCGCAACATGGCCGCATTACGGCTTCGAGCGCCATGCCGGTTATGGCACGCCACAGCACTACAAAGCGCTCGAGGAGCATGGGCCGTGCAGCATCCACCGCCGCAGCTTCGCGCCGATCCGCAACTTGCTCGAAGCCATGGCAGCGGCATGAGCACACCGACAAAAAAACCCTTCCGCAAGCGCCATCTCTTCGCGCGCAGCGTCAGCGATGTGGTGAAAAACGCCACCCAGCCGCTGATGAACAAGCAAGGCAAACTCTACAGCGCGCTCTTACGCGACTGGACGCAGATCGTCGGCACCGAGCGCGCAAGCGTGACCCGACCCGAGCGCCTGCAATTCCCTAATACCGAGGCCAGCGGCGCGGTTTTGCACCTCTCCGCCCGTCCCTCCGCCGCGCTGGAACTCGCCTACATGCAGGAGCAAATGCTCGAACAATGCGCCCGCTATTTCGGCTACCGCGCCGTCACGCGCATCGTCATCCACGCGACACATGAAGGCTTCGACGGCCAGGAAAAAAACATCGCGCTGCAGCCGCCAAAACCCCAGCCTATCCAAACCCTGCCCGCCGATACGTCACCCGAAATGCGCCGCGTGCTCGAGCGAATATCCACCCACCTCGCATCGCCTAGTGACAAGAAATCCTGACTCGGCTAGAACCGCATCCATTCACCGCAGGAGAAAAACATGGCTACGTCGAAAAACGCCGGAAAACTCGTTATTTTTGCCCTTGTCGCCCTCATCGGCGGCGCAGCTGGCTTCGGCTATTTCACGCAAAACGCCAAAATGGAAGACGCGCCCAAACCTGCGACCGCCGCAACGGCCGAGCAGAAGCAAATCCTCGCGCCAAAACCCAGCGACATCATCCTCGGCGACAATAACGCGCTTGTCACCATCGTGGAATATTCCTCGCTTTCCTGCCCGCATTGCGCCCATTTCCACCAGGAAATCCTCCCCGCGCTCGACAAGGAATTCATCACCACCGGCAAAGTGAAAATGGTGCTGCGCCACTTCCCGCTGAACGACCCGGCGATCAAAGCCTCGGAAGTCGTCGAATGCGCCGGGCAGAACAACCTGAAACGCGAAAATTTCATGAAAGTGCTGTTCGAAATGCAGCAACAATGGGCCTATAACGACACCTACGTGAAAGATCTCAAGCAAATCGCCTCCGTCGGCGGGCTCGACAGCGCGACGTTCGATAGCTGCCTCGCCGATAAAGGCCTTGAAACCCGCATCCTCACCATGCGCCAGGAAGCGGAAACCAAGCTGCAGGTCAGCTCCACCCCAACCTTCTATATCGACGGTGAAAAATACACCGGCGAGCCGAGCGTCGACGGCTTCCGCGATGCCATCAAAGCCGCACTTGCAGGCAAGAAATAATTCTTCAAAACCGTCATCAAACTGTCATGGTGCGCTGCTAGAAGCTTTCGCAACACACGAAGGAGCTAGCCCATGACGCAATTTTTATCTGCCGAAGAAACCAAGCAATTCCTTGCCGATCAGGGCTTGGATCTCTATTTTGATGGATCAAAAAAGGACGCGGCGATGGCACTGCGTTCGCTGGCGAACATGAAACAGGGCCTGACACCGGGCATGGGTTTCAACGCGGCACTCACCTGGGTGAATGAACATGCAATCCGCTTCACGCTGAAAGAGGATGCCACCTTGCGCGAGTTGCACGAAACGGTCGCAAAATACCGTTCGCGTTCGGGCGAGTACTTTAGGCCTATCGGCAAGATCACCGATCTTATCGCGAAGGTCGAGTTCAACCCTGAAATCCTGCCATTCCTTGCCACTTCCACGATGTATTCCATGGATCAATTCCTTGCAGGGCAGGAAAAGCGGTCCCTGCGCGACATCGCCGAAGAATATGGTATGGAGCCACAAGCACTGGTCGATAAAATGTCCAAAGACTTGTTCCCAAAAGCGAAGGCACTCTTTGCATGCAACCAACTTAATAGAGAGGCGCTCCATCCGAATTTTGTCGCCCGTTCCTTCCTTATCCCGACGACAATCCAGAGCGAAAACGGCGTCCCCAAGTTGGATTATCTCGTTTCGCCGCAAGCCATGCTTCTACTTGATTTCTCAGCGATCAAGCACGAACTGGACGAGCAGGCAGCATCTAAAACAAATCAACCGACGGTGCACAAACCCGATCTGCCGCCCATCAAAACGAAGCCGCACAAGAGCGATCGTGCAGAAACGCCGGAGAGTTTTTACTTCAGCGAACTCACCAGCGCTGGCGCAAAAAGGGAGCGGAGCAGGTATGCCGATAAAGTCCGCACGTTTCAGGAAAAAGCGCGAGTCGCGCGAGGTACTGGCCGCGGCGCATAAGCGTTCCCGTGTTCAAGCTACTGTTATCCTACAGGTATGGCTTGATTTTTTCCGCCATCAACAGCCTTATTTCGCCGCTTGACAGCGCAAGGGTCAATCCATAGATTGCGCGCGCCATGAGCACGGACGAAGAAAAACAGCCGGTTTCGCTCGAATCGTTGAACCAACGGCTCGATGAAGTGAAAAAGCTGCAACCAACCTCCGGCTCGGACCCGAAATTACCCGGGGATGCGGCCCGCGCGGCGATTGATTTTGCCAGCGCCACCGCGGTCGGCACCGCACTCGGTTACGGGTTCGATGCATGGCAGGGCACGCTGCCTTGGGGCTTGCTGGTGGGCTTACTCATCGGCACCGGGGCGGGGCTGAAACTGATGTTCGAGGGCGAAGTGCGCGCAAGCAAGCGTACCGCCGCGAAGAACGAAACGAAAAACGACTGATAAAGGTTACGATCTTGAGCGCTGAAGCCAATAATCCCCTCGAGCAATTTACCGTCAGCCCCATCGTGCGCCTGCCGGAAACGTTCGGCATCGACCCGAGCCTCACCAATTCCGCGCTGTTCATGCTCATTGCCGTCGCCGTCGTGGCACTGTTCTTCGCCGTCGCCATGCGCAAACGCGCGACCGTGCCGGGCCGCACGCAATCGCTCGCCGAGATCATTTACCAGTTCGTCCACGGCATCGTGGAGGAAAATACCGGCCATGCGGGCGACAAATATTTCCCCTTCATCCTCACGCTGTTCCTGTTCATCCTGTTCGTAAACCTGCTCGGCCTGCTGCCCTATTCCTTCGCGCCGACGAGCCATATCATCGTGACCTTCGGCATGGGCGCATTCGTGTTCCTCGGCATCACGCTCATCGCATTCGTGAAAAAAGGGCCGATTGGCTTCTTCAAACATTTCATCCCGGAAGGGCTGCCGCTCATCATGGCACCGCTGATGCTCGCGATCGAACTGGTGTCCTACCTCTCGCGCCCCTTCTCGCTCGGCATTCGTTTGGCGGCCAACATGGCGGCGGGCCACACGCTGATGCAGGTCATCGCCGCCTTTGTTTTTCCACTGGGGCTATTTGGCATCTTGCCAATCGTGTTCCTGATGTTTATGACGGGCCTCGAAATTTTCGTGGCGATCCTTCAGGCTTACGTATTCACGCTGCTTTCCTGCATGTATTTGGGTGAAGCATTGTCGGATCACCACTAATTTTTGTATCAATTCTTTTTGTTCACTTTGGAGTTTAACATGGATCTTCTCGCAGTAAAATACATCGGTATGGGCCTCGTTGCACTGGGCATGATGGGCGCAGCCATCGGCGCTGGCCTCATCTTCTCGGGCGCGGCACAAGGCATCGCGCGCAACCCGTCGGCAGAAGATAAAGTCCGCAAAATCGCCATCCTCGGCGTGGTGTTCGCAGAGTTCATGGGCCTGCTGTCGTTCGTCCTCGGCATCATGATCATGGGCGGCAAATAAGCTCTCTACTGAAGGCGTTTGTCATGAAGTTTTGGCGCATCGAAACCCTCGGAATCCCGCTTCTGCTCGCAGCCAGTGCTGCGCATGCAGAGGGCGAGATCCCGCAGATGGACCAGACCTGGTACCCGAACCAGTTGCTGTGGCTCGCCGTCAGCTTCCTGCTGATGTTCGTGCTGGTGTCGAAATTCATCGCGCCGGTCGTGTCGGGCGTGCTCAAAACCCGTGAAAGCGCCATCAATGACGCGATTCGCGAAGCCGAGCGCGCCAAAGCCGAAGCGGAATCGACCCGCGGTGCAGCGACCAGCGAAAGCCAGTCGGCCCGCATGAAAGCAGCGGAGTATATGGCTGCAGCGCAGGCTGAGAACAGCAAAGCGGCGGCGGAAGCCATGGCAAAGCTCGATAACGAGATCAGCCGCAAAGCAGGCCACGCGGCGGCGATCCTCGAAGATGCGGTCACCAAAGCCCAAAACGGCATCGACGAAGCCGCGCAAAGCTTGGCCGCCGCCATGACCGCAGCGCTTCTTGGCGACAAGCCGCAGGCAGCTGCCGATGCGCCGAAACTCAAACTCGCCGTAAAACGCTAAGGACGCCCCGTGAAAGACGCCATCGCCAACGCTGTCGTGACCGACCCCAACGCCGCTATCCCCGATAGCGTGCACGAGTCACTCTGGACGAACCCCGAGAACTGGATCGTCGTCGCGTTCGTGATTTTCATCGCGCTTTCCATCCGCTACCTCGTGCCGATGATTAACAAAGGCCTCGACAAGCGCGCCGAAACCATCCGCGACCAGTTGGAGCAAGCCAGCCGCCTGCGCGCCGAAGCACAAGCCCTCCTCGCCACTTACCAGCAGGAGCAGCAGGCCTTGCTGAAACAGGCGGAAGAAATCGTCGCCAACGCAAAAAAAGACGCCGCCACAATGCGTGAAACCGCAGCGACGGAACTCAAAGCCGCGCTTGAGCGCCGCCAGCAACAGGCGCAGGAAAAAATCGCCCGCGCCGAGAGCGATGCCGTCGCTGAAATCCGCACCCGCATCATCGAATCGGCGACGGATATCGCGCGCACCATGCTCGCCGAACAAGCGCAATCCGGCTCGGATGACGCTGCCGTGGCCCGCGCCATTGCTACGATTGAGCAACAGGTTCACTAGCAATCGCCTTTTTTAGCCCCTTTTGCCGCAATTTTCTTGTGGAATGCCCCCTCGCGCGTTTTACTTGCCGCAATAACAAAAACGGGGCTTATGCGCGGCTGTTTACTCCTTCTGACGTTCGGGTTTATACTTGCCGCCGCGCCTGCTTATGCCGGGGCGTGGACCGCGCCGCAAGGCCAGGGCCTGTTCATCGGCAACGCCACCTATTACACCACCGACCATTATTTCGACACGAGCAGCAGCAAACAATCCCAGCCGCGCTTCTCGAAAGTCGAGTTCCAGCCCTATGTCGAATATGGCGTGCAGAACTGGCTCACCCTCGGCGGCAGTGCTTATGCGCAAGCGGTCGAGCAATCCGATAAAAGCAATTACGGCCTCGCCGATCCGGAAATATTCGCCCGCACCCGCGTCTGGCACGACGACAAACAGGTCGTATCCCTCCAGCCGCTGCTCAAATTCGGCAGCGATTTCGACCATGACAACCCACCGCGCGGTGGCAGCAAAAGCGTGGATGCGGAATTGTCCGTGCTCTATGGCCGCAACCTGCAGCTCACCAGCAACCGCGATTATGTCGATGTCCGCACCGGCTACCGCGTCCGCAGCGACGGCCTCGGCGACGAGTTCCGCGGCGATGTCGCGCTCGGCCTTGGCGTCACCGATAACATCCAGATCATCCCCGCGCTGCGCACTGTCGTCGCCGTCAATCCCACCACCACACCGACCTTCACCGAAAGCGGCGACCTCGATTACAGCGAGGTGAAAGCGGAAGTCACCGGCATCTATAACCTCGACACCAAACGCTGGGTGCAGGCGACCGTGTTTTCTGATGTCGCAGGCATGCAAACGGGCGATGGCGGGGGCTTCTCCCTCGGCTTTGCCCAGCGGTTCTAACGATGGATGCAAACAGCCCGCGCCTCGGGGATGTGCTGGTGGATGACGGCGAGCTTACCCGCCCGCAGCTTGAATTTTTCATGCGAAATTTGCGCGGCCGCATCGGCCATGGCCTGTGCCTGCGCGGGCTCATCAACGGCCCGGCGCTCGCCAAAGCCATCGCGCGCCAGCACGGCCTCGAGCGCGTGGACCTCACGCAAAACAAGCCCGACCGCGGCCTGTTCACCCCGCGTGACCTACCGCATTACCTCGCCCACCATTTCATCCCACTGCAGCACCGCGGCAATCGGCTGACACTCGCAACACCCGAACCGTGCGACGCACTTCGCGCATTCGCACAAACGCATTACGGCCTCACCATTAGCTTCGCCGTCTGTACCCCGCGCGAGCTGGCGGCCTGCCTCGCCCACTACGGCGCGACCACCCGCACGCGCCATGCGCGCCTGTCGCTGCGCCGCCGCTACCGCCACCTCGTGGCCGACCGCATCCTCACTACCCACCAACTGCGCGGCCTTGCGCTGCTGGGCGTTTCGTTCGTCGCCCTCGGCATCCTCGCGCCGCGCGGCGGCTGGAACGCGCTGCTCGTCGCCTGTAACCTGTTCTACCTCGTCAACCTCGTGCTGAAATGCATCTTCTATTACCAGGGTTCGCAAGCCGTGCGGGCGCAACGCATCGTCGCGAAAAGACTCGCCGAACAGGCCGCTGCACTCGATGACACGACGCTGCCCATCTACTCCATCCTCGTGCCGATGTACTGCGAATCGCGCGAGGTCATGGCCCGCCTCATCACCAATCTGCGCGCACTCGACTACCCGGAGGAAAAGCTCGACATCAAGCTCATCCTCGAGGCGGACGACACCACAACCCTCGCCGCGCTCAAAGCATTGCACCCGCCGACAAACATGGAAATCGTCGCCGTGCCGCCCTCGAACCCGCGCACGAAACCGAAAGCCTGCAACCTCGCCCTCCAGCAAGTGCGCGGCGAGTATGTCGTCATCTACGACGCCGAGGACGCCCCCGCGCGCGACCAACTCAAACGCGCTATTTGCCTGTTCCGCGACGGGCCGGATAACCTCGCCTGCCTGCAAGCCTCGCTGAATTACTACAACCGCGACGAAAATACCCTCACCCAGCTATTCGCGATCGAATACAGCTCCCTGTTTCGCCTGTTGCTACCCGCGCTCGAGCGTCTCGGCATCCCCATTCCGCTCGGCGGCACCAGCAACCACCTCAAAACCGCTGCCTTGCGCGACGCGGGCGGGTGGGATGCGTTCAACGTCACCGAAGACGCCGACCTCGGCGTGCGCCTGTGCTACCTCGGCTACACCACGAACGTCCTGCCCTCGCTGACGCTTGAGGAATCGCCCATCGCCTTAAGCGCGTGGATGAAACAGCGCACCCGCTGGATCAAAGGCTACATCCAGACATGGCTCGTCTATACCCGCGACCCGCGCGAGCTGAAGCGCCGCCTCGGCCTCAAAGGCTATTACGGCTTCCAGTTCTTCATCGGTGCCCCGGCGCTGACTTTCCTGCTCGCACCGTTGTTCTGGGCCACATTCTTCGTGTCACTGACGGGCATTTTCCCCGCCGCTTTGTCACCCAACATGCTGGTGCTCTGCGCTTTTTCCTTCACCGGCGGCACCATCAGCCACTGGCTGTTTGCCAGCAAAATCCTCGAAATCGAGGGCTGGCACCATATGCGCCGCGCTTTCCTGCTCTACCCGCTCTATTGGCTGCTGCATTCCGTCGCTGCCGCCCGCGCGCTCGTCCAGCTCGTCACCGCCCCGCATTACTGGGAGAAAACCAGCCATGGCATGAGCCGCATTTTCCCTGTTGACAGGGCGGCGACCCACCGCTAAAAAGCGGCCTCCTTAAAGCCAATACAGGTAATTTATGAAAGTTCTCAGCTCGCTCAAATCCGCGAAAAAGCGCGACAAAAACTGCCGCGTCGTGCGCCGCAAAGGCCGCCTGTACGTCATCAACAAGCAAAACCCGCGCATGAAAGCGCGCCAGGGCTAGTTCGTGACCGGCGCCCCTGCTCCAATCCATAGCCGGGACGCCAATTACCGCTCACTCGCCAAAGCCGTCAGCTGGCGCATCACCGGCAGCATCGACACGTTCATTTTAAGCTGGCTGATTACCGGCAATATCGTCGTTGCGGGCACGATTTCTGCCGTCGAAGTCTTCACCAAAATCCTGCTGTTCTACGCCCATGAGCGTATTTGGGGCCTCGTGAAATGGGGCCGCGGTACGGTTATCCCACCGAAAAACCCGAACGATTAGCGAACAAAAACCTGCGTTTCGTCGTAATGCAGGCCCGGCTGCGACTGGCCGACCACGTTGATCCGCTCCATCGGCACGCCCATTTGCTGCATGCTGTTGATGACCGCGCGGGTGTTATGCCCCGCAATCGCCTGCCATTTTTTGTCCGTGCTGCTGTCGCCCGTCGATGGCGCGGCGGATACCACGTCGAACATCACGTCCGGCTTCACGGCGAGCGCTTTCGCCACCGCACTATAAAGTGACTGGTCGTAATAAACATGCGGCTGGTTGAAGCGGATGACGACCAGCGGCGGCGTTTCCTGCGCCATCGCGACCAACGGCGAAATAGCTGAAAAAGCAAGGGTTGCGGCCAATAAAACGGAGCGGAAACTGCGGGTCATCTGGGTCATGGCGATGGATTAGCACGGGCGAAAATTTGGCGCAAGCCACGCATCGCATCGCCCCACGTAAAAAGCTGCTTGCACTTCAATCGTGACTTGGTTAGGTTGCCGCTCCTTTGAAAGGCCAGCGCGCACCCGTAGCTCAACTGGATAGAGCATCTGACTACGAATCAGAAGGCTAGGAGTTCGAATCTCTTCGGGTGCGCCATTTTCTAAAGCCCTAAAATCCATCGCATTTCCACGATTTTCCCCTCGAAAATCCATCAATGCATGCTATGATATATTTACCACAAATCTCGTGGCGCGACGGGCCGGAACGCGTTGGTTTTTAACCGGCTTTCCGTTTTATCTTGCCATTTTTCCGGCGCGCACGAACTATAGTGGCATAACGACGAGGGAGCATCTATGAGCGTGCAGAACAATTCCCGGGCCACCGATTTAGGGGATCTGCTCACCGAGGGCACGACCGGCTTCACGGTGCGCAAAACCTCCGGCGTCGGCCTGTTCTTCCACTTCTTCCTGCTCGGCTGCATGGTGATTATGGGCGTCGCGATGCTGGTTTCCTACCAGTCGCCCAAAGGCTGTGCGCTGGCGGTGGCTATCGGCGCGGCATTCGCGGTGATTGCCCACAACCTCGAGCGCAACAAGAAGATGAAAGAAGCGCTTGAGTTCATGAACGCGCTGTTCTCCTCGGCGATGGGCAAAGGCTATAAATTCTGCTGCATCGTCAAAAACACCGGCGATATCGTCTTCTATAACCGCCCGTTCCAGGCCATTTTCCCGGCCTATATCCTGCAGGATACGCGCACCCTCAAAAGCCTGCTGAACCTTTATAACCTGCCCGAGGCCGACCGCGACACACTCACGAAAATGATGGCGGAAAAAACCGAAGGTACGCTCGCCACCAGCATCCGCGCCGGTGCTGAAAAAGACAGCACGCCGATCACTTTCTACCTCGACACGATCGAGCGCCCGACCGGCTTCTTCATGCTGCGCGGAAAATAGCCGAAACCATTGCGTTTGCACGGCGGCTGCTTTACATCGCGCCTATGGCTGGGCGCGTACTTCTCGGAATGGAAGATATTTACCTGACAGTGGGTTCGCGCCTGCTGTTTTCGGGCGTGAACCTGCATATCAGCGAAGGCGATAAAATCTGCCTCGTCGGCCGCAATGGCGCTGGCAAAACCACGCTGATGCGCCTCATCATGCAGGAACTCGAGACCGATTCGGGAAAACGCTTCCTGCTGCCGGGCACCCGCATCGGCTACCTCGCGCAACAGGTCGATTTCAAGCCCGCACAAACCGTGCGCGATTTCGTCATGCACGGCCTGCCCGCCGATCAGCGCAGCGAGGAACTCAACCACCGTGCCGATATGGTCATCACCCCACTCGGCCTCGATGCCGAAGCGCCGATGGGGCATCTCAGCGGCGGCCAGTTGCGCCGCGCCGCCCTTGCGCAAGCCCTCGTCGATGAGCCCGACATTTTGCTGCTGGATGAGCCGACCAACCATCTCGACCTTGAAGCCACCCTCTGGCTCGAGCAATTCCTCGCAAAAACACGCAGCGCAATCATTTGTGTGAGCCACGACAGAGCTTTCCTCAACGCCTTCACCCATCGCGTCTTTTGGATCGACCATGGCACCGTGCGCAGTTGCCCGGTCGGCTATGCCGATTTCGACGAGTGGGCCGAAAAGATCCTCGAATCCGAAGCGCGCACGCTGGCCAACATGCAAAAAAAACTCGAGCAGGAGCTGGACTGGACGCAAGGCGGCGTCACCGCCCGCCGCAAACGCAACCAGCGCCGC
>OUNJ010003749.1_pt1 | contig 21969 bp, 21 predicted proteins | sample 1755361 | NCBI WGS metagenome assembly OUNJ01 (sample SAMEA3914825, study PRJEB12502) | metagenome | biome: forest; material: soil | place: USA | collected 2012-03-12 | depth 0.1 m
TGGCGCGTCGCCGTGATGTCGGAGAAGGCGACCAGGGTCGCGCCGTCGGGCAGCGGCTGGGTGCGCCATTGCGCCAGCCGGCCGTCGGAAATCTTCAGCTCGCCCGACTGCGGCGCGCGGGCCAGCGGATCGGTGTCGGTGATGCGTGCCTTCAGCTCGGTCCAGAAGCCGCGGTCGTGGACCAGCGGCAGGCACAGTTCGGCGATGTTGGTGAAATCGACCACACCGGAAATATCGTCCGGCGACAGCTGCCAGAAGCGGTCGAACGCCTGGTTGCGCAGACGCAGGCGGCCATCGGAGCCGTAGACCGAGACGGCGTCATTGAGCTGGTCCAGCGTCGATTTCTGCACCTGGATCAGGCTGTTGAACTGCGCCTTGAGCTTCAGTTCGCCGGTCTTGTCGGAAAACAGGATCAGGAGGCCGCCCAACGGATGCGGCTGGCGCACGACGCGTAGGGAACGCCCGTCGGGCAAGCTCCACATCTCGTCGTCGGCGGTGTGGGTCAGGCCGTAGAAGTCGAGTTCACGCGCCTTGAAGGCGGCGTAGTCGCTGGTTTCGGGCGAGCGGCGCTTCTGGCGCAGGCGATCGAGCCATTCGCCGTGTGTCGGCCGTTCGGCCAGCCAGGCGGGTTCGAGGTCCCACAACCGTTCAAAGGCGCGGTTATGGAAGCTCAACTGCTTTTCGGGACCGAAGATGGCGACGGCGTCTTCAAGACTGTCGAGAGTTTCGTCGTGCGCCTTGGCATGGCGCTTCAGGGCCTCGCGGCTTTCCTCGGCCTCGGTGACATCCAGCGCGTAGGCACAGACATATGCTTCGCCCAAGGGCTCGGCGATGACCTGGAAAGCGTGACGCTGCCCGCCGACGGTCAGCCAGCGAAAACCTTCGCGGCGCGACTTCTGCTCGAACGCTTCCTGGGCCAGGGCATCGGCGCTGGCATCCAGGCTGAGGTTCTGCTTGACGGCGGTATCGAGGTCGGCGGCCTCGACCGCCTTCAGCCAGGCGGCATTGGCCCACACGACACGGCCGTCGCGGGTGACGATCCAGCACGGCGCCGGCAGGTGTTCGGCCATCTGGGCGAACGGCCCCGACGACAGCGACGCCTTGGCGCCGGCGATGGCCAGGCGAATCCATGCCGTGGCGCCCGACGACTTGCCTTCAACCACCAGGGTCACACCCGGTGGCGTGGCGGCGTGCAGGTGCGGACCTTTTTCAGCGAAGACCTCGAAACGGCAGGAGGCGCCGCGCGCAATCAGGGCCTTGAGCCCGGCCGAGGCTTCCGGCGAGGTTTCACCCAGCGCCTTGACGACCTGGGGCGCGCAATCGGCGCCGGCGGAACGCAGCCCCAGCGCTGCGGCGCAGGTCTTCAATGTCTCCTCGCCCCACACCAGACGCACCTGATCGCCTTCGACCGCCAGGAATGCCTCGTCGAAGGCGGCGGTGGCGGCATCGAGTTCGCTCAGCATGGTCGACTTGACGCCAAGATCAGTCTTGAGATCGTCGCGCGCCTGGACGAGGCGCAGGCGTGTGCGCCACGACATCCAGGTGGTGGCCAGGGCCAGCGCCATGGCGCCGGCGGCTGCCGTATAGGCTATCGATTCCAAGGCCATGAAAGCGTCCGCGAATCAGTTACTCAGCCACTGTACAGTACCTTGATTCGCGCCGTTTATAAAAAAACCATAAACATCACGGCGTCAGCTTGAGGGCACGCGACACAAGGTAGGAATAGACGACGCAGGCCACTGACGGCAGAATCAGGGCGGTGACCATTACGCCGACGCCCAGGGTGCGGTCGGGTATGAAACCGGCGCCGATCACCACGGCCCCGGCCAGCATGAACCACGGGCCGGCGAAGCGGTGCGTCTTTTCCCACACCCGCTCGTCGGCGATGGTCCAGGCCGTCCGGATGCCCATTATGTAGTTACGCCGCATCTTGGGCAGGAAATTGCCGAGGACAAGAAAGAATCCGCCCAGCGCGAACATGACGCCGCGCGACGGATCGACCGGAAACCCCAGGGCACGGAGGACCATCACAAGGTGGATGACCGCCATCAGCATGGCCACCGCGACGATGATCAGGCCATAGACCTCCGCAAAACGGGCGGGCGTGACCTTTTTCGGCATGATGACCGAAAGAGACCACATGACCAGCAGGAGGACCAGGGCGATGCCGGGCAGCACGGCTAGGGCCTGGTCGCGCGGCATGAAGTTATCGGCCTGGCCGTCAATGCCGTAATGGGTGGGCAGGGGCGTGTCCGGCAGATGGAAATGCGCCCACACCGACAAGCCGGCCATGGCCAGCCACAACAGCAGACTGAAAATGCGATCAGCTTTCATCGAGTTCCTCCACGGGCGCCGCGCCACCGACCTTGAACATGGTCATCAGGGCAAATATGGCGTCTTCCAGCACCGAGGTGTTGAGACGATAGATCAGGGTCGTGCCGGCGCGCGTCACATGAATCAAGTCGGCGGCCTTGAGCACGGCGAAATGGCCGGAAAGTGTCGGCTTGGAGACATGCACGTGGCCGGCGATGTCACCCGCCGACAGGTCCCCGTCGCGCAGCAGCTCCAAGATGCGGCGCCGGGTCGGATCGGCCAGGGCTTTGTAGATTTCGGACATTTGTTATTTTGGCAAATAACAAAATAATGAAAATCCGTCAAGCCGGCGCGGAGAAGATTTGCCTGCCCGGGCGGGCCGGTCTAAGGTGCGATCAAAACGTGAACACAATGACCCTGCCCGCCTATCCCGTCGCGTCCGGTGCCCAGGACGCCTTGCATAAGCTCAAGGTAGCCGCGACGCCGCGTGCCGCGCGCGAACGCGAGGCGGAAACCCTGGCCGGGGCGCGGGTGATCTTCGTGACTGAAAGCACGGGGCCGCTTTACGAACAGGAGGCAGATGCGATGAGCGCCTGGGCGGGCGTGGCCGGCGATGTCGCTTGCCGGCTGGTCTGCCGGTTGAAGGACGCGCCGCGGAAGAGCCGAAAGCCTCTGGAGCCGACCTTCCGCGATGGAGAACGCTGGCCGCAACTGAAGGCCCCACCAGTCGCGGTCTGGCAGCTGTCGATCAGCTACTGGAAGGTGCTGGATATGGCACGGACATCGCCGGGCACTTCGCCGTCGAAGCCGGCCCGCGCCCTGCGCAGAAAGGGCGGTGAAGCCCTGACGCCTGAGGAAGTCCTGGCACTGGTCGAGTCGCCGATGACCGCCGGCCGGCCGCAAAAGGCGCTCGACTTCGGGCTGTTCGACTTTCCGTTGCCGGAAAACCCGGGCATCATCATCGCGGATGAGTGAAACAGGTTGCGGCGGCCTGCAAACCGTTTTCTATTTCGGAGCCCTTTTCGCCAAGATTCTTTGCAAAGTCCTGCGATGCATATTCAATCGCCGTGCGGTTTCCGAGACATTCTGGCCGCACAGGGCATAGACGCGCTGAATATGTTCCCAGCGGACGCGGTCGGCCGACATCGGATTGTCCGGCGGCGGTGGCGCCTTGTCCTCGACCGCCAGAAGGGCGCGGACGACATCGTCGGCATCAGCCGGCTTGGACAGATAGTCGATGGCGCCCGACTTCACCGCCTGCACGGCCGTGGCGATATTGCCGTAACCGGTCAGCATGATGGCGCGCGCGTCGGGCCGGCGCCGGTGCAGGGCCTCGACCGCCTTCAGGCCGTTACCGTCGTCCAGACGCATGTCCATGACGGCGAAGGCCGGCGGCGTCCGTTCGATGACATCGAGCGCCTGAGCGACGCTTTCGGCCGCCGTGACGGTAAAGCCGCGCGTTTCCAGCGCCCTGCCGAGGCGGTTACGGAACGGCGCGTCGTCGTCCATCAGCAGCAGGGTCTTGTCGCCGAGCACCGCGATCTTTTCGGTCAGCGGCGACTTGAGGGTGTCGAAATCATCCATGGTTTGTCTCCGCCGATAAAATATCCCCCTGGCCGCGCCGCCACAAGGCCCGGACATAGGCCCCGCCGCCCTCGCGGTTGCCGAAACCGACCACCGCGCCGGTGTGCTCCAGCAGGGTCTTGGCGATGAAAAAGCCAAGACCCATACCGGAATGGCTGTCCTCGCCATAGACGCGCGATGAGACGTAGGGGTCGCCCAGGCGCGACAATATGTCCGGCGCGAATCCGGGGCCGTCGTCCTCGATCGACAGGCTGACCGACACGTCCGTCACCTCGGCGCGCACCCAGACCGTGGTGCGGGCGAAGTCCATAGCGTTCTCGATGAAGCCCGACAGGGCGTGCAGCCACTCCGGGCGGCGACGGATCAGCAGGTGCTCCGCGCCGTCGGCATCGATGACGATCCGCTTGCGCCCCTGGGCATAGGGCGCGGCGGCCAGGTCGAGGAAGGTGCGCAGCGGCATCTGCTCATAGACCTGGTCGCGCGTTTCCGGCTTCTGCGCCAGGCTTTTCAGGATGTCGCGGCAACGCTGGCTCTGCGATACCAGCAGTTCCGCATCCTCGTAGAGCGGATTCGAGGGCTTCAGCGCGTGCAGCATCTCGCGGGCCACGACCTGGATGGTGCCCAACGGCGTGCCCAGTTCGTGGGCGGCGGCGGCGGCCAGGCTACCCAGGGCCGACAGGCGCGCCTCCTGTTCCAGCACGGCCTGGGTGGCAGCCAGGGCCTGTTCCATGCGCCGCGATTCCAACGCCGCCTGCCAGGCATAACCGGCGGTGAAAACGATGCTGACCAGGATGGCGGCCAGGAAACCGAAGCGATAGACTCCCGGCAGGACGAAGACCTGACCCGGCGTCCATGGCAGATCCAGCGACCAGAAGGCCAGCGACACGCTGGCGGCCATGGCGACCAGCACCACCGCCAGGGCGTGGCGCGCCGGCAGGTTGGCGGCGGCGACCGTGGCCGGCGCGACCAGCATCAGGCAGAACGGGTTGTTGAGGCCGCCGGTGACGCCGAGCAGCGCCGACAGTTGCATGGCGTCGAAGGACAATTGCAATGCCGCCTCCCACGCCTGCATGCGGTAAGGCGTGCGCCGGCCCAGCGTCAGCAGCACGTTGAGCCAGACGCTGGCCAGGATGATGGCGGCGCACAGCCAGGTGCGGATGCGATAGCCGAAACCGAAGGCGATCAGGGCAACCATGGCGCTCTGGCCCAGTATGGCCAGCCAGCGCAGCAGGACCAGGGTGCGCAGGCGCAGGCTCTCCTTTTCGCGGTCGAGCCCGCTGAGCGGCGAAAGGCCGTCGTCGGGTGCGACATCGGCGCCGTTGAAAAAGCTGTCGAGCCAGCCTATGGAGTGCGCGCTGGGCATGAGGTTTCTTAGATGACTAGGCTGCGCCTGACAATCATCCTGGTTGCGGTGGGACTTTTGGCCGCGGTGGCGGCTTTCAGCTGGTACCGGACGCTGAACCGTCCCGTCGACACGGTGCAGATCGATCCGTCGGTCCATATCGGCGGACCGTTCGCCCTGAGCGACCAGGACGGCCATCCGGTCACCGAAGCCGCACTGAAGGGCAAGTGGACGGCGGTCTTCTTCGGCTATACCTACTGCCCCGACATCTGCCCGCTGACGCTGCAGAACCTGGCCTTGACGCAAAGGAAACTGGGTGGCAAGGCGAAGGACCTGCAGATATTTTTCATCACCGTCGATCCGGCGCGCGATACGCCGCAGGCGCTGAAGACCTACCTGGCCAGCGGCGGCTTTCCGTCGGGCGTCGTCGGCCTGAGCGGTCCGCAGGACAGGATCACGGCAGTCGAGAAAGCCTATCGCGCCGTGCCGCTGCGCTATGAGAAGAACGGCACCTATTATTTCGGCCATACCTCGATCATCTACCTGATGGACCCGAACGGCCGCTTCGATGAGCCGCTGACCGCCGACCTGGGCGCCGACCAGAACGCGCAACTGATCCGCCAGGCGATGAACGGCGGCTAGCACGACGGCCAGGCTTTTCAGCCATCACAATTTCCGTGGGACCATCGTAATCAATTGGCAGCGTTATCATGTTAGTGTTAGCTATCGATTCATTGTAACCGCGTCCGCAAGGCCCCATGCTCTATTCGTTGCACGAATACGCCTACTATACCGCAGCTCCTTTCCGGGCCATGGCCCAGATGGCGCGGGATTTCTGGGGCTCGAAGCTCAATCCGGCCTCCGACACCGCCATCGGCCGGGTAATGTACGCCTCGGCGGAGCTGTTCTCCAACGTCACGCGCCGTTACGGCAAGCCGGAATGGCATCTCGATTCGATCGACGTCAACGGTCATCCGGTGCGCGTCTCCGTCATCGAGGACTGGTCGAGCCCGTGGTGCAAGCTGCTGCGTTTCCAGCGCGATCCGTCCGATCTGCGTCGCGCCGGCGTGAAGAAGCCTCAGCCGGCGGTGCTGGTCGTGGCGCCCCTGTCCGGTCACTACGCGACGCTTCTGCGCGGCACGGTACAGCAGTTCCTGATCGACCACGACGTCTACATCACCGACTGGGCCAATGCCCGCTCGGTGCCGGTGCTGGAAGGCCGCTTCGATTTCCACAGCTATATCGACCATGTCCGCCAGATGCTGGGCGTCATCGGCACCCGCGTCCACGTCGTCGCCGTCTGCCAGCCGGGCCCGCCGGTCCTGGCCGCCGCCTGCCTGATGAGCGAGGACAAGGACCCGACGCGTCCGGCCTCCATGACCTTCATGGGTTCGCCGATCGATGCGCGCTATAACCCGACCGTGACCAACAACCTAGCGCAGGAAAAGCCGTTCGGCTGGTTCCGATCCAACATGGTCCATACCGTGCCGCCGCCCTATCCCGGCGTCGGGCGCCGCGTCTATCCGGGCTTCGTGCAGCTTTACAGCTTCATGAGCATGAACGAAGCCCGCCACACCGACGCCCATTGGGACTATTTCAATTCGCTGGTCGAAAACGACGGCGACGGCATCGAAAAGCACCTGGAATTCTATGACGAATACCTGTCGGTGCTGGACCTGACCGAGGAGTTCTATCTCCAGACCATCGACCTGGTGTTCCAGAAGTTCGCCCTGCCCAAGGGGGAGCTGATCCACGACGGCCGCAAGGTCGACTGCAAGGCGATCACCGACATCGCCCTGATGACCGTCGAAGGCGAGAAGGACGATATTTCCGGCGTCGGCCAGACACAGGCGGCGCACGGCCTGTGTCCCAACATTCCGGACGACATGAAGGAACTCTACGTCCAGCTGGGCGCCGGCCACTACGGCGTCTTCAATGGCCGGCGGTTCCGCGACGAGATCTATCCGCGCATCCGCGATTTCATCAACAAGAATGATAAGCTCGCTTAAACGCGTTCTCGCTCCGCAGTATGTCGACGGCGATACCGTCAACGCTGGCGACTATGTCCTGCACCTGAAGGTCAATCCGCGCGCCCGGCGCATCCTGGTCCGCGTCGACCGCCACGGCAAGGTGGTGGTGACGGCGTCGCGGCCGCGCTACCTGGCCGATGCAGTCGCCTTCGCCCGTACCCAGCACGCCTGGATCCTGGAACAGCGCGACAAGCGCGTGACCTCGCACCCCTTCGCCCCGGGCCTAAGCCTGACCATCGCCGGCCACGCCGTCATCCTGGCTGAACAGGCAGGCGTCATCACGCCGAAGGCGATACAGGCCGGGGACGGATCGTGGCGGCTGGTCTCCAGCGGAGACGAAACGACATACGCGCGGCGTATCCAGCGGTATCTGCGTCAGCAGGCCTTGAAGGCGTTATCCGCCGAAACCGATCGACAGGCCGCGCGGCTGGGCTTCACCGGCATCAGGACCTCGTTGTTCGACGCGCACGGGCGCTGGGGGTCGTGCACGCCGCAACGCAAGGCCATCCGCTACAGCTGGCGGCTGATCCTGGCGCCAACCTCAGTCCTGACCTATCTGGTGGCGCACGAAGTCTCGCACCTCAGGCATCCCGACCACAGCCCGCGTTTCTGGGCCGAGGTCGCCGGTCTTTACGGCGACTGCAAGGCAGCTCGAAAATGGCTGAAGACCGAAGGCCCCAATCTTTTTCGCTATCAATAGCCTTTTCCGCTATCAGTGATCGATCGGAATGACCTGCACCTGATCACTGGCCGGCGGGCGATGCAGGTCGATGTGCAACAGGCCGTGGCTGAGGCTGGCACGAGCCACTTGGAAACCGTCGCTGAGCACGAAGGCGCGGGTAAAACCGCGCAGGGCGATGCCGCGGTGCAGGTAATCGCGTTCGGCGCCGTCGCGCTCCTTGTTGGCGGTGATGACCAGTTGGGCGCGCTGGCGCACCTCGACGCGCAGGTGCTCGGCGGTAAAGCCGGCGACCGCTATGCTGATGCGCAGGGCGTCGAGACCGAGCGCCTCGACATTGTAGGGCGGATAGTTGTCGTGGCTGCGGCCGACGCGCTCGATCAGATCGCGCATGTCGTCGAAGCCGACCAGAAACGGACCGTCGAGGATGACCGTCCGCGTCACGGCTTCAGCCCTGCGATTCCAGAAAGTCGGTGATAGCGGTGCAAGCTTCCGGTTCGGTCAGCATCGGGGCGTGGCCGATACGCTCGACCTCGACGCAGGTGATGTCCTTCGACATCGCCGCCATGCGCTTGGCCTCGGCGGCGTCGAGCACATCCGACAGTGCCCCGCGCACGATCAGCAGCTTGCGGCCATGCGCCAGGCTCTGGAAGCAGGGTTCCAGGTCGTAGGTGCTGGCGGTCACGGTAGCGCTGCGGAAGGCCTCGGTGATGCGCGGATCGAAGGCCAGGCGCAGCAGGCCGTCGCGGCCCTTGATGAAAACGCGGCGCGCGAACTTCAGCCAGTCAGCCTGGCTGTTGTTGGGGAAGGCGAGCTTGTGCAAACCGGCGACGAATACCGCCGCGTCGTGCCAGTTCTTGAAGGCCGGTGTCTTCATCGCTGCCAGGCCGGCGATGCGCGCCAGGCCCTTGGGCGGAATGACGGGACCGGAATCGTTGAGGATCGCCGACTTGATCAGGGTCGGCCTGAGCGTCGACAGCACCATGGTGACGAGCGCGCCGGTCGAGGTGCCGATGAAGATCGCCCGCCCGATCCCTAAACTGTCGCACAGGTCGAGCAGGTCCTTGGCATAGGTCCAGACATGGTAATTGGTCGGATCGGGATCGTATTCCGACAGGCCCCTGCCCCGCATGTCGGGCACGATGACGCGGCGGTCGAGCGCGGCGATACCGGGCGCCACATCTTCGAAATCAGCGGAATTGCGCGTCAGGCCATGCAGGCAGATGACCGGCAGGCGCACACGGCCCGGACTGGCGGGGTAATCGCGGGCATAGAGCCTCAGGCCGTCACCGTTCGACCACCAGCGGTCCTGCCAGGCGGCCGCCTTGCGCAGCATCAGGCCGCGGTCGCCCTCGCCTTCGGCAGTCTGCCCGTTGCCGGGTTGCATGTTGTCTTTCAGACTGATCAAAAAGGCTGTCCTGAAAACTGCCGCTGCGATTCGAGGTTCTTAGCATTAATCTTTCGCTGTGCGCGCAAAAAATGCAAGCACCAAAGACGTCGGGTGAAGCCCTTGATTCCGCCGCTGTTTTCATTTATGTGCCCGGCCCGAAGCCGGTCAGGACGGCTTCGCCCCACAAGAGACGGCTCGTCATCCTGACGCACTGCGATATCGACATTCTGCTCTTTTGCGGCTTTTCACGGGTTGGGGAAAAGGCCTTTGCCAAAGGAGTTTCCTCATGCCTGCGCATGACATCCATGCCCTCGACCGTTTCAAACGCGACGCCGCGCGCCTGCTGAAGGCCGCGCGCGCCCAGGATGCCACCGCGACGGCGCGCTTCGCCGTCCTCGACAATCCGCCGGCCGATCCCCAGCTCAAGCACGCCCTGACGGTGATCGCCCGCGAGGCAGGCTTTGCCGGCTGGGCCGAGATGAAGCATTCGGCAGGCGGCCTGGATTTCAGCGAGTTCTTCACCCGCCCCGGCATCGGCGATACGCTCAACGCCTGGTTCCCGACGTGGGCGGAAGCGAAGGCGCACCAGGCGGCGGCCGGTGGCGTTATCCTGCCCTATCGCCACCAGGTCTTCGTCACCTCGACGGCCGTTCTGGAGCGGCTGGGTTTCGAGGCCGGCCACCCCGACTGGCGCGACATCGGCTACGACTTCGTCCGACCGGCATCCGCGGTGGCTCACGCCCGCATCGTTGCCGCCCTGACGCGGCGTTTCGGCCGGAAGGAACCGTGATCATGCCCCTGCTCGACAAAAACGCCGTCAATCCGATTACCCTGCCCAACGGCCAGGTCGCCTACGGCACCGTATATCTGAAGAACTTCATCGACCATCCGCGCATCACGGTCGGCGACTACAGCTATGCCAGCCGCTTCGACACGCCGGATGACTGGGCCCAGGCGATGGCGCCTTACCTGTTCCCGGTCAGCCGGGAAAGGCTGATCATCGGCCAGTTCTGCCAGTTCGCCCACGGCACGACCTTTATCACCTCGTCGGCCAATCATCCGATGGATGGCTTCAGCACCTATCCGTTCAGGGTGTTCAAGCCGGAAACCATGATGGCCTATATCGACCTGCCGTCCCGGAACACGGTGGTCGGCAACGATGTCTGGATCGGTCATGGCGCGACCGTCATGCCGGGCGTGACCATCGGCGACGGCGCGATCGTCGCCACCGGCGCCGTGGTGACGAAGGATGTCGCGCCTTTCACCATCGTTGGCGGCAATCCGGCGCGTCTCATCCGCAGACGCTTCCCGGACGAAGTGATCGCCGAACTGCTGGCCATCCGCTGGTGGGACTGGGATATTGACCGGATAGAGGCCAATCTGGCCGCCATCGAAGACGCGGATATCGCGGTCCTCAGACGCGCGAAATAAGGCGGTGCATCGGCCGGCGGATGGCGCCCGGCACGCGGTTCAGCTTGACCAGGTCTTCCGGCTCGCCCCACAGGTCGTAGGCGTCGGCGCGGGTGACCCGGGCCCTGGCATAATCGCCCGCCTTGAGGCCGGTGAAGCCCTTGAGGAAGATGTGGCCGTCGATTTCCGGCGCGTCGCCCCGGGTGCGGGCGACGGCCGTGCCGTCGTTGCGGATGTCGTCGACCAGCACGTCCTGAAGACTGCCGACCTTGTCCTGAAGCTTCTGCGCCGAAATGCGTGAGGCCACGGCCATGAAACGGGCGAGACGGTCCTGCTTGACCTCTTCCGGCACATGGTCGGGCAAGGCTTTCGCCGGCGCGCCTTCGACGTTCTCATAGGCGAAAGCGCCGACGCGATCGATCCGGGCCGCTTCCAGCCAGTCGAGCAGTAGGTTGAAATCGGCCTCGGTCTCGCCGGGAAAGCCGACAACGAAGGTCGAGCGCAGCGTAATGTCCGGGCAGATTTCGCGCCACGCTTCGATGCGTTGCAGCGTCTTGTCCTGGTTGCCCGGCCGCTTCATGGCCTTGAGGATCTTCGGGCTGGCATGCTGGAACGGGATGTCGAGATAGGGCAGGATTTTGCCTTCCGTCATCAGCGGAATGACGGCATTGACGTGCGGATAGGGGTAGACATAGTGCATGCGCACCCAGATGCCGAGCTCGCCCAGGCCGCGCGACAGGTCCTCGAACGAGGCATGCCAGCGTTCGCCGCGCCATTCCGATTGGACATATTTCAGGTCCAGCCCATAAGCCGAGGTATCCTGGCTGACAACCAGCAGCTCCTTGACGCCCGACCTAGCCAACGTCTCGGCTTCGCGCAGCACCTCGGCCACCGGCCGCGACGCCAGGTCGCCGCGCAGGCTGGGAATGATGCAGAACGAGCAGCGATGGTCGCAGCCTTCAGAAATCTTGAGGTAGGCGTAGTGCTTCGGCGTCAGACGCACGCCCGGATCACTTTCAGGAACCAGAGGCCGGAACGGATCGGGTCGGGGCGGTACGATGCCGTGCACGGCGTCCATGACCGCGTCATACTGATGCGCGCCGGTGATGGCGGCGACATTGGGGAAGCGTGAACGGATCAACTCCTCCTCGCCACCCATGCAGCCGGTGACCACGACCTTGCCGTTCTTCGCCATGGCCTCGCCGATGGCGTTGAGGCTTTCCTCCTTGGCGCTGTCGAGGAAGCCGCAGGTGTTGACGACAACGACATCCGCGCCCGAATAGTCGGCTGCGGTGGCATAGCCTTCGCCGCGCAACCGGGTCAGGATGCGTTCGCTGTCGACCAGCGCCTTGGGACAACCCAGGGAAACGAAGCCGACTTTCGGCGCGGGGGCAGCAGTATCACTCATTAAGAACTTGCTTTTTGGGGAAGGATCAGGATTTAAGCCGCTTTATCGCAAATTCAACCGGGTTGTAAGTCCAATGCTGCTCTTTGCCGACACCGCCGACACCCAGGTCCTGGCCGAACTGAAGGAAACCGGCCTGATCGATGGCGTCACCACCAATCCGACGATCATCGCCAAATCGGGGCGCAACATGTTCGAGGTCATCAAGGAGATCTGCGACCTGATCGACGGGCCGATCTCGGCCGAGGTGGCGGCGACGGACGCGCCGACCATGATCAGGGAAGGCGAGAAGCTGGCGAAGATCGCCACCAATGTCGTCATCAAGGTGCCCCTGACCGTCGAAGGATTGAAAGCGACGAGGGAATTCTCGTCGCAGGGCCTGATGACCAACGTGACCCTGTGCTTCTCGGTCAACCAAGCGCTTCTGGCCGCCAAGGCCGGCGCAACCTTCGTGTCGCCGTTCGTCGGCCGGCTGGACGACCAGGGCGCGGACGGCATGCAGCTCATTCACGACATCCGCTCGCTTTACGATATCTACGAGTTCGACACCGACATCCTGGCGGCGTCCTTGCGCAATCCGGCGCATGTCGCCGCCGCGGCCCTGGCCGGCGCCGATTGCGCCACCCTGCCGCCGCAGACCTTCAAGGACATGTTCAAGCACCCGCTGACCGACAAGGGGCTGGAGACGTTTCTCGCCGACTGGGCAAAGACAGGGCAGAGCATTTTGTAACGGGGCGTGGGGTCACAGACCCCTTCTTCGCCCGGTTGCACGCGATACGATTTGCGCTAAGCTTCCTAAGTCAAGGGGAGTGCCGCCCATGTCCGAAGCCGCCGCCGATACACCGCCGACCGCCGTGAAACTGCGGCTCGACTTCATCGACGCCCTGCGAGGCCTGATCCTGTGCCTGATGGTGCTGGACCATACGCGTGAATTTACCCACGCCGGTTCCTTCGTCTACGACCCGCTCGACCTGTCGCAGACGTCGTGGATCGTTTATTTCACGCGCTGGGTGACCCACCTGTGCGCCCCGACCTTCGTCTTCCTGTCCGGCGTATCGATCTTCCTGCAACAGGAGAAGGGCAAGACCGGCTGGGCGCTGTCGCGGTTCCTGCTGACGCGCGGCCTGTGGATCGTGGTGCTGGAACTGACCTTGCTCGACTTCGGCTGGAACTGGGCCGCGCCGTTCGTCTTCCTGCAGGTCTTCTGGGCCATCGGCATCAGCATGATCCTGATGGCCGGCCTGGTCTGGCTGCCGCGCCAGGCCGTGCTGGCGGTAGGGATTGTCATCGTCACCGGCCATAACCTGCTCGACGGTGTCGATGCATCCACCTGGCCGGGCGTGGCGCAAGGCGCGTGGCGGCTCCTGATGCAGCCGGACGGCCTGGGGCCAGTGCCGGGCTTCATCGCCTATCCGGCCCTTCCGTGGCTCGGCATCATGGCGACGGGTTATGGCATAGCCCCCCTGCTGGCGCGTCCGGAACATCGCACGCGCAACCTGCTTCTGCTGTCAGTCGGCATGATAATGCTGTTCCTGGTCCTGCGTATTCCCAATTTCTACGGCAACGGCCGACCGTGGGAGATGCCTTCCCGGCATGACGAGGCAGTGCTGGCCGTGCTCGACGTCACCAAATACCCGCCGTCGCTCGACTATGCCCTCATTACGCTGGGCATTACACTGTTGCTGGCGCTCAGCCTTCAAAGACTGCCGGATACGGTGCTCAAACCGTTTCTCGCTTTTGGCCGCACGCCCCTGTTCACCTATATCCTGCATCTTTACCTGCTGCACACTATCGCAGTCGTCATCGCGCTTGCCCAGCACGTGCCGGTGCAGGATTTCATCGGCTTTCTCGACAAGGATTTCCCCGGCGGCCCGATGACGGCCGCCCATTACGGCCTGCCGCTGTGGGGTACATATCTGGTCTGGCTGGGCGTCCTGTGCGCGCTCTATCCCCTGTCGAGTGCCTACGCCCGCTATCGCGCCACCCACAGCCATTGGTGGACGAGCTATCTCTAGCTTGCTAAGCGGGCGGATGAAGAGGAGCCGCCATGCCCGAACTGCCCGAAGTCGAAACCGTCCGGCGCGGGCTTGAACCATGGCTCGACGGCGCCGTCCTGTCCGATGTCCGGCTGCACCGCAGGAACCTGCGTTACGATTTTCCGAAGGATTTCGCCAAACGGCTGGACAGCGCGCGCGTACTGCGGCTGGAACGCCGGGCCAAGTACCTGCTGGCCTGGCTGGACACGCAGGACGTATGGGTGACCCACCTCGGCATGACCGGACGCTTCCAAATCGAGGAGGCGCGCTTCGACGGCAATTACTACCATGCGGTCGAAACCGGCGGCAAACACCTCCATTTCCAGGTCATGGCGACGAAGCAGGACAAGAGCGCCCGCATCGACTTCTACGACCCGCGCCGCTTCGGCTTCATGCTGCTTCTGAAACCGGACGAACTTTACGGCAGCCCATGGTTCCAGGGGCTGGGCGTCGAGCCGTTGTCGGATGACCTCGATGTGATCTTCCTGCTTGAAGCCGCCCTAGGCCGCCGGACCAATCTGAAAGCATTGCTGATGGCTCAGGGCGTGATCGCCGGCCTCGGCAATATTTATGTCTGCGAGGCCTTGTGGCGGGCGCGGCTCAGTCCCGATCGCATCGCCGGCACCCTGACCTCGGAGGACGCCAGCGCCCTGGTCGCGGCGATCAAGGCCGTGCTGGGCGAGGCCGTGGAAGCCGGAGGATCATCGATCAGCGACTTTGCCGCCACCGACGGCGAGTTGGGCTATTTCCAGCACCGCTTCTGTGTTTACGACCGCAAGGGCCAGCCGTGTCCGCGCCACGACGGCGGCGTCATCGAGCGCAAGGTTCACCAGGGGCGTTCGACGTTCTTTTGCCCGATTTGTCAGCTTTGAGCGTTGTTGCCCGGCAGGGCCGGCGGCGCGGCCTCGGCCAGCAGGGGCCCGACCGTGGCGGAAAAGCTGTCATAGGTGAACGACAGGGCCTGGGCATAGCGCAGGTTCCGTCGCGGCCGATGACGTAGTTGGTCGGCACGGCGCCGTCGATCGTGCCGTACGAAAAACTGTCGATGCGCGTGACCAGCGGAAACGACAGCACGGAAGCCAGGGGCTTCAGCTGATCGTCGGACACCGTGTCATCGACCGTGACAGCAAAGACCTTGAGGTCGTCGCCGCCGCGTTTGCGCACATAGGCGTCGATCATCGGCAATTCGGCCTTGCATGGACCGCACCACACCGCCCAGTAATTGAGCACGACCACCTTGCCGGCCAGGTCGGCCAGTCTGACGTGGCGATGATCGAAGGTGGTCAGGGAGAATTTGGGCGCCGGCCGGCCAATGGCTGGGGTGGCCCGCGCCCCGCCTGCAACCGTCAGGGCGCCCGTGGCAAGACCCGTCGTGATGAGTACGCGGCGATCCATGCATGCCCCCCGGAATTGGTCCGGCAAATTAACGCGAAACGGATTCAGCGGCAAGAGTCAGGGGCTTGTGCCCGGTTGTGCATAAATTTTGTGCCACGGCCGCGATAAAGGCGGAAACGGCGATTGACCGGCGGTACGTCATCGGTTATATCCCGCCGCCTTGAAATTCCGGTCCGCGCTGGCGGACAGTCACGCTCTTATATTCGTTTCAGGTGATGAATGGCCAATAATCCCGGCGCCCGCAAAGCGATCCGCAAGATCGCCCGCCGTACCGACGTCAACAAGGCGCGCCGCTCGCGCGTGCGCACCTATGTCCGCAAGTTCGAGGAAGCGCTGACCGCCGGCGACGTCGCCGTGGCCAAGGCCGCCTTCATCGAGGCGCAGTCGGAACTGATGCGCGCCGTGACCAAGGGTGTGGTTCACAAGAACACCGGCTCGCGCAAGGTTTCGCGCCTCGCCGCACAGTTGAAGAAGCTGGCCCAGCCCGCGACGGCCTGAGCACGTTTGCAGTACTTGGCTACCGCGACATGCACGGCGGCCTTATGAGTTTACAAGACAAATTCGTAGACCTTGCCTGGCTTTGAAGCACCAAAGCCGGACAGGGATTTTTGTTGCCAATGCAACCGTTTGCAGGCACGCGCGGCGATTGTAAAAAAATGGTTAAAATGTCATACGAATTTCTCTTTGCTGGCGAATGGGTTATGCAAGTCAACCCTCAAATTCGACAGTTTCGTGAATTAAACCCGTTGACCGCGCCTTCCGAAACGTTAATTTGGGCGCTCTCGCCTATTTCGTTTGGGAACGGATGAAATAAGGGCCAAGAAAGAACCTCTTTCGCGGCGGAGATTCAACCTGCTTTTCGCATAGGCTTCGGGCGCGATTTCGCCTGTATCCTATGGCTTTGAGATGCCTCTGCCGGATCGGCGCAGACAGATGTTTGTGCCATGCGGCAGAACGATGGAACTGACTGTTTCCTTTCGCCTTTGAAGGGAAATTTTCTCCATTCCGGGCATGCTGAACCGGTATCCGGATAGCGGCGACCGAAAGGCAAGCATGCTTTGGATACGGGCTTTCACGGTCGCAACACGACCGGAAATGCCAGACAAAAGCGGACGGAGCGCCTTGTGGTGAGGGCAGTTTCGTTCGCAAGCCGGAAACGTGGTCCTCGATCTGGGTGGGCACCGTTTCAGGCTTGAAAGCTACATCCGGTCGCACGTTCCCTGGGCGTCGTGACTGGGTGAGTGACAGTAACGTGGGGCAAAAAAACAGGATCGGGGCGATAAACAATGCCAAGCATGACAAGCTGGTCGCCTGTCCAACCAGACATGGTATGGACCAAAGTGGCGTCAATCCTCCGCAGGGAGCTGGGCGAAGGCCCGTATAATTCCTATGTCGCGCTGTCGAGCGTCAGGCCGGGCCCGGATGGCTATCCGGTGCTGGTGACGCCCACGGCCTATGCGCGCGACTGGATCGGCAAGAACGCCATGAAACGGGCGCAGGAGCTGTGGACACAGAACGACCCCGATGCGCGGCTGCTCGAAATCTGCTCGCGTGTCGACTACGAGGAACAGATGCGTCATGCGCCGATCCCGGAAACCGGCCGCGACATCATCATGCCGCAGGTGGCTCAGGCTGCGCCCAGGACACCGGTGGCAGCGACCGCCGAGCCGAGGACGGTGCCGGCCAATCGTGTCAACGGCCTGCAGGACCGCCTGACCTTCGACACCTTCGTCGCCGGTCGCGGCAACGAGTTCGCCTATTCGATGTCGCGCCAGGTGGCGACATGGGCGGACGGCCATTTCAATCCGGTCTTCTTTCATGGCCCCTACGGCTACGGCAAGACGCACCTGCTGAACGCCATCGGCTGGGAAGCCAGCGCGCGCCGACCCGACGCCCGCATCGTCTATCTGACGGCGGAAAAGTTCACCTCGTCGTTCGTGCGGTCTCTGCAAGACAAATCGACGGCCGCCTTCAAGGACGAAGTGCGCGGCGCCGACCTGCTGCTGGTCGACGACGTCCATTTCATCGGCGGCAAGACCTCGTCGCAGGAAGAGCTGTTCCACACCCTGACCTCGCTGATCGAGAACAACCGCCGCGTGGTGTTTACCTCCGATCGGCCGCCGTCGCAGCTGACCGAGATCGAGGCGCGGCTGCGCTCCCATCTGTCCTCCGGGCTTGTCTGTGCGCTCGATGTCGCCGACCAGTCGCTGCGCATGGGCATCATCGAGCGCAAGCTTGAACATTTATCGCAACGCCTCGGCAGCCCGCAGACTCCGCGCGCCGACGTGCTGCATTTCCTGGCCGATCGCGTGCCGGGCTCGATTCGTGAACTGGAGGGTGCGGTGAATACACTGGTGGCTTCGGCGGGCGCACGCCTGTCTTCCCTGACGCTGGACGAGGCGATGGCGCTGCTGCAACCGAACCTCAAGGTGGCGGTGGAACGCCGCGTGACGGTAGACGAGATTCAGAAGCTGACCGCCGACCATTTTGGCCTCAAGCAGGCGGACCTGTTGAGCGAGCGCCGCACGCGGTCGGTGGCCCGTCCGCGTCAGGTGGCGATGTGGCTGTGCAAGCAGCATACGACGCGCTCCTATCCGGATATCGGCCGGCGCTTCGGCGGACGCGACCACACCACCGTGCTGCACGCGGTCAAGAAGGTCGAGGAACTGCTGCAGGCGGACGACCAGATCGCGCGCGATGTCGAGGCGCTGACGCGGAAGCTCAGGAGCAACTAACGGGGCGTGGGGTCCGTGGCCCCACAAACCCCATTCGTCTTTCTTGATCTTTGCGGCTGATCGTCTAATGTCCGCCGCCCGGCCTTGTGGTTAACGGCCGACTCGCACAGGACTCCTACGCATGCAATTCACCATCGAACGCGGTGCGCTTCTCAAGGCGCTGGGCCATGTGCAGAACGTGGTGGAGCGGCGCAACACCATTCCCATCCTGTCTAACGTCCTCCTGTCGGCCGAACGTGGCCAGATCGCCTTTTCCGCCACCGACCTCGACATGGAGATCGTCGACACCGCCGAGGCGCAGGTCCAGGTTCCCGGCCAGATCACCGCGCCAGCCCACACCCTCTACGAAATCGTCCGCAAGCTGCCCGAAGGCGCCGATGTCGAGCTGAAATACGCCGCCGGCGACGATCCGCGTCTCAATGTCTCGGCCGGGCGTTCGCGCTTCGCCCTGCCCGTCCTGCCCGCCGGCGATTTCCCGATCATGTCCGGCGACCACGACGGCGTCACCTTCTCCATCCTGCGCGACGACCTGAAGCGCCTGATCGACAAGACGCGCTTCGCGGTTTCGACCGAGGAAACGCGCTACTACCTCAACGGCATGTATCTGCACACCCTCAGTGAGGATGGGTCCGATTACCTGCGCGCCGTCGCCACCGACGGCCATCGCCTGGCCCTGGCCGAAATGCCCGCGCCCGACGGCGCCGCCGGCAGTCCCGGCATCATCATCCCGCGCAAGACCATCGACCAAGCGCGGCGCCTGCTCGACGACGGCTCCGGCAGCGTCGACATGACTGTGTCGGCGGCCAAGATCCGCTTCCAGCTCGGCAACGCCTCCCTGACTTCCAAAATTATCGACGGCTCCTTCCCTGACTACAGTCGCGTCATCCCCAAGGCCAATGACAAGGTCATGGGCGTCGATTCCGGTGTGCTGTCGCGCGCCGTCGACCGCGTCTCGACCATTTCGGCTGAAAAGTCGCGCTCGGTGAAGATGTCGATCGAGCCCGGCCGCCTCACCCTCAGCGTCAAGAACATGGAGGCCGGCGCCGCGACCGAGGAAGCCGAGATCGACTACGACAGCGACGCGCTCGATATCGGCTTCAACGCCCGCTATATCCTCGACGTCATGGGTCAGATCGGTGGCGACGCCGTCGAACTGCGTTTCTCCGACGCCTCGTCGCCGACCCTGGTGCTCGACCCGGCCGACAACGGCGTTCAATACGTCCTGATGCCGCTCAGGGTGTAACCACGCAAAAGTCCCTCGTTACGCTCGGTGTACTTTTTCGTGGTCCAAGGCAGAGACAAATTCTCTTGAAGCGGCTCTGCGGGAATTTGTCGCTTTTTGCTGACGCGATCAGCCTGGCTGATCGCGATGAATAGTCATCCCCTCCAGCATCTCAACCTGACCGATTTCCGCTCCTACGAACGGCTCGACTTCGATGTCGCCGGACGCAGCGTCTACCTGTTCGGACCCAACGGCGCCGGCAAGACCAACCTGCTCGAAGCCGTCAGCGTGCTGAACCCCGGCAAGGGCCTGCGCAGCGCCTCCTTTTCCGACCTGGGTCGCCGCCTGCCCGATGAAGCGCGCGGCCGCATGTGGGGTGTTTCCGCCCGCTTCAACAGTGGCGAGGACGAGGTGCAACTGGGCACCGGCGCCGACCCGCGCGACCCCAACAAGCGTACCGTGCGCGTCGACGGCGAGACCGTCCCCGCCGCCCGGCTGTTGGACCACGTCCGCCTGATCTGGCTGACCCCGGCCCAGGACCGCCTGTTCATCGAGGCGCGCGCCGAACGCCTGCGTTTCTTCGACCGCCTCGTCTTCGCCGCCCTGCCGCAGCACGCAGCCACGGTCTCGGCCTACGAAAAGGCCCTGCGCGAGCGGCTGAAGCTGCTGACCGAGGCCCTGGCGGTCGATCGGCCGGCGGACGAGACCTGGCTGCACGCCCTGGAACAGCGGCTGGCGATTGCCGGCGCCGGAATGGTGGCGGCGCGCCAGTCGGCCCTGGCAGCACTTCAGGACGAGATCGACCGTCACCAAGGCGTCTTTCCCAGGGCCGGCCTGACCCTGACCGCCGAACAGGCCGGCGGCGCGATTACCGAGGACGACTGGGCCGAAGGCTTCCGCCGCGCACGCGGTCGCGACGCCGCCGCTGGCCGTTCGCTGTATGGCCCGCACCGTATGGATTTCGCCGTCGTCCATCGCGACAAGAACCGCCCCGCCGCCGACGGTTCGACCGGCGAGCAGAAGGCGCTTCTGCTCAACATTATCCTCGCTCAGGGCGCGCGGATGTCCGCCACCAAACCCATACTGCTGCTGGACGAAGTGGCGGCCCATCTCGACCCCGTCCGGCGCCATGCATTGTTTGACGAGACCCATGCTTTGGGCCTACAAACCCTGTTTACAGGCACCGATCTGAGCCTGTTCGACGGCCTGAAGTCGCGCGCGTTGGGCGCCTGTGTCGAGGCCGGACAAATAATTGATTTCATAGAGTAAAACGGACCACCATGACCGACATCCCCGAAGACGAGACCCCGGAGGCGACAGCCACCGAATACGGCGCTGATTCGATCAAGGTGCTGAAAGGTCTCGACGCGGTCCGCAAGCGTCCCGGCATGTATATCGGTGACACCGATGACGGTTCGGGCCTGCACCACATGGTCTATGAAGTGGTCGACAACGCCATCGACGAGGTACTGGCCGGACACGCCACCAAGGTCCAGGTCATCCTCAACGCCGACGGCTCATGCACCGTCACCGACGACGGCCGCGGTATACCGGTCGACATCCACGAGGGCGAAGGCGTTTCGGCAGCCGAAGTCATCATGACCGAGCTTCACGCCGGCGGCAAGTTCGACCAGAACAGCTACAAGGTCTCCGGCGGCCTGCACGGCGTCGGCGTCTCCGTCGTCAACGCGCTGTCCGACTACCTCGACCTGACCATCTACCGCCAGGGCAAGGAGCACAAGGTCCGCTTCGAGCATGGCGCCACGGTCAGCCCGCTGAGGGTCACCGGCGACGCGCCGAAACGCGCGGACGGCAGCGACTACACGGGCTCCGATGTCACCTTCTTCCCGTCGCTCCGTACCAGTCCGGACCAGGGCACATTCAGCTTCATCGACTTCGACCGCAAGACGCTGGAACACCGCCTGCGCGAGTTGGCCTTCCTCAATTCTGGCGTCCATATCCGTTTCGCCGACCTGCGCGAGGCGGAAGCCTATGAGATCGTCCTGCATTACGACGGTGGCGTGGTCGAGTTCGTCAAGCACCTCGACAAGGCCAAGACGGCGCTTCTGAAGGCGCCCCTGGCCGTACGCGGCGTACGCGACAAGGTCGAGGTCGACCTGGCCATGCAGTGGAACGACAGTTACCACGAGACCATGCTGTGCTTCACCAACAACATCCCGCAGCGCGACGGCGGCACGCATCTGGCGGCCTTCCGCGGCGCTCTGACCCGGGTGATGACGCAGTACATGGAAAGCTCCGGCGCCGCCAAGCGCGAGAAGATCAGTATTTCCGGCGAGGATGCCCGCGAAGGCCTGACCTGCGTGCTGTCGGTCAAGGTGCCGGACCCCAAGTTCTCGTCGCAGACCAAGGACAAGCTGGTATCGAGCGAAGTCCGCCCGGCGGTCGAAGGCCTGGTCTACGACAAGCT
>OUNJ010000014.1_pt4 | contig 21750 bp, 22 predicted proteins | sample 1755361 | NCBI WGS metagenome assembly OUNJ01 (sample SAMEA3914825, study PRJEB12502) | metagenome | biome: forest; material: soil | place: USA | collected 2012-03-12 | depth 0.1 m
CGCTGCGCTCGCAATGACGGGGAGTGGGCTTTTGCGGCTGAATGGGTGCGGACGGGCCTAGGCTTCGCCCACCGTATCGAGCAGCGCGATTTCGAGGGCTTCCTGCACGGTGTTGCCGCCCCAGAGCACGCTCTGGAAGGCCGGGTAGAAGCGGTTGCACTCGGTGATGCCGATATCGAGCAGGTCTTCCATCTGCTCGGGGCTGGCACCCTGGCTGCCGCGCAGCAGCAGGGCATGGCGGAACATCACCAGCCCATCCTCGGCGCCGATGTCGAAATGACCGAGCCACATCTTTTCATTCACGGCGGCGAGCAGCGGGAAAATCTTGGCGCGCTGTTTCTCGGGAATCTTCTGGTCGTAGGCGCAGCTGAAAATCACGGCGCCCAGCTCGGGCTGCCAGGTGAACCATACGCGGTAATTGCACCAGTTCGACTGTACTTCCGCCACCAGTTCTTCGTCCATCGGGCGATCGAAAAGCCAATCGCGGTCGGAGACGAGTTGTTCGGCGAGGTCGAGGGGATTCTGGCTGGCAGACTCAAGGAATTGAACAGCGGACATAAGGTGTGACTCCCTAAAATTACCCTGGTTCTACTTGCCGGGTTGTCCGTGCTCTTTGCATCCGGGCTGGATGCGCGGCACAGAAAAAACTAAGCACAAAGGACACGCCGCAGCAATCAAAATATAGAGGGTAATGTCGGAAGTAATTCTACTAATGGTAGGAAGGCCACGCTGCCGGATTATTTGCGGTGAAAGCAGCCAGGCGGGGTGAAAAAGCGCGCCTTATGGAAAAAGTTGCGTATACTCCGCGCTCATCAGGCGGCGGTCAGCGCTTCAGCTTTTCCAGCTCGGCTTTCAGGGCGGCATTTTCTTCGCGGGCCTTTTGCGCCATGGCTTTCACCACTTCGAATTCCTCACGGGTGACGAATTGGCCACGGGCCATCAGCCGCTCGATGCGGTCGGTGATGGCGGATTCGACCTCGCGTTTCATGTCCATGGCCGCCCCGGCTGCGCCGCTGGCGATCTTGGCGATATCCTCGAACAGTTTCGAATCCTTTTGCATGAAAACCATGTAGTGCAGCTTTCTGCTCGCGTAAAGGCCCGTTGCATGTGTTCGCGATTGCATGGCCATAAGGTTAGGTTTAGGGGATGGTGAAACGAGGTGCATTATGAAGCGTATTTTAGTCACGGGCGGCGGCGGGTTTATCGGCAGCAATATTGCCGGCACGCTGGCCGATCATACCGATTATCGCGTGGTGGTGGTCGACGAGTTCGGCCATAACGACAAATGGCGCAACCTGGCCAAGCACGCGATTTACGAGATCATTTCGCCGGGCGAGACGTTTTACTGGCTGGAGGCCAATAAAGGCACGCTGGATGCCATCATCCATATGGGCGCCGTCAGCTCGACCACCGAGCGCGATGTCGATAAGCTGCTGGCCAATAACTTCGCCCTGTCGCGCTCGTTGTGGAGCTGGGCGGCTGAAAATAAGAAGCGCTTCATCTACGCCTCTTCCGCCGCCACCTATGGCAACGGCCATTCAGGTTTCAAGGATGAGATGGCCCTCAGCTACCTCTCCACCCTCACGCCGATGAACGCCTATGGCTGGAGCAAGCAGCTGTTTGACCAGTTCGTCTCGGTGGCCAGCGCGCATAAGGAAGACACACCGCCGCAATGGGTAGGGCTGAAATTCTTCAATGTCTACGGTCCGAACGAATACCATAAGGACGACCAGCGTTCCGTCATCAGCCAGATTTATCCGCACGCCATCCATGGTCGGCCGGTGAAGCTGTTCAAATCCTACCATGCCGATTATAAGGATGGCGGTCAGCTGCGCGACTTCATCTATGTGAAAGACTGCGTGAAGGTGGTGGCCTGGCTGCTGGCCAACCCGGGCGTCAGCGGGCTTTATAACGTCGGCACCGGCAAGGCGCGCTCGTTCGAGGACCTGGCCAATGCCACTTTCTCGGCCGTGGGCAAACCGCCGGCCATCCATTTCATCGACATGCCTGAGCAGATCCGCCCCAACTACCAGTATTTCACCGAAGCGGAGATGGGTAAACTGCGTGCCGCCGGCTATACGGACAGCTTCTATTCGCTGGAAGACGGCATCAAGGATTATGTGCAGCATTACCTGCTGAAAGACGACCCTTACTACTAGGATGCAGTTCCCCCATATCAATCCCGTCGCGCTGCAGCTTGGGCCCATCGCCATCCACTGGTATGCGCTGGCCTATGTGGCGGGCATTCTGTTCGGTTATTATTATGTCAGCTGGCTGAACAGGCGACGGCATTTCTTTTCCGAGAAAGCGAAAGACGACCTGATTTTCTATGCCGTGCTGGGCGTGCTGCTCGGCGGCAGGCTGGGCTATGTGCTGTTTTACAACCTGCCCTATTTCCTCGATCACCCGGTTGAGATTCTGCATATCTGGCAGGGCGGTATGAGCTTTCATGGCGGGCTTTCCGGCGTGCTGATCGCCTTCTGGCTGTTCGCGCGCAAATACCAGCTGCCCTGGCTGGGGGTGATGGATTATCTCGCCGCTGCCACGCCCATCGGCCTGTTTTTCGGGCGGCTGGCCAACTTCGTGAATGGCGAACTTTATGGCCGCGTCACCCGCGCGCCGTGGGGTATTATTTTTCCGCGCGGCGGCGACCAGCCGCGCCATCCCAGCCAGCTTTATGAGGCGGGGCTGGAGGGGCTGGTGCTGTTCCTCGTGCTGTTCGCGCTGGCCTGTAACGGTAAAATTTTTCAGTGGCGCGGTCGGCTGGGCGGTATCTTCCTATTGGGCTACGGGCTGGCGCGTTTCACCATCGAATTCTTTCGCGAGCCGGATGCGCAGCTGGGCTTCCTCGCTTTCGGCGCCACCATGGGCCAGATGCTTTGCCTGCCGATGATCGCCTTCGGTGCCTGGCTCGCGATCAGCGCAAAATTCCGGCCCGACGCATAGTTTGCAGCCCCGCAAAAGATATGCGACATTGAGCCGATGATCAGCCTCACTACCCTCATTCGCGAAAAAATTGCTGCCGAAGGACCAATCAGCCTGGCCGATTATATGGGCCTTGCCCTCACCCATCCCGACCATGGCTATTACACCACGCAAGACCCGCTCGGCGCGCGGGGCGATTTCATCACCGCCCCCGAAATCTCGCAGATTTTCGGCGAGATGATCGGCGTCTGGTGTGTCGAACTCTGGCGGCAGATGGACCGGCGGCCAGTGAGCCTGGTCGAGCTCGGCCCGGGCCGCGGTACGCTGATGGCCGACCTGCTGCGCGCGACGCGCGGCGTCAGCGGTTTTCACGAAGCACTTACCATCCATATGGTGGAAGCCAGCCCGGTGCTGGCCCATGTGCAATACCTGGCCCTGCGCAACCTGCATCCGCGCATCGAATGGCTCGACAGCCTCGAGCAGCTGCCCGACGCGTCCACCCTCGTCATCGCCAACGAATTCTTCGACGCCCTGCCCATCCGGCAATTTCAGATGACGGGCGATGGCCTCTGCGAACGTCGCGTCGGATGGGATGAGGCAGCGCAGCAATTCACCTTCACCCTCGCCCCGCCGGGCCTGCAGCTGGCCAAATCCGGCGCGCCGATTCCGGATGGCACCATCATCGAGCAATCGCCCGCCAGCAAGCAGGTGATGCGCCAGCTGGCCACCCACCTGAAAACCCATGGCGGCGGCGCACTGATCGTCGATTACGGCTACCTCAGCGAAGCGCATCACGACACGCTGCAGGCGGTGAAGCACCACAGCTTCCACCCCGTGCTGAAAGACCCGGGCGAGGCCGACATTACCGCGCATGTCGATTTTCCCAGCCTCGCCGCCATCGCGCGCGATAACGGGCTGATGGCTTACGGCCCGGCCGGCCAGGGCGAATTCCTCATCCGCATGGGCGCCGAAGTGCGGGCGCAGATGCTGCTCAACCACGCAACGCCCGAACAGAAAGAACCGATATTGAGCGGCCTCAAACGCCTGATCGACCCCACCGCGATGGGTGACCTGTTCAAGGTGCTGGCCGTAGTGAGCGACCCGCGCTGGGAACCGGCGGGGTTTTTAGAATGAGCGCCGAATTCCTCACCCACCCCTCGCTGGAACATGCGCGCTTGACGCATGGCTTCTTCACCCGCAAGGGCGGCACCAGCAGTGGTATTTACAAAAGCCTCAACTGCGGGCCGGGCAGCCATGACGCGCCGGAGAACGTGCGTACCAACCGCCACCGCGTCATCGCGGCACTGGGCGGCGGCGAGCTGGTCACCGTGCACCAGGTGCATTCGCCGGATGTGGTGACCGTCACCGGTGGTTTCGAAGGCGAACGTCCCAGAGCCGATGCCCTGGTAACTAACACACGCAGTGTGCTGCTGGGCATTCTCACCGCCGATTGCGGGCCGGTGCTGCTGGCCGATGCCGAAGCGCGCGTCGTCGGCGCGGCGCATGCGGGTTGGAAGGGCGCTTTCACCGGCGTGCTGGAAAACACCATCGCCGCCATGGAGGCGCTGGGCGCCACGCGCAAAAACATTTCCGCCGTGCTGGGCCCCTGCATCGCCCAGCCGAGCTACGAAGTGGGGCCGGAATTCGTGACGCGGCTGATCGAGGCCGATGCGGCGAACCAGCACTTCTTCCGCCCCAGCCCACGCGCCGGGCACCACATGTTCGACCTGCCAGCTTATGTACATGCCCGCCTCACCGCCACCGGCATCGGCCACATCGCCCAGATGGCGCGTGACACCTGCGCCGAGCCGGAATTCTTCTTCAGCTACCGCCGCACCACCTTGCGCGCTGAGCCTGACTATGGCAGACAGATATCGGTCATCGGTTTACGATGACCTGACTTTAATGCGCCCAGCTCGGCCTTACTGGCTTCGCCATGGCGCGCCGCTTCGCGGGCTCATGGCTGGCTCGCCTGCTGGCTTCGCACCTAGCCTATGGAGTAGTTATGGCCGACCTCATTCCCTTCGACGATCGCGACGGGTTCATCTGGATGAACGGCAAGCTCGTGCCCTGGCGCGAGGCGAAAACGCATGTACTCACCCACGGGCTGCATTACGGCTCCTGCGTGTTCGAGGGCGAACGCTCCTATGGCGGCAACATTTTCAAAAGCCGCCAGCATTCCGAGCGGCTGCATGCCTCGGCCGGCCTGCTGGGGTTCCGCATTCCCTTCACCGTCGATGAAATCGAAGCCGCCAAGCAGGAAGTGCTGAAGGCGAACAGCATCGTTGATGGCTACCTCCGCCCCGTCGCCTGGCGCGGCAGCGAGATGATGGCCATTTCGGCGCAGCACAATAAAATCCACGTCGCCATCGCGGCCTGGAGCTGGCCCAGCATGTTCAAGCCCGAGATCAAGGAAAAAGGCATCCGCCTGAAATGGGCGACCTATAAACGCCCCAGCCCCGAATCGGCCCCTACGGCCAGCAAGGCCGCCGGCCTCTATATGATCTGCACCATCAGCAAGCACGAGGCGGAGGCTGCCGGTTTCCACGATGCGCTGATGCTCGATTACCGCGGCTACCTGGCCGAGGCCACCGGCGCCAACCTGTTCCTCGTCATCGACGGCGAGATCCACACGCCGACGCCGGATTGCTTCCTCAACGGCATCACCCGTCAGACGGTGATCGAGCTGGCCGAGAAGCGCGGCATCAAGGTGCATGTGCGCCATATCAAGCCCGAGGAGCTGGAGCGCGTGCAGGAAGTGTTCCTCACCGGCAGCGCCGCTGAAATCACCCCGGTGGGTGAGATCGAAAGCCAGATGTTCACCGTCGGCCCGGTGACCAAAGCGCTGATCGATGATTACCAGCTGGCGACGCGCGGCAAAGCCGCAGTCGCTGCTTAGTTTTTAAGTGGTGCCGTCGGCACGCTGGGGGTGAGCCCCCATCGCTACCGCTCGTTCGCTGCGCTCCGGTTCGCGCAGTTTCGGCGCTACGCGGCATATCCATTCACCATAGGTGAGGTGCGTTAGTTTTTTAAATTCGGCCAGGCCTTGTAGGTGTATTCCGCGCCGGTGAGCAGTGCGAGGGCCGCTGCAATCCACAGCAGCACCACGCCGGCCTGCCATGCGGGCTGAAAAATAAACGCCAGCGCGCCGAGCATCGCGGCGACGGCCAGCATCTGGACCGTGGTTTTCAGCTTGCCGCCTTTCGAGACGGGCAGCGGAATGGCGTTGAGCGCCAGGTATTCGCGCAGGCCGGCGATGTAAATCTCGCGCAGCAGAATCACTGCGATGGGCAGCAGCGGCGCATGGCCGGCAACAATGAGATAGAGCAGCATCAGCGCCACCAGCAGCTTATCGGCGATGGGGTCGAGCATGGTGCCGAGGCGCGAGGTGGCGTTCCATTTACGCGCCAGGTAGCCGTCGAAAAAATCGGTGATACTGGCCAGTACGAACAGCACGAACAGCGGTCGCGCGCCGATTTCCATCAGCGGCAGCGCCACCGGCACCGCCAGCACGCGCGCGAAAGTGAGCAGGTTGGGAACGTGTTTTTTGTTGAGCATTTTAATTTCCGTCATTGCGAGCGAAGCGCGGCAATCCAGACGATCGCGCCACTTGCTCCACCCACTGGATTGCCACGTCGCTGCGCTCCCCGCAATGACGAAATATAAAGACGAGACCAGCAGGCCGAGCGAGCCATTAACCCGCGAAGCGGCGAGCGCAGTAGCGCGCGCAGGGCGCACCCATAAAACTAATCGCGGAAAAAATCGTAGATACTGTGCGCCATCGTTTTGCTGATGCCGGTGACTTTTTCCAGCTCGGCCAACGTCGCGCGCTCGACGGCGGCACGGCTGCCAAAATGATGCAGCAAGGCCTTCTTGCGGGCGCTGCCGATGCCGGGGATATCATCCAGCCCCGAAACGGTGAGCGACTTGCTGCGCTTATTGCGGTGGGTGCCGATGGCGAAGCGGTGCGCCTCGTCGCGCAGGCGTTGCAGGTAATGCAGCGTGGGGTCATTGACGGGCAGCTGGAAGGGCTCGCGGCCGGGCATGAAGAACCATTCGCGGCCGGCGTTCCTCTCCTCACCCTTGGCGATGGCGACGAGCGCCGGTGGGGTCACGCCCAGTTGCTGGAATGCTTCGATGGCGGCGCTGAGCTGGCCCTTGCCACCATCGATGAGCACCAGATCGGGCGCCGCCCAGCCTTCGCCGGTGCCGGCGCGTTTGAAGCGGCGCTCCAGCATGGCGCGCATCATGGCGTAATCGTCGCCGGGTTCGATATCGTTCATGTTAAAGGTGCGGTAGCTGCGCTTGTCGAAACCTTCGGGCGTGGCAACGATCATCGCGCCCAGCGCGTGGCGGCCGCCGATATGGCTGTTGTCGTACACCTCGATGCGGGCCGGCTGGGCCGTCAATCCGAATAGTTCTTTCACACCTGCCAGGTGTTTCTGAACACTGGCGCGTTGCTGTTCTTCGCGCTCCAGCGCCACCATGGCATTGGCGGCGGCATTTTCCAGGAACACGCGCTTGTCGCCGCGCTGTGCAGTGGCGATGCTGATGGCATACCCGCTGCGCAGCTTCAATGCCTCCTGCAGCAGTTCGCATTCATCGGGCAGGATGTTCACCAGCACCTCAGGCGCCGGCAGGTGGCTCTGGTAGAACAGGCCGATGAAGCTGGCCATCACCTCGGCATCGGTCGCCTCGGCATCGTGTTTGGGGTGGAAGGTCTGGTGGCCGAAATGGGCGCCTTCGCGGAAGAGGTAGAGCTGCACGGCGCTGCGCCCGCCGCGGCGCGCCAGCACGATGACATCGGCATTGTTGAGGTTGCGCGGGCGCATCGCCTGTTCCTGCTGCACGCGGGTGAGGGCCTGGATGCGATCGCGCAGCAAAGCGGCGCGCTCGAATTCCATGGCGTCGCTGGCGGCCTGCATGTCGGCGGCCATCTCCTCCTGCAGGTCGCGGTGCTTGCCGCGCAGGAAATCGCGGGCGCGGGAAACCTGCGCCTCATACTGCGCCTCGGTGACATAGCCGACGCAGGGCGCCGTACAGCGCTTGATCTGATATTGCAGGCAGGGGCGCGTGCGGTTTTTAAAAACACTGTCTTCGCAATTGCGTAGCAGGAAGATGCGCTGCAGCATGGTCAGCGTCTGGTTCATGGCGCCGACGCTGGCGAAGGGGCCGTAATATTCCCCCTTCTCCTTCTGCGCACCGCGGTGCTTGTCGAGGCGCGGGAACGGGTGGCCGGAGAGCAGCAGGTGCGGGAAACTTTTGTCGTCCTTCAGCAGAATATTATAGCGCGGGTTATGGCGCTTCACCAGGCTGGCCTCGATCAGCAGCGCTTCGGCCTCGCTGCCGGTGACGGTGATTTCCACCCGCGCCACCTGCTCGACCATTTTCATGATGCGCGTCGTCAGCTGGCCGGTATTGGCGTAATTGCTGACGCGGTTTTTCAGGTTCTTCGCCTTGCCGACATAGAGGATATCGCCGTTGCTGGCCGTCATGCGATAGACGCCGGGCTTCATCGGCATGGTTTTCAGCGATGCGCGAATGGCCTCGGCCCCCAGCAGTGCGGGTGTGCTGGGGGTGGGGGTTTCGGTTTCGTTCGCAAAGGCCATGGAAGATAGATAGCGTAAAATCTTTGGATTTCAGGAGGGCGTCGGAACTATCCACGAAATCTGTGGATAAGTCTTGGAGTAACCCGGCCGCGAAGCGGCATGGGCGAGAGAAATGAAGGCCAGTCCATGTTTTGCATAAATTTTGGGCAGCTTATATGTATTTGAATCTTGGACCGAATTATTTATGTGCCATGCGGCATAGCCATAAAGGTAAAGACTAGCTATGCGATCTTGATTGGCTCTTAATACCCTATCCACGTTGTAGATAAGTCGCCCCTATCCCCTCCATCCATGTATCACCTGATGGAGATACAAGATGGCGAGAACCTTCAATGTTGACGATTTTTTGCGTCAATTCAAAGACGATGACGCGTGCTTGGATTATTTAATGCAAATTAAGCACGGTAAAACAATGAATTGCCCCAAATGCCATCGGCATGGGAAATTCAGCCGCGTTAAGCGCGATAAGGCATATCAATGCTCATGGTGCGCGCATCAGATATTCCCCATGCGCGGCGCTCTGTTTGAGAGGTCTCCCACGCCATTACGCAAATGGTTTTATGCGATGTATCTATTCACGACCACCAGACATGGTGTGAGCGCTAAGGAGTTGGAGCGTCAGTTGGGTGTTACATACAAAACTGCATGGCGTATGGGTCATAAGATCCGCATGTACATGACCCGCATCAATAACAGTAATACTGGCACATTGATGGACCACGTTGAAATAGACGAATCATTCTTCGGTGGCCACCATAGCAATGCGGATAAACGCGTAAAAAAGACGATTGTCCTCAATATGGTACAACGTGGTGGAGATGTCATATCTCGAGTTATTCCCGACACACGCAGGGAAACCATTGATGATCATATCGAACAGCACATCATGCGCGGGTCCACAGTCAGCACGGATAAGAGCAAAGCTTATGGGGCGCTAAAGCGAATGGGCTACGACCATGGGTCAGTAAACCACAGCATGGGCCAATATGCTGATGGCATTCATCATGTTAATACCGTCGAGGGGTTCTGGTCGCTAGTAAATCGCAGCATTCGCGGTACTCACGTCTACGTCTCGCAGAAGTACATGCCCAATTACCTAGCTGAGTTCAGCTTCCGATTTAACCTGCGGAAGACACCGGCGGCGATGATGCCTAGGTTGTTGTTGAGTTTTTAGGATTTCCTAGATTTATTATAGGCGCGCAGCTTTTCCATTTCTCTAATGGCCTTTTGAGCCAACTCACGGTCATAAAACTCAGTGATCTTCTCGATGAGGAGCTGCGTAGCTATTCCATGAACTGTGCTTCCAAATTTCCCCATTTGAGAAAGCTCATCGAGAAAATCATACATCGGTTTCGGCAACTGAATAGTCACCGGTTCTGTGGGATTGGGGTTCTTTCTCCTAGCCATAGAACCATTATTAACATCAATTATAATACCATTTAAATCCTATTTTAATCGTTGACTCTTTTTTAGGGTTCTGTTGGTATGATGATATAAAGAAAAAGGGGCCGACCTTACGGCCAGCCCCAAGTGGTGCAATTGGTGGGACTCGAACCCACATGACTCTCACATCCGCAGTTTTAGAGACTGCTGCGTCTACCAATTCCGCCACAATTGCTACGCCTCTGCTCGCCGAGCGGGGGCGTTTTGCTTTTGTAGGCGTAAGATTAGTGCATAGAAGACCACGGCCTACAAGCTGGCCACGGCAGCCATCCACAGAAACCAGGAATGTTTAATTTGCGCCCTAAGTCGTTTCGTTCTACGTCTCGAACTAACGGGGCTTGATAACCCTTCTATAGACGGTCCGGTGTGGCCGTAACTCACACTCCCTACCCATATGGGCGGGGAGGCATGCGCGTATGTTCAGGGCGAAAGCCTAAAGGCGCATGCGGCCTTTCTATAGAGGCTTATCAACTCCCCGCTCACCAGTGGAGGAGTTGGTATGAAAAGATCAGTCATATTTTTTCTTTTTCTAACTGCTTGCGGGACTTCAAATCCGCCGCCAACACAGCAGGCTATTTCTGCACAACCGCCCGCGACCGTACAACATGGCCAGAGCCTAATGGGATTCATTGGGGCACTGGCCGATACAATCAATAATGACGGTAGCCAAAGTGCCATTACCAGATTGAACAATAACTTTGTAAGCTCGCATCCTCACGCTGACGACAATACGCCACCGCCGCCATTGCCACCACAGCCGCACATGTGGATCCAAAATAACAACGGTGTGATCAGTAACTGCAACGATATTGGCGGTATGGTTACCTGCAACTAAGCAGATGTATGCGCATTATCTTGAAACGTGAATTCCAATCACCATCTAGTTCTCACCATTAAAAACATTAGGAGAACAGCATGACTAAGAAAACGGGGAATAAAGGCGGCAAAAAAGAAACTATCAAGCCGCCGGCTAAGAAAGAAACAAAGGCGGCATCGCCCCTTCTAAAAAAGGGCAATTCAGCAGGTGGTCGCGTAATGTTCGATGCATCCGTTGCTAAGCGCCAGGGCGTAACATCTAAGCCACCTAAGAAACGCTAATCAGCCTTTCCGATAAAACAGAGCATCTGGGTATCAGCATGCCGCCATAAGTATGGCTGTTATCTGGATGCTCTATGTCGGCTATGGTTGGCACCACTATCAAAGCGGCATCGCTCTCTGACACCAGAAACCCAACGGTTTTGCACTTATGGACATACGCATCAGGCACTGAATTCATATCGATCCAACTATCGCTCAGTCTTGATGCATCAACCCATTCAATCATAACAAGTTTATACTGATCTGTGATGAATTTGTTCATTCGGCGCGATTGACTACATGGGTAGGGGGCATAGGGGCGAGATAAGTTTTGGTGGGGGCTTATGCCACGTTCGTTACGCAACGTATCCATTCCCCGCAGCACCACACTATTGCGGCGGGCGCGCCGTCGTCAGATGCATGCCATTGGCCAGCGAAATCACCTGGCCGGTGATGCCGGGCGATTGCTGCAGGAAGTCGAGTGTGGCGCAGACTTCTTCCGGGGTCCCGGTGCGTTTCAGGGGCGCGCGCTCGGCCAGGCGGGCGAACATGGCTTCCTCGCCCGTGTTGGGCAAGGTGGGCGGCAAGGCGATGAGGTTAGCGCGGGCGCGTGGGGCCACTGCCGCTGCCAGCAGCTCGATCACCGACACCCAGGCATGCTTGCTGATGGCATAGGAGAAAAAATGCGGCGAGACGCTCCAGCCCAGCGTGCCGTCGCCCAGCACGCTGATGCTGCCACTCGTGCCCTGAGGCAATTGCGCCATGAAGCCCTGGGCCAGCAGCAGCGGCGCTTCCAGATTCACTGCCAGCTGGCGGCGCAGGGTGGCGGGCTGCATATCGGCCAGCGTGTCGCGCTCATAGGTAGCGGCATTCAGGATCAGCGTGCCGCAGGGCGGCAGGGCGTGCCAGAATGTTTCCAGCCCGGCGGGGTCGGCAAGGTCGGCATGGGCGAGGGTGACGGTAATGCCATGCTGCCGGCGCAGGGTGGCGGCCAGGGCTTCCGCTTCGCCTATGGATTGATGGCAATGCAACACCAAGTTGTGTCCGCGCCCCGCGAAATGTGACGCAATCGCCGCACCGATCCGTTTTGCAGCGCCGGTGATTAAAACCGCAGGTTGTTCGATTGCCTTCGTCATGCGCCGGTGACATAACATGCTTATGCCTACGACGCCACTTCCCGATTTCGTGGTGCTGCTCGCTTTTGCGGTCGGCATTGTGGCGCTGTTCCGTTCGCTCAGCATCAACCCGGTGCTGGGCTACCTGGTGGCCGGCGCGCTGATCGGGCCGAAAGGGCTGGGGCTTATCCACCATTCGGAAACGACGATTCATATCGGCGATTACGGCATCATTTTCCTGCTGTTCATGATCGGGCTCGACCTGTCATGGGACCGGCTGAAGGCCATGCGCGGGCAGGTGCTGCGCATCGGCAGCGCGCAGATCGGGCTCACCGCCCTGGCTTTCTGCCTCGTCGCGGTGCTGGCGGGCTATTCCATCGGCACCTCGGTGGTCATCGGCATGGGGCTGGCGCTTTCCTCCACCGCGCTGGTGCTGCAGGTGCTTGAACAACGTGGAGAGCTGCCGAGCCAGGCGGGGCGGCTGTCACTCTCCATTCTCATCCTGCAGGACCTGGCCGTGCTGCCGCTGCTGGTGCTGATTCCCATCATGGCCGAGGGCACCGGCGGTTCGCTCGGTTCCCAACTCGGTATGGCGGGTGTGCGGGCGTGCGGCGGGTTGGCGGCCATCCTGCTGGTGGGGCGGCTGGTGCTGCGTCCGCTTTTCCGCCTCATCGCGCGGCTGGATATTGACGAGCTGTTCGTCGCCACCACGCTGCTGGTGGTGTTCGGCATTTCATGGGCGACGGAAACCTCCGGCCTGTCGGGCGCGCTGGGCGCCTTCCTCGCCGGGCTGCTGGTGGCCGAGACAGAATTCCAGCATCAGGTGGAAGCCGATGTGAAGCCCTATAAATCGCTACTGATGGGGCTGTTCTTCATGGCCGTCGGCATGCGCATCGACACCGCCTTCATTATGGACAACGCCGCCACCGTGCTGGCGATGGCCGCCGGCATCCTGATCATCAAATGCGGGCTGCTGACGGCCGTGCTCAATGCCTCAGACTATAACCGTCGCACGTCGCTGCATGTGGGGCTGCTGATGTCGCAGGGCGGCGAATTCGGCTTCATCCTGTTCGGCCTTGCCGGCAGCTATGGCATTCTCGGGCAGATGCTGACGCAACAATTGCTGCTGGCCATCACCCTCAGCATGGCGGCCACCCCACTGCTCGACAGCCTGGGCGCCCTGCTCGAGCGCCGCTGGTGGCTGCGCGCCCGCACCACGCCCGAACTGCTGAAAGCCGAAACGCAGGATATGGAAGGCCAGGTGGTCATCGCCGGCTATGGCCGCATGGGGCAGCTGATCGGCAGCTACCTGGCGGCCGAGAAAATCCCCTTCGTCGCCCTCGATACCGACCCGCGCGAGGTGGCTGACGGCCGCAAACGCCACCAGCCCGTCTATTACGGCGACGCCACCCGGCCGGATGTGCTGGAAGCCATTGGCGTCGAGCGTGCCCATGCGCTGGTCATCACCCTGCACGAACCCGCCAAGGCCGAGAGTATGACCAAGGCCATGCGCGCCGCCTACCCCAACATGCCCATCTTCGTGCGGGCGCGCGACAAGGCGCACGTAGCCACCCTGGAAACCCTCGGCGCCAATATCGCCGTGCCGGAACTGCAAGTCTCCGGCATGCGCATGCTGGCCGGGCTGCTGACGGCGCTGGGCCGACCGGAAGAAGAAATCCAGCGCGTGATGGATGCGGTCAGGCAGTAGTTTTTAGTGGTGCGCGTAGCGCACGCTGGGGGCCGAAGGCGCCCCCATCGCTACCGCTCCCCCCACGTTCGCTTCGCTCCGGCTCGCTGCTAGATCGCGGCTACGCGGCTTTCACACTCACCGCCTTATTGCGTTGAGTTAGTGGCCGGGCATGCCGAGCGCGTAGCGCGAGCCGCTCGCGGCGGGGGTCAGCGAAGCGTAGGGGGCAAGGCCCCCTTCAATCTATAACTACTGACTCCCCCAGAGGGGAGATTTGATTTTTTCCAGCATATGCCGATGGGCGGCCAGCTCCTCTGACGAGGGTGGAAAATGACGCTCGGGAATACTGGTATGGCCGCTGAAAGAGAGGATGGATTCGGTCGTCGTTTCGCCCGGCCCGGCCACCAGGCCGAGGGTGGATTGCCGGCCGCCGCGCAGCTCCAGATACACATCGGCCAGCAGCTCGGCATCGAGCAGCGCGCCATGCTTGGTGCGGGCGGTGAGGTCGATCGTGAAACGCTTGCAGAGCGCATCGAGCGAAGCCGGCTGGCCGGGGAATTTTTTGCGCGCCATCAGCACCGTGTCGAACGCCCGCTCGAACGGCACCAGCGGCAGCCCGACCGCATCGAGTTCGGCATTGATGAACTTCATGTCGAACGCGGCATTGTGGATGACCAGCGTGCTGTCTGCGATGAATTCGAGGAAGGATTGTGCCACCTGTTTGAATAGCGGCTTGTCGCTGAGGAACGCCGCACTCAGCCCATGCACATTCTCCGCCTCGCGCGGCATATCGCGCTCGGGGTTGAGGTAGGTGTGAAAATAATTGCCGGTGCGGATATGGTTGATGAGCTCGACGCAGCCGATCTCGACAACCCGGTGGCCGCTGGCAGGGTCGAGCCCCGTCGTCTCCGTATCAAGTACGATTTCGCGCATGAAAAAAACCTAGCCGAAAAAGTGATGCCCGGAAAACCCTTCCGCCCATTTACCCTCACCTAAATTTGCGAACTTATTTCCCCTGAGAGAGAGGAAGCAATTGTTCGGCAGGGATTGGGGAGCGATAGCGAGCAAAGGGGGCAAGCCCCCTTTCCGCGCGGTAGCGCCCAATCCATAGTTTTTCGCTTTGCGAAAAAGAAAAAGCCGGGCACAAGGCCCGGCTCAAGCATAACAGGGAGGCTATTCACTCGCGTACGAGTGAAGACGTTGTGCGTATGGAAACCACACGCTCAACCGGCGCGGAACATAGGGATTGTTGCATGAGATGCAAGTTAAATATGCCAGGGGCGGGAACTTTTTTTCCAAGCCATTTTAATGTATATATTTCAGAAGGCTAAATTTTTTGCTTATCCACATTTTTGCCCCCAGCCGCCATCACGCGGGTGGCGGTGACGCGGATGAGCTGGCCTTTTTTCCAGCCGGGCAGGGAAGCATAGCCGCTTGTCGGTACCTGCAGCACCAGCAGCCGACGTTCCTGCGGCCGCATGCCGACCAGCAGCGCATCGAGCCCCAGCTGCCTGCCGAGGGTGAGGGTAACGGTGGTGGCCGGCGTGTCGTGTCCGCTGGCATCCCAGCGGATCAACTGCAGGATGATGGGGGCGTTACACACTGCTGCCTCGCCATCGCCGGCATTTTCGATAATGGCAATGTCGCCGAGCTGGTGCTCGGGCGGGCGCACTGCGCCGCAGGGTTCCGGCGTCGGCTTGTAGGTGGGGTTGACGGCACGCATCCAGCGCGAGCCATCCATCAGCGCGTGCAATTGCGGGTAGTCGGCTTCAGGCTGTGCGATGGGTGCCGGCACCGGCACCGGTTGTGATGGCGACGACATCTCGTAATTCATCAGCATATAGCCGAGGAACAACAGGAAGAGGAGCGATATCCAGCGTGGAAACATGGGAGGGTGATAGCACGTGCCGCGCGCCGCATCAATCCTGTGGGTGAGGGGCATGGGCTGCTTGCCAAGCCGGACCATGCGATTAGCATTGCGGCATGAAGCAGCGCGCCGCATTTTTCTTCCCCACCATCGCCGTGCTGGCGATGGCGCCCGCCGCATTCGCCTGGAACCCCTATCCCGATGTCGACAGCCCGCCACCGGATGAGCGCGCTTACCCTACGGCTACCGATAGTTATCAGCCGCCGGCGAAACCCGCTCTGCGCCCAAAGATCAACATGGCGCCGACAGTGCCCGCAGCTTATGTGGCGCCTGCCGGCCCTGCGCCTGTCAGCTATGTCGCCCCGGCGCCGCGCCCGCAACCGCAGGCGGTGTATGTGGCGCCCCCGGCTTACCAGCCGCCAGCGGTATCCACCGCCGCGCCCGCCTACATGCCGCCGCCGGCGATGGCCCGGGTGCCGGTGGAAAACGACGCGGTGATCGCCGCCCCGGTCGCTGTGGCGAGCGATGATGACATCCCCTCGCCACGCCGCATCGATGCGCCCGGGCCGGTGTATAACGGCAACAGCAATGCCGCCGGCAACAGCACCGACAAGGCATGGAGTTTTGGCGTCGAGGGCTTCGCCGACTGGTACCGCGAGCCGAGCGCCACGGTAAAAACCGTCACCGCATACGGCGCACTCACCGCCGGCTATCAGGATTTTGACTTGCCCTGGAGTCATTGGTTCACCGGCGCCGACCTGCGCGCTTCCTACGGGCGCAGCGATTATAAATCCGTCAGCGGCACCCTCAACAACACGCCGGAACAAGAATATGAAGGTCGCTGGAAACTGGGCTATGGCATAGTCGAGGACGGGCGCGGCGCGCGCTACTATAGCGGCCTCGGCCTGCGCTATTTCCACGATGCGCTGAAAGGCACCGTCACCAGCCTTGGCTATGATGGGTACGACCGCAACATCACCCAGTTCTACCTGCCGCTGGGGGTCGACCTGCAGATGCGCTACGCCGGCTGGGATATCAGCAGCGAGTTGGAATATGACCGGCTGATCCGCGGCTTCGTCAGCTCGCGCCTCGGCGATATTCCGGGATATGAGGATGCCTGGAACAGGCAGACGGACGGCTACGGCCTGCGTGCCGACCTGATGTTCTCGCAGCCTACCGAGAGCGGCAACCGCTATGCCTTCGGCCCGTTCGTGCGCTGGTGGAGCATGGAAGATTCCAAGACCGACAGCCAGGCCGCCGGCACCTTTCTCGAGCCGCATAACACCAGGCTGCAACTGGGCGCCGAGCTGAAATATCTGTTTTAGTTTTTAGTTGGCGGCCGTCGGCCGCGCTTCAGCGCTACGCACCATGCCCATTCACCGCTCTTTATTCTGAGTTAGTTGCCGGGCATGCCGAGCGCAAGCGAGCCGCTCGCGGCGGGAGTCAGCGAAGCGAAGGGGGCAAGGCCCCCTTCAATTAAACATTAAACCTGAAATGAAACACATCGCCGTCGGCGACGGGGTATTCCTTGCCTTCCAGCCGCAGTTTGCCAGCTTCCTTGGCGCCCTGCTCGCCGTTGCAGGCGATGTAATCGTCGCAGGCGATGGTTTCGGCGCGGATGAAGCCTTTCTCGAAATCGGTATGGATGACACCGGCGGCCTCGGGCGCCAGGGCGCCGCGCCGCACCGTCCAGGCGCGGGCCTCTTTCGGGCCGATGGTGAAGAAAGTGAGGATGTCGAGCATCTGGAAGCCGGCGCGCACGATGCCGGTGAGGCCGGTCTCCTTCAGGCCGAGATCGGCCAGGAATTCGGTTTTCTCTTCCGGCGACAGCCCGGCCATTTCCGCCTCGATCTGCGCCGAGATGACGACGGATTCGGCATGCTTGACCTTGGCCATCTCCGCCGCCCTGGCCGAGAGTTCGTTGCCGGTGGCGGCAGCGCTTTCTTCGACATTCAGCACATACATGGCCGGCTTGGCGGTGAGCAGTTGCAGGCCCTTCACGCGCTTATATTCCTCGCGGTCGGCGGGTTTATACATGCGGGCGGGCTTGCCCTCCTGCAGCAATTTCAGGATCGGCTCGATCAGGGCGATGGTGGCGAGGGTTTCCTTATCGCCGGATTTGGATTTCTTGTTCAGAGTGTCGAGGCGCTTCTCCAGGCTTTCCATATCGGCGAGGATGAGTTCCAGCTCGATGATTTCCGCATCGCGCAACGGGTCGATGGAGCCTTCGACATGGGTGATGTCGCCGTTTTCAAAGCAGCGCAGCACGTAGATGATGGCATCCACCTCACGAATGTGGCTGAGGAATTTGTTGCCCAGCCCTTCGCCCTTCGAAGCGCCGCGCACCAGGCCTGCGATATCGACGAACTCCAGTTGGGTAGGGATGATGGTGGCGGAGCTGGCGATGGCGGCCAGCTTATCCAGCCGCACATCCGGCACGGCGATACGCCCGACATTCGGCTCGATGGTGCAGAACGGATAATTCGCCGCCTCCGCCGCCTGTTGCGACAGCAGCGCGTTGAAGAGGGTGGATTTGCCGACGTTAGGCAACCCGACAATACCGCAATTAAAACCCATGAGATGATCCTTTGATGCGCCCTGCTCGCGCTGCTGCGCTCCCAATGGCGCGCCGCTTCGCGGGCTGAGGCTCGCTCGGCCTGCTGGCCTCGCATGTTCAGTTGCTGCGGCTTTTAGAGGCTGGCGTCTTCTTTGTCCACCTTCGGTTTCTTCGGTGCCGGCGGGTGCATGATGTCGCTGACTTTGCTCATCAGCCCTTCGGGGGAGTGGGTGAAGAAGAGGGGGAAGTTGGCGGCCAGTGTCTCCAGCTGCTTATCGACCAGCGCGCGGTCGTCCTTGCCGAAATTGCTCAGTACGTGGCCATGCACTTTCGCTTTGTCGCCGGGGTGGTTGATGCCGAGGCGGATGCGCCAGTAATCCTGCCCCAGGCAGGCGTCGATATCGCGCACGCCGTTCTGGCCGTTCGCGCCGCCGCCCTTCTTGATGCGCAGCTTGCCGACGGGAAGGTCCAGTTCGTCATGCATCACGATGATCTGGCCGGGGGGGAGTTTGTAGAAGGCGGCGGCGGCCTGCACCGAACGGCCGGAATCGTTCATGTAGGTCTGCGGTTTCAGCAGCAGCAGCTTCTCGCCATTGGCATTGGCTTCGGCCAGCAGGCCCTGGAATTTTTTCGCGAAGGGGCCGGCGCGCAGCGCCTCAGCCAGTGCGTCGATGGCCATGAAGCCGATATTATGCCGGTGGCCCGCATAATCGGGACCGGGATTGCCGAGGCCTACGATAAGAAACATCTCTCACTCCACCGGCGGAACATAGAATGAAAAAAGCGCCCCGTGAAGTGTTTCACGGGGCGCTTCATTCGGTAACACGCGATGCGTGCTATTTCTTCGCGGCAGGCTTGGCGCCGGCAGCGGGAGCGGCACCGGCATCGGCCGGGGCTTTCGCGGTGGAAGCCGGAACAGCGGCGGCCGACGGAGCGGCGGTCGGGGTTTCCTCTTCCTCTTTACCGCGGCCGGTGATCGAGGCCAGGGTGAAGTCGCGGCCCTTGATGGCCGGGCTAACGCCGGCGGGCAGCTTCACGTTATGGATGTGCAGCGAATCGCCGATATTCAGCTCGCTGATATCGATTTCAAGCGACGCCGGAATGGCGGTGACGGGGCAGAGCAGTTCGACTTCGTGCGCCACGATGTTGAGGGCGCCGCCGCGCTTGATGCCCACCGAAGTGGCCACGTTGTTATAGTGAATCGGGATGTAAACCTTCACCACCGACTTCTCGTCGACGGCCAGGAAATCGGCATGTTCGATCTTGTCGGAAACCGGGTTCAGTTGGATTTCGCGCGGAATCACGAAGGTGTCCTTGCCGTCGAGTTTCAGCGAGACGAGCTTGTTCAGGAAGCCGCCTTTGAAATAGTTGAGGCTGAGGTCTTTCGCATCGACCACCAGCTGCAGGTTGCCTTTGCCTTTGCCGTAGACCGACACGGGCACTTTGCCCTGGCGGCGTGCTTCACGCGCCGAGCCGGTGCCGATGGTTTCGCGCTTTTGGGCGCTGAGTTCGAGTGCTGCTTTCATGTTTGACTCCTTTAGTGGCCGCATGGGGCTGCCATGCCGCTGGTTACTTCGTCACGCGCAGACAGCCTGCGCGCAAGGGTGCGGATGTATAAGGGGTGAGACGGGGGCTGTCAATAACTGACTTAAAGGCCTGTTTTAAATACCAAAGAACATTGCAGAGTGCCGTCGGAGAGTCGGTAGCTATCGTCGAAATTGGTAGCGGCGATGGTGCCGCTGTTGTTGGTGGCGCACTGGTTATTCCAATACCGGGCGTATAATTTGCCGGAAGCGGGGAAACCATCATCCATCTTCGTATCGATATTCCAGGCCTCAGCGGGTTTGAGATTGGCCACGGTGGTGCTGCCGCCGGCATAAGCGCCGAACTGCAATGCATTGCCATAGTTAATGTCGTAATTATAGGCCGAGCTATGACCGGTATTATCAAAATAATTCATCGTCCACCCGGTATTGCTTATTTTCGACTGCGGCACATTGCTGCCGGGATTGGAATCATATTGCCCGTTGGCGCCGGGAATACCGGTATAATTGCCTTCGATCAGCCCCGCTAACGCCAGCTCACGCCAGAATTCGTTGGGCTCGCTGCTATAGCCATCATGCACCAACTGGCCGTTCGCATCGCCGTCGCAGACGCCGTTGGTGACCACGGCAGCGGAAGAATTAGTGCGGCAACCCGAAGTGGAAAGCCGGCCCCATACGGTGGTGGCGTTGCTCATATCGCCCGCCAGTGCGAAGTATTTGTCGCGGAAAGCCTGAGCGGCGGTGATGTAGCGGTTATATTCCACCGTTACGCTGCGCAGTTCGCTGGCGCGGATGAGTGATTGGCCCGCCAGGATACCGCCAGTCAGCAAACCTAGGATAACGAGGATGATCGAGAGTTCGACAAGGCTGAATCCATGGCGGCGCATGGGGCGACTATAGCCCAGTTGTTTAATCGAACAAGCTGGAAACCGAGCTTTCGTCGGAGATGCGCTTCACGGCTTCGCCGAGCAGGGCGGCCAGCGGCAAGATGCGAATATTCTTGCAGTTTTTCACGTTATCAGGCGGCGCGATCGAATCGGTCACCGTGAGTGAAGTGAGCACCGATTTCTGCACCCGCTCGACCGCCGGGCCGGAGAGCACGCCGTGGGTGACATAGGCGGAAACCGATTTGGCGCCGCGTTCCATCAGCGCGCCGGCGGCGTTGCAGAGGGTGCCGGCGGTGTCGACGATATCGTCGAACAGGATGCAGTCGCGCCCCGTCACGTCGCCGATAATGTTCATGACTTCGGAGGCATTCGCCCGCTCGCGCCGCTTATCGACGATGGCGAGATCGGCGCCGATGCGCCCGGCCAGTGAACGGGCACGCACCACGCCCCCCACATCCGGCGAGACGACCATGACGTTTTCAAGGTCGGCGAACTGTTTTTTGATATCTTCGACAATCACGGGACGGGCATAGAGGTGGTCAACCGGGATGTCGAAGAAGCCCTGTATTTGGCCGGCATGCAGGTCGACGCTGAGCACGCGGTTGGCCCCGGCGGTGGTGATGAGGTTGGCCACCAGCTTGGCCGAAATGGGCGTGCGCGGGCCGGGCTTGCGGTCCTGCCGCGCATAGCCGAAATAGGGCATTACGGCGGTGACGCGGCGGGCGCTGGCGCGCTTCAGCGCATCGAGTGTGATCATCAGTTCCATCAGGTGGTCGTTGGCGGGATAGCTGGTGGATTGGATGATGAACACATCCTCGCCGCGCACATTCTCCTGCACCTCGACGAAAATCTCGTCATCGGCGAAACGGCGAATGGTGGCTTCCGTCAGCTTCAGCCCGAGATAATCGGCCATCGCCTGAGCGAGGGGTTGGTTCGAATTGCCCGCGATCAATTTCATGCGAGGAGTGATAGTGAGTAGCGCTCGACGAGTCGAGTGTTATTTATATGTGAAGGGGGCCTTGCCCCCTTCGCTTCGCTG
>OUNJ010002432.1_pt1 | contig 21734 bp, 22 predicted proteins | sample 1755361 | NCBI WGS metagenome assembly OUNJ01 (sample SAMEA3914825, study PRJEB12502) | metagenome | biome: forest; material: soil | place: USA | collected 2012-03-12 | depth 0.1 m
GCGCTGGCGCGCGGCCTGCCCTTGGTCGCCGTCAACCACCTTGAAGGCCATGCCTTGTCGGCGCGCCTGACCGAGGACGTCGCCTTTCCGTTCCTGCTGCTGCTGGTGTCGGGCGGCCATTGCCAGCTTCTTTCCGTGAAGGGCGTCGGAGACTACGAACGGCTGGGCACGACCATCGACGACGCGGCGGGCGAGGCCTTCGACAAGATCGCCAAGGTGCTGGGGCTGGGCTATCCCGGCGGACCGGCGCTGGAGGCGTGCGCGCGTTCGGGCGACGCGGCGCGGTTTTCGCTGCCGCGGGCGCGGCTGGGCCACAAGGATTGCGACTTCTCGTTCTCGGGCCTGAAGACCGCCGCGGCGAAGATCGCCCACGAAGAGGTGAAGACGGAGCAGGACCGCGCCGACCTGTGCGCCGCCGTCCAGGCCGCCATCGCGCGCCAGCTGGTCGAACGCTCTCAACGGGCCATGATCCTGTTCCGGGAGCAGAATGTTGTGGATTCGCCGGCCTTCGTTGTTGCCGGCGGCGTGGCGGCCAACGGCACGGTGCGCGAAACCCTGCAGGCCGTCGCCGCCGGACACGGCTTCCGTTTCGTCGCGCCGCCGCTGAAATACTGCACCGACAATGCCGCCATGATCGCCCTGGCCGGGCTTGAACATTACGCGCGGCTGGGCCATCAAGACGGCCAGGAGGACTTTGGCATGCAGGCGCAGGCCCGGCCGCGCTGGCCGCTCGACGAGGCGCGGGCGGCCGCGGCGCCGGTCCACAAGCATGCCGGTCGCAAGGGCGCGAAGGCCTAGATTCGTGAAGGCGAAGCGGAAAGTGGGATGATGGACAGGTTTGAAACCGTGGGTGTAATCGGGGCGGGCGCGTGGGGCACGGCCCTGGCCCAGGCCGCCACCTTCGCCGGCCGCACCGTGGTGTTGCAGGCGCGCGAACCCGAGGTGGTCGAGGGAATCAATGCCCGCCGCCGCAACGAGATCTTCCTCAAGGGCATCGACCTGTCGCCGGACATCCGGGCGACGCACGACTTCGCCGACCTGGCCGGCTGCGACCTGATCCTGGCCGTGCCGCCGGCCCAGCACATGCGCGCGGCGCTGACGGCGTTTGCGCCTCACGTCCGCGACGGCCTGCCGGTCGTGTTGTGCTCCAAGGGCATCGAGCGCGGCACCGACCGGCTGATGAACGAGGTCCTGGGCGAAGTGTTGCCGCAGGCGCGGGCCGCCGTGCTGGCCGGGCCCAGTTTTGCCGCCGAGGTGGCGCGCGGCCTGCCTGCCGCCGTGACACTGGCCTGCGCCGATCTTGTGCTGGGCGCGAAGATCGCCGCCAGCCTGGCCGGGCCGAGCTTTCGGCCTTATCAGTCCGACGACCTGACCGGCGCCGAGGCCGGCGGCGCGTTGAAGAACGTGCTGGCCATCGCCTGCGGCATCAGCGAGGGCAAGGGTCTGGGCCGCAACGCCCATGCCGCCCTGATCACGCGCGGCTTCGCCGAGATGTCGCGCCTGGCCGTCGCCATGGGGGCGAAGTTTGAGACGATGAGCGGCCTGTGCGGCCTGGGCGACCTAGTCCTGACCTGTTCGTCGCCGCAGTCGCGCAACATGAGCGTGGGCCTGGCGCTGGGCCAGGGCCAAACCCTGGCCGATTACCTGAAGGACAAGGTGTCGGTGGCCGAAGGCGTCGAATCGGCGCCCGCGGCGGTCGACCTGGGCCGCCGGTACGGCGTCGAGCTGCCGCTGTGCAATGCCGTGGCGGCCGTGCTGTCGGGCGAGATGGATGTGCCGGCGGCGGTGTCGGCACTGCTGTCGCGGCCGTTGAAAACGGAACGGGCGTAAGGGTGCAGCCCATTATGAGAACAATTCTCATTTACAAGATGCCGTGAAGCTGGCAAAGGACGCATAAGACCGTCCGGAGCCCTGCATGAATTTCCTGCGTAAGATCGTGACCCCGCTGACCATCGGCGCCTTCGTCCTGATGGCGACGACGGGCGTACTGATGTTTTTCCACAAGGATACCGGCGTCAACAAGCTGGCGCACCAATGGCTGTCGTGGCTGTTCCTGGCGGCGGTGGCGCTTCACGTGGCGACCAACTGGCTGGCCTTCAAGCGCTATTTCCTGTCGCCGAAAGGGCTGACGGTCATGGGCGTGCTGGTGGCGGTGCTGGGGGCGTCCTTCTATCCATGGCAGGGGATGAAGCCCGAGCCGCCGGCGCGCAGCGTCATGAAAGCCCTCGGCCACGCTTCGCTGGTTGAGCTGGCTCCGGTCGTCCACACTACGCCGGACCAACTTGTGGCGAAGCTGCGGGCCAAGGGCTTTACCGTCACCTCGGCCGACGAAACCCCCGCCGACATTGCCGGTGACCCGAAAAAGTCCGACGCCGTTCTGGGGGCGGTGTTTGCCGGTGGCAAAGGGAAGTGATCCGCAGATTACGCAGATTTCACAGACCGCCCTACATACTTCAGGCGCCTGCGTATCCGGACAACGTCTTTCGAGCGCCGAAGGCACTCAAGAAGCGTGGATGACCCTGTCGTCGGTCAGTTCTGAAAAAACTGCGTAATCCGTGGATTCGAAAACCTACCCCTTGTGCGCCAAAAACGCTCCTATCAGGTTGGTGTAGTCGTCGGTCCAGGCCTGGACCTTGCCGGGATCGCGGGTCTGCCAGCGCGGGTTGGCGCGGAAGGCGGAAAGCGCGGCCTCCGACTTCGCCGCCAGCACCGTTACGGTGTGCGTAGCGTAGAGGCTGTCCTTGTCTGGGCTGTCATAGACCTGTTCCAGCGCCACGCCGCCGGCGTCGCGGATGGCGGCCAGCACCGGATCGCGCAGTTCCAGGTGGCGGTTGGTCAGGTTGAAGATCATCACGCCGCCGGGTTTCAGCTTGCTCATGTACATGCGCACCGATTCGACGGTCAGCAGATGCGCCGGCACGGCGTCCGACGAGAAGGCGTCGACCATCAGCAGATCGAGCCGGCCGGCCGGCGTCGGGTTCAGCGTCAGGCGGGCGTCGCCCATGACGAACTTCACCGGCGCGTGGGCGCAGTGCGTCGTATAGCTGAAATAGGGGGAATCGTCGGCCAGCTTGAGCACCAACGGGTCGATCTCGTAATAGGTCAGGCTGTCCGACGGCCGCATGTAGGACGAGAAGATGCCCGCCCCCAGGCCGATGGCGGCGATGTTCAGCCCGCCCGGACGGCTTTGCAGTTGCGTGATCGTCTGGCCGATGCCGGTCTGGGGCGCGTAATAGGTCAGGGCCTGGCAGGCATGGACGGGATCGAGCGCCTGGGCGCCGTGGATGGTGGTGCCGGAATACATGACGCGCACCGGCCCCAGCACCGGGTCGCGAATCTCGCTGATCTTGGTGACGCCGAAGAAGCTGCGCATCGTCACCAGGGTCCGGCCGCTGTCGCCGGCGATGTGGCCGGAGACGAAGGTCATGGCCAGGAGCCCGGCCATCAGCCATGCGCGGTCGCGCAGCACGAAGACGGCGGCGGCCTGGGCGATCAGCAGGACGGTGATGACGATCGCCCACGGCGCGGCCATCCGGTCGCCGAGGATGCGGCTGATGGCGATGACGGCGGCGGCGCAGGCGAGGCTGGCGGCCACGATGGCCATTTCGCGCGCGTTCGGCTTCAGCGGCCCCCACGGCCGCGCCAGGCAGGCCAGGACCAGGACCAGCGGATATTCGATCACGCTGTTGAAGGCGACGGGGGCGACGAAGGCGTTGAACGCGCCGCCCAGCACCCCGCCCAGCGACATGCAGAGATAGAACAGGGTGAGGTGGCGCGGGTCTGGGCGGCGTGCGGCCAGGGCGCTGTGGCAGACCAGTGCGGTCAGGAAGAAGCACAACAGGTGGATGCCGAGCTTGGCCAGCACACCGCCGCCGGTGACCGGCATCAGGATGACGCAGGCGCACAGGGCGGCGGCCTGGGCCAAGCCGAGCCCGCGCGGCGCGGGCCTGTCGCCGAAGGCCAGGATGAAGGTGACAAGATAGAGCGCCAGCGGCACGACCCACAGGAACGGCGCCGAGGCGACGTCGGTGGTGATGTAGGTGGTGACGCCCATCATCAGACTGGACGGGGCCGCGGCCAGGCCGATCCACACCAGCATGTCGCGCGGTTTCGGCCGGTCCGTCGCCGTGTCGTGGGTCACGGCGTTGACCGGTTTCCGCGTCAAGCCGAGCGCTGTGATCAGGACGGCGAACAGGCAGAAACCCAGGCTCCAGGCCAGGCGCTGCGACGACAGGCGGGTCAGGGGCTCGATGACGGCGGGATAGGCGACCAGGGCCAGCAGGCTGCCGATATTGCTGGCGGCGTAAAGGGCGTAGGGCTCGCGCGGCTTGCCGGTGACGGGATCGACAGGCGCCGTGCGGGCGAACCACGCCTGGACCAGCGGGGCTGTGGCCGACAGGGCCGCGAACGGCAGGCCGACCGACACGGTGAGCGTGCCGAGGAGCCACAGGACGGGGTGCAGGCTTGACGGTTCGCCCAGGGCGCCGGAAATGTGCAGGGGCAGGCTGAGCCCTGCCAGGCACAGCACGATGCCGTGGACCAGGACCTGGAGCCTGAGGCTGGGCAGGCGCTGCAGCAGGTGGGCGTAGGCATAGCCGAGAAGCAGCGCGACCTGGAAGAAGGCGAGGGCGGTATTCCATACCGCCGGCGCGCCACCCAGCAGTGGCAGCAGCAGCTTGCCGACCATCGGCTCGACCAGGAAGACCAGGGCCGCGCTGGCGAAGATCGTCGCCGGGAACAGCGCCTGGCCCAGGTCGAGGCGGAAGTCGGGGAAGGAGCCCGCCGTGGCGCGGGGCGTCTCGATGCTGGCCATGTCTGCCTTCTGCGCAACACGAATGGATAATCCGCTATAACCAGAAAGGCTTAATTTCCCGCATACGCTTCCCCTCTCCCCTTGCCAAAGGGGAGAGGGGAAAGGGCGCAAGGTTGCGTCATCGTTGCCGCGCTGGCATGGTGGCGGCACAAAAAGGCGGGAGGTGCGGGATGCGCGATTATCTTTTTGGCCTGGCCGCCCTGCTGCTGGCCGCGGCTCCTGCCGCCAGCCAGGATGATGCGCCGCCGACGCCGTTCATCGTCGTCGACCAGTTCGGCTACCTGCCCGACATGCAGAAGATCGCCGTCGTCCGCGATCCCGAGTTCGGTTTCGACAGCGGCTGGGACTTCACGCCGGGCGCGGTCTACCAGGTGGTGGATACGAAGACCCAGGCCGTGGTCTACGAAGGCCAGGTGACGCCGTGGAAGGGCGGCGCGGTCGATCCGTCGTCGGGCGACCATGCCTGGTCGTTCGACTTTTCCAGCGTGACCACGCCGGGGACCTATGTCATCCGCGACAAGCAGGCCGGCTACGACAGCTATCCGTTCGACATTGCGGCCAATGTCTACAAACCCGTCCTGGTCCAGGCGGTGCGCATGCTCTATTATCAGCGCGCCGGCTTCCCCAAGGACGCGCAATATGCCGGCGAGGGCTGGGCGGACAGAGCGTCGCACCTGGGACCGCACCAGGATACCGAGGCGCGGCTCTACAGCGCCAAGAGCGACAAATCGACCGAGCGCGACCTGCACGGCGGCTGGTACGATGCCGGCGATTTCAACCGTTATACCAAGTGGGCCGGCGACGATGTCGTCATGCTGCTGCATGCGTACCAGGACAATCCGGCCGCCTTCACCGACGACTTCAACATTCCGGAATCCGGCAACGGCGTCCCCGACCTGCTCGATGAGGTCAAGTGGGAGCTCGACTGGATGGTGCGGATGCAGAACGACGATGGCTCGCTGCTGTGCGTGCTGGGCGCCGGATCGGGCTCGCCGCCGTCGGCTGCCCACGACCCCAGCTACTACGGCCCGGCAACGACGGGGGCCTCCTACGGCGGGTCCATGGCGTTCGCCTATGCCGCCACGATCTACGGCCAGTTGCCGCAGTTCAGAGACTATGCCGCCGACCTGAAGGCGCGGGCGGTGCGCGCCTGGACCTGGGCGCAGGCCAACCCGGCCGTCATCTTCCACAACAACGATGCCGCGTCGCCCGGCCTAGCCGCCGGCGACCAGGAGGTCGACGACCACGGTCGCCAGGTGGCGGCGCTGGATGCCGCCGTCTATCTGTTCAACCTGACCGGCGACGACACCTATCGCGCCTATATCGACGCCCACTGGCGCGAGGCCAATATCGGCAAGGGTTTCGAACTCGACTTCGACTATCCCGGCAATGCGCCGTTGCTCGACTATGCCGCCAATCCTGCCGCCACGCCCGAAGTGGCGAAGACGATCCGCGCCGCTTTTGCCGATGAGTGGGAAGGACCGGAAGGCTGGGGCGCGATCACCGATCATACCGACCCCTATGGCGGCTACATGGCCAACTACATCTGGGGCAGCAACTCGACTAAGGCCAATCACGGCAGCATCTTCGCCGACGAGGCGCTGTACGGGCTGAGCGGCCACACGGCCAGCGACGACATGACGGCGGCCGCGGCCTACGTCCACTATTTTCACGGCGTCAATCCGCTCGGCAAGGTCTATCTGTCGAACATGAAGGCGTTCGGCGCCGAGAACTCGGTCGACCGGTTCTACCACACCTGGTACACGCCGGGGTCGCGTTGGGACAGCGTCTCGAAATCGAAATACGGCCCGCCGCCGGGCTATGTCGTCGGCGGGGCCAATCCGACCTATACCTGGTCGAAGGGCTGTCCGGGCATCAATCCGGGCTGCGGCGAGGCACCGCCGTCGCCGCCGGTCGGCGAACCGGCGCAGAAATCCTATACCGACTTCAACACCGGCTGGCCGATCGATTCCTGGGAGGTGACCGAGCCGGACATCGGTTACCAGGCGGCCTATATCCGGCTGGTGTCGCGGTTTGTGAAATAGGGTCCGCCCAGAAACGATGGTGCAAAAACCACATCGAATCCTGATACGGGGGCGGTATAACTTGCCGGTCCGGGGATGATACAGCGCAGGGATGCCATGGCCCGTCACCCGCCCGCCAAGCCCGCCGAACCCGTGATCGAAATCCACGGCCTGACGCGGCTGTTCGACAAACGCATCGTCGTCGACCATGTCGACCTTGAGGTCCACACCGGCGAGATCTTCGCCCTGATCGGTCCGAACGGCGCCGGCAAGTCGACCCTGATCAAGATGCTGACCACCATGCTGCCGCCCTCCTCCGGCGCGGCCTCGGTCCTGGGCCACGATATCGTCAAGGATGCCGAGGGCGTGCGCCGGGTGATCGGCTATGTGCCGCAACTTCTGTCAGCCGACGGGGCGCTGACGGCGCGCGAGAACCTGATGCTGTCGGCCAGACTCTATGCCATTCCGCGCGACGAGCGCAAACAGCGCATCGAGGAGGCGCTGACGATGGTCAAGCTCGGCGACGCTGCCGACCGCGCCGCCCAGCATTTTTCCGGCGGCATGCTGCGCAGCCTGGAGATCGCCCAGAGCACCCTGCACCGGCCGGCCCTGCTGATCATGGACGAACCGAGCGTCGGCCTCGATCCCATGGCGCGCCAGACGGTGTGGCAACACATCCGCGAGCTTCGCGACCGTTACGGCACGACCATACTTTTGACAACCCACCTGATGGAAGAGGCGGGCGCCTTGTCCGACCGCATCGGCGTCCTGCACAAGGGCAGGCTGGAGGAGGTCGGCACGGCGCACGAACTGATCGCCAAAATCGGCCCGAAGGCGACGCTGGACGACGTCTTCGTCAGCATCGCCGGCGAGGACGCCCAGGCCGGCGATGCCGGGACCACCTCCCGCACGCGCCGGAGCGCCGCCCGCCATGGCTGACCCGATCAAGGCCGTCGTCAACTATGTCACCACCGCCTACGCCGTGTCGGACGCGGAAATCCTCAAGCTACGCCACGATCCGTCGGAAATCTTCACCCGCGCCATCCAGCCGGCGATCTGGCTGGTCCTGTTCGGTGAGGTGATGGCTCAGGTGCGCGGCCTGTCGAGCGGGAACGGCCGCTATCTCGACTTCCTGGCGCCCGGCATATTGGCGCAAAGCGTGCTGTTCGCCGCCATCTTCTACGGCATCGGCGTCATCTGGGAACGCGACCTCGGCGTCCTGCACCGCTACATGGTCAGCCCCGCGCCGCGCAGCGCGCTGATCCTCGGCAAGGCCATCTCCTCGGCGGTGCGCGGCCTGTCCCAGGCGGTGGTGGTCTATATCCTGTCCCTGCTGCTCGGCATCGCCGTCAATCTCAACCCATTGAATCTGCTGGCGGTGGCGGGGATGATCGCCTTGGGCTCGGCGCTGTTTTCGACCTTCTCCCTGATCATCGCCTGCATCGTCAAGACGCGCGAGCGGTTCATGGGGGTGGGGCAGGTCCTGACCATGCCGATCTTCTTCGCCTCCAACGCCATCTATCCCATCGAGATCATGCCGAAATGGCTTCAGGCAGTGTCGCACGCCAATCCCTTGAGCTACGAGGTCGACGCCGTCCGCGCCCTGATGCTGACGGGACAGGTGTCGAAGTTCGGCCTGGGCGTCGATGCGGCGGTGCTGGTGGTGGTGTTCCTGCTGATGCTGGCCATAGCGACGCGGATGTATCCGCGCCTGACGCGGTGACTACTGCCCCTCCGGACGGCGGACGACCTCGCCGGGATGGACGGTGTAGGTTCCGGCGTCGCCGCTGACCGAATCGAGCACCTTGAGAAACAGGGCGCGCATGTCGGCGGCGTGGGTGCCGGGCTGGCCGGTCAGGTGAGGGAAGGCCAGACGCGCCAGGATAAGCACGCCTGACGGACCGGTTTCCTCGGCGTCGATGACAGTATAGGGCACGCCGTTGGCCGCCACGCCCTGGGTAGCGATGGTCCACGCACCGTGGCTTTCGGTGTGCGGCGCCTGAACCGCCATGGGCTTGCCGAAGGCTTTCGCCGCCTGCTGGCCGTCGCGCGAGGCCGGGTCGAAGAGGTTGAGCGACAGGTTGGTCGATTCCGAAGTGTTCTGGTCGGCCGGATCGGGCACCTGAAAGGCCAGGACGCCCGGCAGACCGCTCTGGACGGCGATGACCGGCCAGTCGCCGCTGGCCGTTACTCCGACATGGCCGGCGGGCAGGATCAGGGTGAAGGTGGTCGAGCCGTCGCCGTTGTCGAGCGCGGCGACATCACCGGGCTGCGGCGCGCCGGTCTGGGCGGCGGCCGAAGTCGTTCCAAGGGTGGCGGCAAGCAGGGCGGCGATGAGGAGGGCGCGCATCTATTCCCCGTCAAATTTGGCGATGTCGTCGATCAGGCCTTTGACGGCGGCATCGATGATCTGCCGGCCGTGCTCGGCGGTGGCCAGGCTGGAGTCGGAGCCGATGCGGCCGTCCGGGAAACGGTTGCGGTAGTCGAGCGCGTCGCGGATCGGGCCGTTGGGGGCGATCTGCGGCTCCATCGCAGCCTGTTTGACGTGGTCGGGATAGGCGGCGAAGGTGACGGCGATCTCCGATGGCGTGGCGTGGGTGCCGTGGCCCTGGGGGTAGAGCCGGGCGCACAGGCGCGAGACGCCCGGCAGGTCCCACCAGTTGCGCAGCTTCAGGATGAACGGGCACGGCTCGGCGGCATAGGAATAGTCGGCGTAGATTTCCGAGAACGCCGCCTCGATCGAGGCGACGTTGCCGCCGTGGCCGTTGAGGAAATAGATGCGGTCGAAGCCGTGCCGGGCCAGGGAGTTCACCCAGTCGGAGATCGCCGCCATGAAGGTGGTGGGTCGCAGCGCGATGGTGCCGGAAAAGCCGAGATGATGCTGGGCCATGCCGATATTGAAGGTCGGCGCGATCAGGAGGTCGCCCTCGACATGGGCGGCGTGGGCGATGATCTCCGGGCACAGCCAGTCGGTGCCGAGCAGGCCCATCGGGCCGTGCTGCTCGTTCGAGCCGATGGGGATGATGACGGTGCGAGACGCCTTCAGGCGCTCGTCGATCTCGGGCCAGGTGGAGAAATGGAGAAGCATGGGCGGTTCCGTGGTTGAGCCGATGCCTTTCCCCATGCGCGTCCGGCCGGGATTTGTCCACCCGGCCGGCGATATTTCCTGCGGCCTCAGCCGTGGGAAGGGCTGCGGTAATCCATGTTGCGCAGGTCGGTGATCAGGCCGGGGCCTTCGGGATACCAGCCGAGCCGCTGGCGCGTCCAGGCTGATGACGCCGGCATGTCGAGACCGACGAACATGCCAAGCCAGCCGAAATGGCCTTGCGCTTCGGCCTGCGCCAGCGACACCACGGGTACGCCAAGTCCTGCGCCGATGACGGTCGCGATGTCACGGGCCGAAATGCCTTCTTCGCCGACGGCGTTGAAACGCTCGCCGGCGCGGCCCTGCTCAACTGCCAGGCGATAGAGTTGCGCGACGTCATTGACATGCGCGGCGGCCCATCGGTTGGCGCCTTCGCCGACATAGGCCGACACGCCCTTCTGGCGGGCGACGTCGATCAGAGGCGAGATCAGGCCTTGCCGATGCGTGTCGTGGACCTGCGGCAGACGCACGACGATGACCTTCACGCCGGCGGCCTGCACCTCCTGGCCGGCCAGCTCGGAGGCGATGCGCGGATTGGGATGGTTGAGGTCGAAGACGTCCTCGGTGGCGAGCTGCCCTGGTCCAGGCGTACCGATGCCGGTGCCGGAGGTGATGACAAGCGGTTTTGCCGAGCCCTTGAGCGCATCGCCCAGAACCCGTATGACCTGACGGTCCTTTTCGCAGTTGGCGACGAAGTTAGCGAAGTTGTGATCGAAGGCGGTGTGAATGACGGCGTCCGCGTCCCGGGCTCCGGCGCGGAGACTTTCCGGCGCGTCGATGGTGCCGTTGTAAGGCGTGACGCCGGCTTCGACGAGCTCCTGCGTGCCCGCATCCGAGCGTGTCAGGCCGATGACCGTGTGGCCGGCGGCCAGCAGTTCGGGGATGATGCGCGAGCCGATGAATCCGGTCGCTCCGGTGAGAAAGATGCGCATGGTTCGGTCTCGAGGGTTGGACATGGGGCCTGTATCGGTCTATCGTTCATACCTGTAAAGTTGTGACATTATCATGGTATAAGACATAACAGGATGGACCAACCCGCCACCGCCAACCTGCTCGGCACCTATCTGAGGGATTGCCGGGCCAAGCTCGATCCCGCCTCGTTCGGCCTGGCGCCCGGTCGCCGCCGTACCTCCGGCCTGCGCCGTGAGGAAGTCGCCCACCGCGCCCATATCAGCCCGACCTGGTACACCTGGCTGGAACAGGGCCGGGGCGGCGCGCCGTCGGCCGACGTGCTGAACCGCATCGCCCGCGCCCTGATGCTGACCGATGTCGAGCGCGAACACCTGTTCCTCCTGGGCCTGGGGCGTCCGCCCGAAGTGCATTATCGCAAGGACCAGGACGTCAGCCCGCGCCTGCAGCGCGTCCTCGACAGCCTGAACCCCAGCCCCGCCGTGATCAAGACGGCGACCTGGGACGTCATTGCCTGGAACCGGGCGACGGCCCTGGTCCTGCACGACTACAGCACGCTACCGCCTGATCAGCGCAACATGCTGCGCCACATCTTCCTCAATCCCCATGCGCGCGACGTCAACCAGGACTGGGACAGCGTCGCCCGCTCGGTTGTGGCCGGCTTTCGCGCCGATGCCGCGCGCGCCGGCGCCCTGGCGGAGATCACTGCCCTGGTCGATGAGTTGTGCCTGCTCAGTCCCGACTTCAAGGCGATGTGGCGCGACAACGATGTCCGCGGCAGCGGCGAGGTGGTCAAGCACCTGCGCCATCCCGTGTTCGGCCCGATATCCTTCGAGATATCGACCTTTGCCGTCGACGGCCGGCCGGATTTGGCCATGATGGTGTTCACGCCCGCCACGCCGGCGGACGCGGACAAGATCGGCAGCAGGATTTTGTGATTGGTCTTATGGACTCTGGAATCCCGGTTGCCTAAGGTCCGGCGCAACGAGAAGAGACCCTGAGGAATGCCCCGATGAGCGACACTTTTTTCCGCGTGCCGGCCGATTTCATCCGCCCGCAGACCCTGACAGCCGACGGCCTGCAGGCGCAGCACGACCTGGTCGCCTCCGACCCGGAACGGCATTGGCGCAAGCTGGGCGACGCCCTGAAATGGATGACGCCTTTCAGCAAGGTCAAGGACGTGTCGTACGCCAGGGAGGATTTCCGCATCCGCTGGTATCATGATGGCGTGCTCAATGTGTCCGCCAACTGCATCGACCGCCACTTGGGCACGCGCGGCGAGCAGGTCGCCATCATCCATGAAGGCGACGACCCGAACGTCTCGAATCATATCACCTACAATCAGCTGTCGCGCGAGGTGAACCGCCGCGCCAACCTCCTGAAGGCGCATGGCGTAAAGAAGGGCGACCGCGTCACCCTCTACATGCCGATGGTGCCGGAAGCCGCCTTCTTCATGCTGGCCTGCGCCCGCATCGGCGCCGTCCATTCGGCGGTGTTCGGCGGCTTCTCGCCGGACTCGATCGCCGGCCGTATCCTTGACTGCCGGTCGGATATCGTCGTCACCGCCGACGAGGGCGTGCGCGGCGGCAAGACCATCCCGCTGAAAGCCAATGTCGACAAGGCGCTGGAGCAGTGTCCCGACGTCCGCCACGTCCTGACCGTGCGCCATACCGGCGGCAAGGTCGCCATGGCCGCCGGTCGCGATGTCTGGGTCGACGAGGCGCTGGCCGGCCAGTCCGATATCTGCGCACCCGAGCCGATGAACGCCGAGGACCCTTTGTTCATCCTCTATACCTCGGGCTCGACCGGCAAGCCGAAGGGCGTGCTGCACACCACCGGCGGTTACCTGGCCTGGGCCGCCTATACCCACAGGACCGTGTTCGACTACCAGGACGGCGACGTCTATTGGTGCACGGCCGACATCGGCTGGGTGACGGGGCATTCCTACGTCGTCTATGGCCCGCTGGCCAACGGCGCCACCACCCTGATGTTCGAGGGCGTGCCCAACTATCCCAATGTCAGCCGTTTCTGGAACGTGGTCGACAAGCACAAGGTTTCAATCTTCTATACCGCGCCGACCGCCATCCGCGCCCTGATGCGCGAAGGCGAGGCGCCGGTGAAGGCGGCGTCGCGGGCCAGCTTGCGCCTGCTGGGTTCGGTCGGGGAGCCGATCAATCCGGAAGCGTGGCTGTGGTATCATCGCGTGGTTGGCGATGGCCGTTGCCCCATCGTCGATACATGGTGGCAGACCGAAACCGGAGGCATCCTCATCTCGCCGGTGCCAGGCGCGGTTGGCCTGAAACCCGGTTCGGCGACGAAGCCCTTGCCCGGCATCTTTCCGTGTCTGGTCGATGCCGAAGGCAAGGTGCTGGAGGGGGCGACCGAAGGCAATCTGTGCATCACCGACTCGTGGCCCGGCCAGATGCGCAGCGTCTATGGCGACCACCAGCGTTTCCTCGACACCTATTTCTCGACCTATCCAGGCAAGTATTTCACCGGCGACGGCTGCCGCCGCGACGAGGACGGCTACTACTGGATCACCGGCCGGGTCGACGACGTGCTCAATGTCTCCGGCCACCGCATCGGCACGGCGGAGGTCGAAAGTGCCCTGGTCGCCCATCACGATGTCGCCGAGGCCGCCGTCGTCGGCTATCCGCACGACATCAAGGGCCAGGGCATCTGGTGCTATGTCACGCTGAAGACCGGCGTCACCGCGACCGACGCGCTGAAAAAGACCCTGCGCGACTGGGTGCGCCAGGAGATCGGCCCCATCGCCACACCGGATGTCATCCAGTGGGCGCCGGGCCTGCCCAAGACGCGCTCGGGCAAGATCATGCGCCGCATCCTGCGCAAGATAGCCGAAGGCGCGCCGGATCAGCTGGGCGACATTTCGACCCTGGCCGATCCGTCGGTGGTGGCCGATCTGGTCGAAGGCGCCAAGGGCTTGGGCTAGCTCTGCTCCGAGCGGCTGCAAATCGCCATCTGGCTGCGCGCTGGTGCTCACCATTTGCGCTTACTTCCACTTTACTGGAAGGCCGGAGGATCGCCATGCGGTCCTTACGGCGGCGGGTTTACAGTGTCCGTTTAAACGCAAGGAGAGCGAACATGGCCGACGAAACCTTCAAGCCCGATACGACCACCGGCAAGCCGCTGGCCGACCTTGGCATCCATGGCGCGGGCGATCCCAATTCGGCGGAAGCCCCAGCCGATGACGGCGACACGTCCTATCGCATGGCGCAGCCGGGCAAGACGGTCTTCAAACCGGGCGAACTCAACAACGCCGGCGAGGACAAGGAATATTTCCATCCCAAGAAGGACCATCAGTTCGATACGCCGAAGGATGCCAACAACCACGCCCTGACGCCCGATGTCGAAGTCGCGCCCGGCAATGCCGTCAAGACGATCCGCAAGGATTGATGTCTAAAGGTCCCGGCCCGTCTCGCCGCGCCGTACGGCACCGTACCAGGCCCACAGCAGGTGGGCGACGATCGAGCGGTAGGGCGACCAGATGATGGCGCGTTCGGCGCAGTATTTTTCATCGGGCCGGTCGGGCAGGCGGTCGAGCCAGCCCACCGCCTCACGCAGGGCCACGTCGCCGACCGGGAACAGGTCGAGCCGGCCTTCGGAGAACATCAGGTAGACTTCGGCTGTCCAGCGTCCGATACCCTTCAGGGAGATGAGCGCGTCGGCGGCGTCGGCGGTTTCCATTTTGCGCAGGGCGTCGACATCGAATCGGCCGCCATGGATGGCTTCCGCCAAGGCACGGGCATAGGCGATCTTGGGGCGCGACAGACCATAGCCGCGCATCAGGTCGTCGTCATGGGCCAGGAGGGCCTGCGGACTGACGTCCCCGAGGCCGGCATGCAGGCGGGCGATGATGGTGTTGGCGGCCTTGACCGACAGCTGCTGTTCGACGATCAGGCCCAGCAGGGCGGGAAAGCCACCTTCGCGCCGGCGATAGACGATATGGCTGAAAGCCTGAGTTAGTGGCGCGAGTTTTGGATCGGCGGCAGTCAGGTGCGCCAGGTGAAGCGGGTCGAGCGGGGATTGCGTCATGTCACCACGGATAAAACCGCCTGCTTACAGAATATGGCAGCAGCGGGAAACTCCGGTTCTTGCGGTCAAGACTTGATGCAGCCGACCTGCGCGACGCGGTATTCCCGCCTTAAAGTATCGGAGACGATACCGTAATTGTGCTTGGTGATGGTGTCTTCGGTGTCGGAGTCGGGTGCGCGGGCGATCTGGCTGGCCATGGTTTCGACGACCGACGGCAGCGAGGTATAGATGCGGCCGCGGCGCGGATTTTCGCGCAGCATGATGCCCATGACGCGCGAATTGTCGTCCAGCACCGGACCGCCGACCATCTGGTTGAGGTCGCCCTTCAGGCCCATCGTTCGGCCGGCTACGGCCCAGGCCAGCACCACTTCGTTGTGGCCGTCGCGCTTGGTCTTTTCCATCAGGGTCTGGCCGATCAGGCGGCCTGTCGCCTCACCGACCTGGCCGCCGGGGAAGCCGGCGACGAAGCCGCGCACGCCGGGCTTGACGTCGTCGGGATTGGCCAGGGGCAGGCCGCGTCCGGCGCCGTCGGTCTGGGCGATGACATAGTTGTCGGCGCCGGCGGCGTCGCGCACCTTCAGCGGCACGGCCAGGCCGCCGCCGACATTGATGAAGGGGTGGGTGCAGCCCTTGACGCTGTCGCGCGAGACGACCCATTCGCCTGTCTGGGCCAGCGAAAAGGCCGTGCCGGTCATGACCTTCTGGTCGTCGACGGGCAGGTTGATGATCGAACCGGCCGAGAAGGGGGTGAAGGTGGCGAACAGCGCCATTTCGCCGATGCCGGGCGGCGGCGGGGCTGGCGGGGCGTTCGATTCCTCGTGCCAGCCGCGCGTCACCATGACCATGGCCGTCAAAGCGCCTGCATAAAGGAGCCAGTCGAGTTTCATCGCGGGAAAACCCTTTACGGCGCGACGGCGGCGGCGAGGATCAGGGCGGCCGAAAGCTTGGCGGCTACCAGCAGAACGGCGGCCGAGACTTCGCCGTCGTTGACGCGCGACGGCAGGCCGGCCAGCAGGAGGTCGATGATGCGGAATACGAACAGTTGCAGCAGCACCGTTGCCACGCCCCACAGGAAGATTTCGCGGATCGAGGTCGAGGCCGCCATCGAGGCCGCCAAGGGGATGGCCAGGCTGATGATCACGCCGCCATAGGCGACGGCGGCGGCGGAATTGCCGTCGCGGATCTGCTGGATTTCCTTGTGCGGGGTCAGGATCGAATAGACGAAGGCGCCGATGAACAACAGGACCAGGGTGGCGGCGGCATGCTCCAACGTGACCAGAAAGCCGTTGGCGAAGGCCTGGATTTCAGGCCGCAGCACGTCGGGCGACAGGAAATTCAGATTGAAGGAGTCGGGCGTCAGCGTCATGCGGTTACTAGTCCCCTGGGCATTTTTTTGCGGTGTCGGACCGTTTCTTCGGCAACAGGCCGTGCAGTCTTGCGGGATAAAGCCTGCAAGATCAAGTCCAGCGCGCGGGCATGTGGATAAATAATTTACGACACCCGCACCGTGCCTTTTCCGGCAAGGTTTTTACGACATCATGCCAGCGGCGAGGTGGGCGAAGGGCAGCGACTCCGTGTGGTCCGAAGTGTCCTCGTTTGACGCAGCCGCCTGCGCCTCACGGCGCAGGACCGAGGCGCGCTTCTTCTCGCTTTCCGACTTCAGCTGGCCGCAGGCGGCCAGGATGTCGCGGCCGCGCGGGGTGCGGATCGGCGAGGCATAGCCGGCGCGGTTGAGCACCGCCGCGAAGGCCTCGATCGTCGTCCAGTCCGAGCATTGGTAATCGGTACCAGGCCAGGGATTGAATGGGATCAGGTTGATCTTGGCCGGAATGCCCTTCAGGAGCTGGACCAGGGCGCGGGCCTCGGCCGGGCTGTCGTTGACGCCCTTCAGCATGACATATTCGAAGGTGACGCGCCGGGCGTTGCTGAGCCCTGGATAGGCGCGGATCGCCGCCATCAGCTCCGCGATGTTGTACTTCTTGTTCAGCGGCACGATCTCGTCGCGCAGGGCGTCATTGGTGGCGTGCAGGCTGATGGCCAGCATGGCCGCCGTGCGCGTGCCCAGCGCTTCCAGCTCCGGCACCACGCCCGAGGTCGAGACGGTGATACGGCGGCGCGACAGGGCGATGCCTTCGTTGTCGGAAATGATGTCGATGGCGTCGGCGACATTCTCGAGGTTGTACAGCGGCTCGCCCATGCCCATGAAGACGACGTTGGACAGGCGGCGGTCCTCCTTCGGCGACGGCCATTCGCCGAGGTCGTCGCGCGCCACCTGAACCTGGGCGACGATCTCGGCCGCCGTCAGGTTGCGCACCAGTTTCTGGGTGCCGGTGTGGCAGAAGGTGCAGTTGAGCGTGCAGCCGACCTGCGACGAGACGCACAGCGCGCCCGCCCGGCCGACATCGGGAATATAGACGCTTTCGACCTCGATGCCGGGCGCCATGCGGATCAGGTACTTGCGCGTGCCGTCTCTGGAGATCTGGCGTTCGACGATCTCGGGCCGGGCCAGGGTGAACCTGTCCTTGAAGAGCGCCCGCTGTTCCTTGGCGATATCCGTCATCTGGTCGAAGTCGGTAACGCCGTAATGGTGCATCCAGCGCCACATCTGCTGGCTGCGCATCCGCGCTTTCCGCGCCTCGACCACGCCGGAGTCCACCAGCACCTTCAGCAGCCCTTCGCGCGTCAGGCCGGTGATGTTGACCGGGGACAGCTGGGCAGGCTTCGCGGACAGGTCGAGCGTATGGGACACGGGTGGATGACTCGGGCTTTCGGGGAAACGTGGCTCATACAGGAAAAGCCGGAACAAGTCCAATCGGCGTCTCAGGCCGGCAGACTTTCTCCAAAACAGGGCAAACGAAGGCCCTGAAGTCGGCGCGCTGACGGTTGCGCCGGTTGACGCTCCCGCTGGCGCCCGGTACCATGAAGACGAATTTCATCCCTGGGGGAACCTCATGACATCTCTGTTCAAAACCGTTGCCGTTGCCGCCATCCTGGCCATTGGCCTGCCCGCCGCCGGCCAGGTCTTCGCCGGTCCGGCCCAGGACGCGCTGACGACGTGCCTGACCACCAAGACGACGGCCGAAGACCATGTCGTCCTGGCCGACTGGGTGTTCTCGATCATTTCGCTGCACCCCAGTGTCGCCAGCATGGCCTCGATCACCGACGCCCAGCGCGAGGACATCAACAAGAAGACCGGTGCGCTGTACACGCGGCTGCTGACTACCGACTGCGGACCGGAGCTCAAGGTCGCCGTCAAGACGGAAGGCACCAATTCGGTCGAGGCCGCTTTCAGTTCGCTCGGCGCCATCGCCATGCAGGACCTTATGTCCGATCCCAAGGTGCAAGCCGGCGCGACCGGACTTGGCCAATATGTCGACCAGGCCAAGATCACGGCCGAGATGACCGACACGCCGGGCCAATGATGCTTTTCTGATGCCGGGGCGGTGATCCCGGCATGTCTTCCTGACGGCGCGGAGTGCAACCTGTCGCCCTGCGCCATCAGGAGACAGCCATGGTCCACAAATGGTCGAAAGAGGTCACCGAGCATTCCAATGCCGTCGACCTGAAGCCGAACATCTTCGAATCCCACGATCCGAAGGCGATCGCCAGATCGCTCAGGCATTCGGCGGAGGAAAGCCATCGCCGCAAATCGAGCCCTTACCGTTCGGCCATGTCGATGCTGACCTTCTATATCAATCGCGCCGGCAAGAACCTGAGCGAGGCGCAGAAAAAGGTGCTGGAACGCGCCAAGGACGAACTGCGCCACGAGTTCGGCAAGGCCTAACTGGCGCAGACTGGGCATGTCGGGTCGGGCGGCAGCGTGACGATGCGTGACTGCATCGTCAGGCCGTCGAGGATCAGAACCTTGCCCAACAAGGGTTCGCCGGCACCGGTGATCAGCTTGATCGCTTCCAGGGCCGCCAGCGAACCCATGACGCCGGCCAGGGCGCCGATCACACCGACGCGTTCGCAGGTTTCGGCATCCGGTGGTATCTCCGGCACTAGGCATTGGTAACAGGGCGATCCGTCGAACACGGACAATTGCCCGCTCCACCGGCCGATGGCGGCGGAGACCAGCGGCTTTTTCAGATCGTGGCACGCCTGGTTGACCAGCGTCCGGGTCGGGAAGTTATCGCAGCCATCGAGCAGAAGGTCATATTGGCCAAGGATTTCGGTGGTATTATCCGTGTTCAGACGGATTTTGTGCTCAATATAATCCGTATGCGGATTGATGGCCTTCAGGTGCCTGGCCGCGGCTGTTGTCTTCGCCATGCCGATTTCGGCGGTGGCGTACAGGACCTGCCGCTGCAGGTTGCTCAGTGACACGACATCATCATCGATCAGGCCGAGGGTGCCGATACCCGCCGCCGCCAGGTAAAGCGCCGCCGGAGCGCCGATGCCGCCCATGCCGACAAGCGCGACCCGGGCGGCCTTCAGCCTTGTCTGGCCCGTGCCGCCGATCTCGCGCAGGACGATGTGGCGGGCATAACGGTCGAGTTCGTCGTCGCTGAGCATGGCTTTCATATAGTCAGCAAGGCCGCAACCGCCAACGTCAATTTGCCGCAACCCGGCGTCCTGCATGAATTTTGCAGGCATGTTACGCGTAATGGCGTAATGGCACATTCCTGGCGGCGGACAACATGCAAGTACCCGTGCTTGATCCCGAAGAACGATCGCCCGCATCCTGCGCGTCAATGACGCCGGCGAACGCGGCGGCGTCACGCTTTATCGCGTGCAACTGGCCGTGGCGCGCTGGCGCTGCCCGGAGGTCGTGCCGTTCCTGACCTGGACGCGCGACCACGAAGCCGACCACGCCCGCCGTTTCCGGGCGCTCATGCTGTCGCGTGGCGCCAAGGTCTGCCGCCTGCCGTGGGTGTGGCATGTCGGCGCGGTGACGCTGGGCCTGGCCACGGCCCTGTTCGGCGCTCGCTGTGTCTATCTGTGCACCGAGATCATCGAAACCAGCGTGCACAGCCATCTGGGCGACCAGTATGTTTTCGCGGCGAGGCACGATGCCGAACTGGCCGAGCTGATCCGCTCGGTCCAGGCCGACGAGATGGACCATCTCAACCGTGCCGTCGAACTTCGCGCGGGCAGGAAGGTCCTGCTGCATGCTATCATGGACCCGATCGTCACGGCGCTGACTGACGGCCTGATATGGCTGTCGACACGCGGAGACGCCGCCCGGCTGAAGAGTTTGCTGGCGGCGTAGGCCAGCATCGTTTGGCTCTTGAAAGCGGACAGCAAAAGCGCCAATTACCCGGCCATGACAGATTCAAACTTCCCCAACTGGCACGGCACGACCATTGTCGCCGTGCGTCACAACGGCAAGACAGTCATCGCCGGCGACGGCCAGGTGTCGATGGGCGCCACCATCGTCAAGGGTGGGGCCAAAAAGGTCAGGACCCTGGCCGGCGGCAAGGTGCTGTGCGGATTTGCTGGCGCCACGGCCGACGCCTTCACGCTCTTGGAACGGCTGGAGGCCAAGCTGGAGCTGTTTCCGGATCAGCTGGCGCGCGCCTGCGTCGACCTGGCCAAGGACTGGCGCACGGACCGGTATCTGCGCCGGCTGGAAGCCATGCTGCTGATCGCCGACAAACACCATGTGCTGACCTTGACCGGGGTCGGCGACGTGCTGGAGCCCGAGGACGGCGTGGCCGCGATCGGCTCGGGTGGCACCTACGCCCTGTCGGCCGCTCGCGCCCTGCTCGAATACGAGGCCGATGCCGAAGTCATCGCGCGCAAGGCGATGAAGATCGCGGCCAGCATCTGCGTCTACACCAACGACCACCTGACGCTGGAAAGCCTTTAGATGGACGAGTATCGTCCATCCAGCGCCCGACTGGGCGCCGCGCACGTTTGCGCGCCCTCGCGGAGGCCTTCAGCCGTGAGCGAAAAAACATGACATACAGCTTTCAGCCTTTGAGGCCGGCCGATGTCGACACGGTCAACGGCTGGATCGCGCGGCCGCATGTCGCCGAATGGTGGCTGGAAGCCGGCGGCGCTTCGTCCTTCATCGATCCCGCCGATTTTGACGATCCGGATTTCCGCATGTGGCTGGTCCTGTATGACGGCCGGCCGTTCGCCTATGCCCAGGACTATGATCCAAAGCTCTATCCCGACCATTATTTCTACGATCGTCCGGCGCCGGTGCGCGGCATCGACCAGTTCATCGGCGAGCCGGACATGATGGGGCAGGGCCATGGCCAGGCCTTCATCCGCCAGCGACTGGCCGAACTTTTCGCCGAGGGCGCTGCCGTTGTCGTCACCGACCCGCACCCGGATAATGCCCGCGCCATCCGCGCCTATGAAAAAGCCGGCTTTGTCCGCTATGGCGAGGCCGACCATCCGAAATACGGCCCCGCCGTCCTTATGCAGTGTGCCAAAGAAGCTTATTGACCATGACCACCTTTTCCCCCCGCGAAATCGTCTCCGAACTCGATCGCCACATCATCGGCCACGCCGAGGCCAAGCGCGCCGTCGCCGTCGCCCTGCGCAACCGCTGGCGGCGCAAGGCGACCCATCCGGACATCCGCGACGAGATCACGCCGAAGAACATCCTGATGATCGGACCGACCGGCGTCGGCAAGACCGAGATCGCGCGCCGCCTGGCCAGGCTGGCCAACGCGCCGTTCCTCAAGGTCGAGGCGACCAAGTTCACCGAGGTCGGCTATGTCGGCCGCGACGTCGACCAGATCGTGCGTGACCTGGTCGAGAACGCGTTGATCATGGTCAAGGACAAGAACCGCGCCGGCGTGCGGGCCAAGGCCGAGGCGCAGGCCGAGGA
>OUNJ010000291.1_pt3 | contig 21729 bp, 16 predicted proteins | sample 1755361 | NCBI WGS metagenome assembly OUNJ01 (sample SAMEA3914825, study PRJEB12502) | metagenome | biome: forest; material: soil | place: USA | collected 2012-03-12 | depth 0.1 m
GATCACGGTGCCGATATCGCGCCCGTCGAGCACCGCGCCGTTCTCCATCGCCGCGAAACGGTGCTGGTATTCGAGCAGCGCCTGGCGCACTTCCGGCATCGCAGAAACGACGGAGGCGGCTTGCCCGATGCGCTCACCGCGCAGCTTCGGGTTCGCCAGATCCTGCGCGTTGATGGCGCGTGCGGCGGCAATCGCCGCGGCGACGTCTTCCGGCTTCTGGTCGGCGTACAGCACGCGCATGCCGACCGCGCGGTAGAGCAGCCCGGTATCGAGATATCCCAGCCCGAAATGGTAAGCGAGGCGGCGCGCCAGCGAGCCTTTGCCGGAAGCGGCGGGCCCGTCGATGGCGACGACCATGCGCCGCGCGGGGCTTGGGCGTTCTTTGCTGCGGGCGATGATGAATTTCGCGCCGAGCGCGCGCATCAGCGGCATGAAGCTCGGGAAACTCGTTGCAATCGCGCGCGTGTCATCGACCATCACCGGCTTGTGGCTGACGAGGCCGAGGATGAGAAAACTCATCGCGATGCGGTGGTCGAAATGCGTCGTCACCGTGCCGCCGCCGGGCGGGCGGCCGCCTTTGCCGTAGACGATGAAGTCGTCGCCTTCCTCGAACGCTTCGATGCCGTTGGCTTTCAGCCCGGCGATGATGGCGGCAAGCCGGTCGCTTTCCTTCACCCGTAATTCCGACAGCCCGCGCATCACGCTTTTGCCGGTCGCGCAAGCGGCCGCGACGGCCAAAATCGGGTATTCGTCGATCATGCTCGGGGCGATGTGGGCAGCCACATCGACCTCGCGTAATTGACTCGTGCGCGCCGTGATGTCGCCCACCGTTTCGCCGCCGATTTCGCGTTGGTTGCTGATGGTGAGATCCGCGCCCATGCGTTTCAGCACGTCGAATAGGCCGGTGCGCAGCGGGTTCAGGCACACATTCGTCACCGTCACGTCCGAATCCGGCACCAGCAGCGCTGCAACGATGGGGAAGGCGGCAGAAGAAGGGTCGGCGGGCACGTCGAGCGTGCGGTCCTTGGGCGTTTGGTCGGGCTGGCCGGTGAGGGTAATGACCGTCGCACCATCCTTTTGTGCAACGTCCACCTCTACCCCGAAAAACCGCAACATCCGCTCACTATGGTCACGCGTGGCTTCTTTCTCGATCACGGTCGTCGTCCCGGGCGTATTCAGCCCTGCGAGCAGAATCGCCGATTTCACCTGTGCGGAAGCGACGGGCAGCGTGTAGCTGATGGGTGAGGGGTGCGCGGAGCCTTGCATGGCGAGCGGCAACCGCCCGCCCTCACGCGCCATGAACGTCGCGCCGATTTGCTCCAGCGGGGCGATCACGCGCTGCATCGGGCGTTTGCGAAGCGAGCTGTCGCCCGTGAAATGGCTGGTGAACTTGTAGGTCGAAAGCAGCCCCATCAGCAGCCGCGCGGCGGTGCCCGCATTGCCCATATCGAGGATATCGGCCGGTTCGTGCAAGCCGCCAATGCCGCGGCCGGATACCGTCCAGTGCCCCTCGCCATGGCGGGTGATCGGCACGCCGCACTGGCGTAGCGCTTCAGCCGTGCGCAGCACGTCCTCGCCCTCGAGCAGCCCGTGGATCGTCGTTGTCCCGAGCGCCTGGCTGCTGAGCATCAGCGCGCGGTGGGAGATGGATTTATCCCCCGGCACGACGCAGCGTCCTTTCAGGCTCGGGGTGGCGCTGGCGGTCGCTGTCTGTGGATTGTCCGTGGTCGAATGCATATGGGCTATTGCGTTTTCCAATAAAGTCACGTTATGTGAAATGAAAGCGCTTCTAACGTATGGTAACGTAAGGCGCAAGAATAGGAAAAAAGTAGGAATAGTAGGAGGCCTCATGACGTCCAACAATTTAGGCAACAAACGTGTTTGCCCGAAATGTGACGCCAAGTTTTACGATTTCGGCCAGGTCAATCCGATCAAATGCCCCAAATGCGGCAAAACCTGGACGGAAGGGGCGGCGAAAAAGAAAGCCGCGCCCGTGAAAAAGGAAGCAAAACCCGCCGCGCCCAAGCGCAAGCCCGCCCGCGAGGATGACGAACTGCTCGACATGGCCGGCGACTTGCCGGATGTTGAGGGCGACGATGCGCTCGACGATATGGAACCGATCGAGGATGACGGCGTTGAGCTGACCTCGCTCGAAGAAGTCGAGGAGCATGAGGAGGAAGAGGAAAGCGACCCCAATTCCGACGATGCCGAGGACGATATGTTCACCGACCTCACCGGCGACGACAAAATCGTCGATGATTTCGAGGACCACGAGGAAGACGAAGACGAGGATGAGCAGGAAGAAGACGAGGATGCCGAGGACGATGACGATCGCCCGAAGCGTCGCCGCCGCTAACAAGGGGAAACCAGCATGCGCGTGATTAGCCGGGAGCCGGAAGCTCACTTAGTCGAGCTGTTGCAGGTCGCAGAAAATGCGCCGCAAGGGTGGCAGGTCATCGCCTTTCATTTCGCCAAACTGCTCGAGCATTACCGCAGCGAATACCAGATCAAAATCGCCACCAATTTGATGAACGACTTGCTTGGCGACCGCGACGGCGCGATCTACCTGTGCGAGGATTCGACCATCTTCGTCATGGTGCGCAATTTCCCGCGCCAGCTCACCGAAAAAATGATCTTCCAGCTGCGCTATTTGTTCATGGATGATCCGCTTTCTTATACCGCCGAGGGCGACGAAAACCCCGATTTCTCGACCGTCTACGACATCGAATCGCAATGGCAGGATTTCATGGCGCAAATCAAGCGCCGCATGATTGCGCGCGTGCGCCAGGTCAAAGGCATTCCCGTGCCGCCGGGCAAGGCCGCCGCGGCGGAAGCGCAGCTCGGCGAGCGTACCTCCGCCGCCGCTAAAGCCGATACGCCGGAGCGCGATCTGCTGCGCCCGTTCACCGCCAGCCAGCTTGCCGCCATCGAAACCGACATGCGCGAGGTTGACCTCACACCTACCATCCGCCGCCAGCCGATCTGCGCTGCGCTGCCGGAAGCGCCCGTGCGCACGGTGTTCGACGAGATGTACATCAACATCACCCACCTGCGCCAAAGCATGGGCATCGATATCGACATCCTCTCGAACCGCTGGCTGTTTAAATACCTCACCCAGCGGCTGGACGAGCGCATGCTCGACGCGATCCAGCGCAACCCGGTGCGCTACCTCACCACGCCGGTCAGCCTCAACCTCAACATCCCCACACTGCTTTCGACCCGCTTTACGGAGTTCGACGCCGCGATCAAATCGAGCAGCAAAGTGTCGATCGTCGTCGAGCTGCAAATCGCGGATGTGTTTGCGGATATGTCGGCCTTCCTGCTCGCGAAAGACACCATGCACAAGCTCGGCTACCGCGTCTGCCTCGATGGCGTGACGGAACTCAGCCTGCCGCAGATCGACCGCCACCGGTTGGGCTTTGACCTCATCAAGCTCATCTGGAATTCGGATGTGGAGCAGGACGCAAGTTCCGCCAAAAACGTCAAGCTCGCCGAGGCCGTGCGCCAGTGCGGCAATAACCGTGTCATCCTGACCCGCTGCGACAACAAGCAAGCGGTCGATTACGGCCAGGCGCTCGGTATTACGCTGTTCCAGGGCCGCTATCTCGATGGGTTGATTAACCCGAAATCGAACGTGAAGAACTGATGTTCGCCTGGGTTGCAGCCCATGAATTCCTGCTCATCGGCCTCGTATGGATGGTCGTGCTCGGCCCCGCCATCGGCAATTATGCATGCTCCGTCGTGTACCGCCTGCCGCGCGGCAAAACGCCGTTCGAGCGCCATCCTTACTGCGGCCATTGCAACGCCGACCTCAAACCCATCGACCTCGCGCCGATCATTTCGTGGCTTTCGACGCGCGGCAAATGCCGTTATTGCGCGGGCCCGGTGCCGGGGATTTACACCGTGATCGAAGTCGCCTGCGGCGCGGTGTTCGTCGCCTATTTCCTGAAATTCGGCATCAGCGAGCCGTTCCTGCTGCTCACCACTTACGCCGTGTTCACCATCATCCTTGCTGCCATTCATTGGCAGCAGGGCTGGATTGCCGCGACGATTTACTCCTACGCATTCGCCTGCGTCGCGCTCGCCCGCACCCTCAGCGAGCATAGCATTTACCCGACGATCAAAGGCGCATTCCTCATGCTGATGCTCATGTTGCTGCTGCATCGCTTCTCGAAACAGCGCCATCGCTCGCCGTTCGAGCGCCCGTGGATCTGGTGGTTCGTGCTGCTCGGTGCGCTCGTGCCGCTCAACGAATGGCAGCTGATCGCGCCGGTATTTTTACTGAAACTGCTCGTCCCGAAAGATGCCCGCGTGATCGTCTACGCTACGGCGGCGCTGGTGTTGCCGCTATTCGTTTAGTGGTTGGAATCGAGGGTCTCGACTCTAACCACTTCTTCCCTTACTCCACCGTCACCGATTTCGCGAGGTTGCGTGGCTGGTCCACATCCGTACCTTTCAGCACCGCAGTATGATACGCGAGCAACTGAGACGGAATCGCATACAAAATCGGCGTCACGAACGGATGGATTTTCGGCAGTGTGAACGACTCGCTGACGATATTGCCAAGCTGGGCAATGCCTTCTTCATCCGAAAACGCGATGATTTTGCCGCCGCGCGCCGCCGCTTCCTGGATGTTGCTCGCCGTTTTGTCGAACAGGTGATCTTTCGGCGCGATGGCCACAATCGGCACGCTCGCATCGATCAGCGCGATCGGCCCGTGCTTCATTTCACCGGCCGCATAGGCTTCGGCATGGATGTAGGAAATCTCTTTCATCTTCAGCGCGGCTTCATGCGCAATCGCGAACGAAGTTCCGCGGCCGATATAGAGCATGTCCTTCGCGTGTTGCACCGTGTGCGCCAATTTCTCGATAGCATCCGCATGGTGCAGCACTTCCGAAACGCGCGAGGGCACTTCGGCGAGCGCATGCGTCAGGCGCGCCATTTCCGCATCCTCCACCGTGCCGCGCGCATCGGCGAGGGCGAGGGCGAAGCAGGCAAGCACGGTCAGTTGCGTGGTGAAGGCTTTCGTCGAAGCGACGCCGATTTCAGGGCCCGCATGCGTATACAGCGTCACGCCCGCTTCGTGGCTCATGCTCGATTCCGGCGCGTTGACGATGGCGAGCGTTTGCTGGCCTTGGCTTTTCGCGTAACGCAACGCCGCCAGTGTATCCGCCGTTTCGCCGGATTGCGAAATCACAATGGTGAGCCCGCCCGCCTGCATGATCGGTTCGCGGTAGCGGAATTCGGACGCGATGTCGATTTCAACTGGCAGTTTGGTCAGCGCCTCCAGCCAGTAGCGCGCCGTCAGGCCCGCGTAATACGAGGTGCCGCAAGCGATCAGTGTGATGTTTTTGATGTCCGTCAGCTTGAACGGTAGCTCCGGCAGCGTGATGTGCCCCGTGGTCGGGTTGTAATACACGTTCAGCGTCTGGCCGATGACGGAAGGCTGCTCGAAAATTTCCTTCTGCATGAAATGGCGGAAGTCACCTTTGCCGGTCGTCGCGCCGGTGAGCGCGGTAATCTTGATCGGCCGTTCGGCGATGTTGCCCGCCGCGTCGAAAATCGTCACGCCGTCGATGCGCACTTCCGCCCAGTCGCCCTCATGCAGATAGCAGATTTTCTGGGTGAGGGGGGCGAGTGCCACCGCGTCCGAGCCGAGGAAATTCGCGCCGTCGCCAAAGCCAATCGCGAGCGGCGAGCCGAGGCGCGCGGCATACATCACGTCCGGTTTTTCGGCGAAAATAATGCCGAGCGCGAACGCGCCTTCGAGGCGTTTCAGGCAGGCCGCCACGGCCTCGCGCGGCGCTTTGCCTTGGTTCAGGTAGAACGTAATCAGCTGCGGCACTACTTCCGTATCGGTTTGGCTAGTGAACACATGGCCCGCTTTTTCCAGCTCCGCGCGCAGTTCCTGAAAATTTTCGATGATGCCGTTATGCACCACCGCGACCTTGTCCGTCGCGTGCGGGTGGGCGTTCGCTTCCGTCGGCAAGCCGTGCGTCGCCCAGCGCGTATGGCCGATGCCGATGGTGCCCGGCATGGGCTCGCGCTCGAGCAAGGCAGCCAGCGCGGCGAGTTTGCCCTGCGCACGGCGGCGCAGCAGTTTACCGTCCACGATGGTCGCGATGCCGGCCGAATCATAGCCGCGATATTCGAGGCGCTTCAACGCATCCAGCACGAGGGGCGCTGCTTGTTGTTTGCCGATGACACCGATGATGCCGCACATAAAAATCTCCTGTTGCAGCGCGGTTAGCATGCGGTTTTGCGCACCGCAAATGTTATATTTTGTAAGCATTCGTGGGTGCGAATAAGTCACGCTGGCCTGTGAATCACCTCGATTATTTGATGATTTTTGTAAATGCATCCTGTAGCAATGGACGACATGGCTTTTTCGATCCAACAGCTTTACCGCAACAGCGTCGCCCTTTTATGCGTGACCTTCGTGGTGGTGCTGACCCCCAGCCTGACCGCCATTTCCTACCTGAAACAGCGCGCGGCGACGCAGGAACTGCTCGTCACCCAAGCGCGCATGCTGGCGATGAACCTTGGCCGCGACAATTATTTCGATAGCAGCGAAGCCCTGCGCGTCATGCCCGAACTCGAGGCCAATAGCGGCTATGTGCTCGCCTGCGTGTACGATGCAAGCGGCTGGGTGAAAGCGAGCCGCTTCGCCAACCAGACCCATTCGGATATTGGCGCGAATGTTTCCTGCGAGGCACTCGGCGCGCACCGCACGCTGCTGCATTATGTCGTCGCGTTCGAGCCGATTGTGGGGCAAAAGCTGGCGAAACCCATGGGTGAAGTGGTCGTTGCGGGCAGATCCCCACCGCCGTTTGCGCATATGCTGTCATGGTTCAGCCTCTCGGTAATGCTCAGCCTCATCCTCGCGCTGTTCTGCTGGATGCTGGGGTTACGCCTGCAATATTCGCTCATCAAGCCCATCCGCCACATCGCCTCGACCGCGCAGCGCGTCTCGCTCTACAAGGATTATTCGCTGCGCGTCGTGCCCGGCCCGCTCGATGTCGTGCCCTACGAAATCCAGTCGCTGACCGATTCGTTCAACGCCATGCTGAAAGAGATCGAGGACCGCGACAGTCGGCTCTCGCGCAAATCCGCCGAGCTTGAGCGCGCGCGCGAAGCGGCGGATGTGGCCAATCAGGCGAAATCGCAATTCCTCGCCAATGTCAGCCACGAATTGCGCACGCCGCTCAACGCCATCATCGGCTTTTCGACCATGCTGCACGAGGAGCAATTCGGCCCGCTCGGCACGAAAAAATATGTCGAATATGCCCGCGACATCCATGATTCCGGCCGCCATCTGCTCGATGTCATCAACGATATTTTGGACCTCACGCGCGCCGAAACCGGCAAATTGAGCGTCACTTTTACTTCGCTGAGCCTCGCCAAAGTCGTCGAAAAAGCGCTGCGCATCGTCGCAGGCCACGCGCACCAGCGCAAGGTCGATATTTACACCGATATCCCCGAAAAAATGCCCAAAATCATCGCAGACCCCGTGCGCCTCGTGCAGGTGCTGCTGAACTTGCTCGCGAACGCCATCAAGTTCAGCAATGAAGGCGGGCAAATCATGGTCCGCGCGCGGGCCGAACCGGCGCGCCAAGGTGTGTATTATTTCACCATCACCATCGAGGATAAGGGCATCGGCATGTCCGAGGAGCAAATCCGCAAGGCTTTCTCCACCTTCAACCAGGCGGATGCGGGCTTGAACCGCAAATATGACGGGGCGGGCCTCGGCCTGCCGCTCACCAAGCGCCTGGTGGACCTGCATCACGGCAAAATCAAAATCGAAAGCACGGTCGGGCAGGGCACCACCGTCACCGTCCGCTTAATTTCCGATCCCGCACTACTTGATTAACCAACATGAATATGTCACAACCTTACTAGTCTATTGTTGTTAGGAGCTTTAAATGAAACAGGTCTATCTCGAAACCATCCTGCTGATCGAGCGTCTGCACCGCCGTTTTCTCGACGTGGTGAAAAGCGAGCTGGATCGCCTGAAGGTTGAGGATATCAACAACGTGCAAACGCTGATTCTCTACAATATCGGCGGCGACCAGCTCACCGTCGGCGAATTGACCAACCGCGGTTACTACCTGGGCACGAACGTTTCCTATAACGTGAAGCACCTCGTCGAAACCGGTTACCTGATTCAGGAAAAAGCCCCGCACGACAAACGCTCGACCCGCGTAAAACTTTCCGACAAAGGCGCAGCGCTCGTGCAGAAAATGGACGCACTGATCGAGCGCAACGTTTCGGACCTCGACAAGCGCAGCCCGGGCCTTGCCTTCCTCACCGAAGTCAACAAATCCATGCATAACCTCGAGCGTTTCTGGACCGAATACATGAACCGCCTCTACTAAATCCTGGACGAAGGAGCCGCAATGAAACCGTTTTTCGCTTGCCTGATCGCCCTGCTGGTCGGCTTTGTGGCAGCCCCTTCCTACGCGCAGGAAAAAATTATCACCATCGGCACCGGCTCGGTCACGGGCGTGTATTACCCGGCGGGCGGGGCGATTTGCCGCCTCATCAACCGCGGCCGGAAAGAACACGGCTACCGCTGTTTCGTCGAGTCCACGGGCGGTTCCATCTACAATATCCGCGCGTTGCGGGACGGCGAAATCAGCTTCGGCATCGTGCAATCCGACTGGCAGTACAACGCTTATCGCGGCGAGGGCGTCTTCGCCGACGGCCCGCCGTTTCGTGACCTGCGCTCGGTCTTCTCGCTACACAGCGAAATGTTCACCGTGGCCGTTGCGAAAGATAGCGGCATCCGCAAATTCACCGACCTCAAAGGCAAGCGCGTGAACATTGGCGACCCGGGTTCGGGCATGCGCGAAATCATGCAAAATCTTATGGAATCCCTGCGCTGGAGCAAACATAGCTTCGCCGAGGCCAGCGAGCTAAAACCGGCGGATGCGGCGAAGGAACTGTGCGACGGCAAGCTCGATGCGATGGTGTTCGCCGCTGGCCACCCGAACGGGCTGATTCAGGAAATCACCAGCAATTGCGGCGCGAAGCTGATTCCGGTCGAGGGCAAGGAAGTCGATAAACTCATCGCCGATAACCAGTTTTATTCGCGCACCGCCATCCCCGGCGGCATGTATCAGGGCAACCCGCAAAACACCGCGACGTTCGGCGTGAAAGCCACGCTGGTGACGACCGCGGATGCGGATGAGGAGGCTGTTTACCAGCTCACCAAAGCGGTGTTCGAGAATTTCGACAGCTTCAAGACGCTGCATTTCGTATTCGCCACGCTCGATAAGGACCGCATGGTTAATAGTGGCAACATTGCGCCCATCCATCCCGGCGCGCTGCGCTATTTCCGCGAAGCGGGCCTGATCCATGACGACGGCGCGACCGAAAACAAAGCCGCGCCGAAAGCGGGTGGGATGAAGGAAGCGCCGGGCCTCGAGGATGAAGGGCAGTAGTTGCCGCACACTCCGTCATTCCCCGAATTGTTGTCCTTCACAAAAATTATAGGGGACCCGAAGCGAAGCTAAGAGAGGCGATCCCAAAAGCAATACTGAGCCAATCCAGCGTGGCGAGTCTTCGCCACTATATTCTCTTACTATTCTTCTCTAAAAAAAGATGGATTCCCCTATAATTTTGCTAAAGCAAAATTCGGGGAATGACGGAGTTTGGGGCACCACCAATGCCCATTATCATCGCCGCACGATCTAATGCGACCGCTCCACCGCGAACCAAGCCGCGTCGATCATCGCCTGCTTCACCGCATTGTCCGGCAGGGGGGCGAGCGCGTCACACGCCGCTTTGGCGAAGCTTTGCGCGACCGTGATCGTTTGCCGGAACGCATCGTGCTTCACCAGTAATTCCTTCGCGCGGCGCAATTCATCCGCGCCGATTTCCTCCCCGCTTTCGAGCGCCTGTTGCCAGAAACCGCGCTCGGCCTCGTTTGCACGGGCATAGGCGAAAATCACCGGCAGCGTCACTTTGCCGTCGCGGAAATCATCGCCGATGGCTTTGCCGATTTCCGCCTCGCTCGCCTGATAATCGAGCGCATCGTCGACCACTTGAAACGCCATGCCGAGATGGTGCCCGTAATCGCGCAGCGCGCCGCGCCATTGCGGCTGCTCGCTGACCACTGCACCCAGCTCGCAGGCCGCCGCGAACAGCGCCGCCGTTTTTGCCGAAATCACTTCCTCATACACGCTTTGCGTAATCGCCAAATCATGGCTCACCATCAGTTGGTGCACTTCGCCCGCGGCAATCACCGCCGATGCATCCGACAAGATTTTCAGCACATCCAGCGAGCCGTCCGCTACCATCAGCTGGAACGCGCGGCTGAACAAGAAATCCCCCACCAGCACGCTCGATTTATTGCCCCAGACCGCGTTCGCCGTCGCCGTGCCGCGACGCAGGTCGCTCGCATCTACCACGTCGTCATGCAGCAGCGTCGCGGTGTGGATGAACTCGACACAGGCGGCGAGGCGCACATGGCGGTCGCCTTCGTAGCCACAAAGTTTCGCCGCCGCGATGGTGAGCGAGGGCCGCAAACGCTTGCCCCCCGCCGCGACGATATGCGCCGTGAGGTCGTTAATCAGCGCAATCGGGCTGTGGGCATAATCGAGGATGACGCGGTTGACCGCGACGAGGTCCGCCGCGACGAGGTCGCGCAAGCCGGTCATATCGGCGCGGGGGCTGGGGGCGAGGGCGGGTGCGTTCATAAGCAAGTCGTAACCGAGCGCGTGGCTTCAGGCAAGGATTGTGTGCGCCCCATCCCCCGAAGGGCGGCGGCTGGGGCCGGTGTCCGCTTGCACGAAATACTGGCGGCCATGCTGGAACACGACTTGCCCCTGCATGCCCGTGACCTGCATGCTGTTGTCGAAAATCTCGCGGATGCCTTGGCTGACCTCGTTCGGCAGCGCCGTATGCGAGCGCACCATCAGGTCGAAACTTTTCGCCGGTTGGCGTTCGCGCACGAAACCGTCGAACTGCACATCACCCAGGTGCGACAGGCCGACTTCGAGCACGAAACGCTGGCCGCGCGGGCTGGTGGCGGGGCTCGCCTCGCTCTCCGGCGCGTCTTTGCTGATGAACAATTTCGCCATTTCCAGCTCGCCGCCCGACCAGATCGGCAGCATCACCTGCTGCCAGTTGCTTGCGGGTGCGCTCGTCAATTGTGTCTGCATCTCACCGACCTGCTGGCGCAATTTGGCGAGGATTTCCGGTGCGCCGAGATCGAGCAGCCGTACGGCGCGCTTGCCGATCAGTTCGCCGATATCCCCGGTTTTGATTGCGCCGATATAGCTCAACATCGAACTCGCGAGCCGGTCAGAAACCACCGGCATGCGCTGCTGGATTTCCGCCGCACTGTCCGGGTAATTGGCGGCGAGCCAGCTGATGGCCTGTTCGAGCGTCGCGAGCGGTGTGGCTGCAACGGCCGGGCTTGGAATGAAGGATGGAACTGCGTTGGCAGCGGCATTCGGCGAGGCTGCGGGCGCGGGGGCCGCACTATCTGTCGCCACCAGCATGGTCGTGCCGGTCGGCAGTGGCTGTGGCGTGTAGACTTTCAGCGAGGCGGCTGGCGTATGCAGAATATTCGCCCCATCCGCATCATGGCCGATGACGCTCGCGACGAATTGGTTCGGTGCGGAGGGCTGCGCGAGCGGCGCATTGGCTTGGCTCGGCGCAGTGGCAGGCATTTGGGCGGCATTGGTTTGAGGATTGGAAATAGCTGCTGGAACTGCCTGCGCTGGCGGAAGTATTTCCTGCACTGCCGGAGTCGTCATCGCGTTTGCGGTGGGTGCTGCCTGCGCTGTGGGCAAGGGGACCGCTGCTGTAGGAATTTCGTTCGCCACAAGCTGCGGCATCGCCTGCACGCTGGCAGGTGTTTGCACTGTGGGCGTGAGCAGCGCGGCAGGAAAATCCTCCTGCGGCGCCACGCTTGGCGGCACCAGCACGGGGGTAGTTTCATGCTCTGCCATCGGCATCGGAGCGGCCATATTCGCGGGCATGGCGGGGGTTGGCTGGCCGGTCGGCAGCGGTGGCAGCAAAGCATCGAGCTTATTCGCCGCAGGCACCGCGTTCGGCGCGACGGGCGAGGGCGGCAGTTTGAGGTCGAGCAAGGTCAGCTTCACCGGCGTGCCAGCACTGAGTTGCGACAGTTGCAGCATCGCGCTCATCGGCTCGCTTTGCGTGGGGTCGAGCGCCGCCATCGGCAGTGGCTGGGCCTGCAGCACGATCGCTTGCAGCACGGGTGCGGCGGCGGGCGCGGCTTCCCCGGGCAGCGCCGCGACATTCGTGAGCGGCACCTGCAAAGCCGTGGCGCTGATCGTGTCCTCGGTCAGCCCCGCACTGCCTTGCGCGCTGTAGGCTTCCGGCGACATGCCATCCACCGTGAGGATGCGTGCCAGTGAATTCTGTGTGGCATCGACGCGGAACACCACCTCGCTGCCGGTTTTCAAAAACACTTCACTCGCGATCTGCAAATCGCCCAGCGGCGTGCGCAGCACCGGGTTATTCTGCGCATCGCGGTTGATGACGAAACCCTGTACCAGCGTGCCTGTCGGCAGGTTCGCGAGCGGGTTGTTCGCTGCATTCGGGTCGCGGTTCGCAACCGCAGTTGCCACCGGCTGGATGGTGATGGTCGCGTTGACCGGCGGTGCCGCCTGTACGGAATCCGCCACGGCCCGCTACTCCTTTTTCATCAGCTTGATGGAAATCGCCGCCGCGTCGCTCGCCGCCGTGGTGTGCGGCGCAGTTTCGAGGATGGAACTCTGGCTGCGGATCGTGTCCTTCACCTTATTGTCCTTGCGGATCACGCCGAGTAGCGGCGGCGAGAATTTCAGGAAATTCGTCGTCGCGCGGTTGATCGCCGCATAGGTCGATTCGCCCTCTTTTTGCGACGCGGCCTGGTTAATCACCACATGAATCGCGGGCGGGTTCTCGCGCGTGTGGCACAGCTTGATGAACGCATAGGCATCCGTCAGCGAGGTCGGGTCATCGGTGAGCACCACGATCACCCGATTCGCCAGCGCCGACATCACCTGCACATGCTGCTCGATGCCCGCACCGAGATCGATAATCACGTGGTCGTACGAGGCCGCGAGCGCCACCAGCTGCGCCGCGGCGGGTTGCATGCGCGCCGCGCCGAGATTCGCCATCGAGGTCGTGCCGCTGCGCCCCGCCAAAATATCGAACTTGCCCTTTTCATAATAAGTGATCGCCTCTTTCATCGGAATCTGGCCGGAGAACACGGCGCCGAGATCGCGCGTCGGCGTGAGGCCGAGCTGCACATCCACGTTCGCCAAGCCGATATCGCCGTCGAACAGCAGCGTCTTGCGACCTGCGCGCGCGAGCAGCCCGGCGAGCGTCACCGAGAACCATGTTTTGCCGACGCCGCCTTTGCCGCTCGCCACCGCGATGATGTTTTCGCCGCGCAATGGCTGGACGTTCGGTTCGGATACAACAGCATTCATAAACAACTCCTATGGGGCAAGGCGCTCGCGCACGTGGCGGAGCATGAGGCGTGAAAGGGCGATCGGCGAGAGCGGCTGGCAGGCGTCGCCCGGGCTCGCAGAACTGGTGAAGTTCGACAGCGCATAGCCACCCGCGCTTGCGACAGCGAACAGGCTTTTCAGGCGGCGCACTGCGTCGAGGCGCGTCACAATCATGCGCTCGATGGTGAGGAAATCGAACACGCCCGCCATTTCTTTCGCTTCGTCCGCGTCCATGCCCGCCGGGCAGGTGAGGATGGGCTCGATGGAGGGCAGGCTCGCCAGTTCGCCGAGCAGTTTCATCTGCGGGAATTCGTAGATATTCGCGCCGGAACTATCGACCAGAATCCACGCTTTCTGCTGGTAAGCGGCGATGACGGCTTTCAGTTCCGCGCGCGATTCGCAGATGTGGAATTCGCTGCTGAGGATGCCAGAAAGCTTCTGCAAACTATCCGTGCCGCCCATGCGTTCGAGGTCGGTGGAAATCAGCACGACCTTCTGTTTTTGCAGCGTGAGTTCCGTCGCGAGCTTCGCAATCGTCGAGGTTTTGCCTGCGCCATGCGGACCCACCAGCATCAGCGCGCGCGGCGGCGGCGCTTTGATCGCAGTGGCGATCGGCGCGAAGGGCAGGCTCGTCGTCAGCGCATCGGCGAGCGCCATTTGCGCCGTTTCGATCACGCTGTCGGGCTTCAGGCGCACGTGGTGCAGCGCGCTAGTGAGCCGCTGGAACAGTGCATCCGGCACGGCATGGTAGTCGAGCGCCTGGGCGATCAGGTCGATCGCCGGGTGGTTGATTTCGATTTTCGGCGTGGCGGATTTCGGGATGTCCGGCGTCGTAAACGGCAGGATATGCGCGGGCGAAATATTGTCGTTGAGATGGTCTTCCGCGAACAAATCCTCGTCCGGCCCATCGACCGCGAAGGTTACGATCACGCCTTTGCCCGCGGCTTTTTTCGTTTCCAGCAGCACCGCGTCCTCGCCCAGTTCCTTGCGCGCTTTCGCCATCGCTTCCTGAATCGTCCCTGCACTGATTTTGGTCATTTTCATTACAGCTGACCCACCGTTTTAATCCGCGCTTTCGGATGGATTTCGTTCTGGCTCAGCACCTGCGTCTGCGCGCGGAACCGCTCGATGATGGAGCGCACATACGGGCGAATCGTCGGGCTCGTCAGCAGCACGGGGCTTTCGCCCTGCATGCTCAGCGCCTCGAATTTCTGGCGCACGGCGGCGATGAATTCCTGAATCCGCGTTGGCGGCATGCTGAGCGTGCGCTCGTCGCCTTCGCCCGTGAGCGCCTCGATGAACGCCTGCTCCCATGCCGGTGACAGCGCGAGGATGGGGATGTAGCCCTCGTCGTTCGTGTTCGCATGGCTGATCTGCCGCGCGAGGCGCATGCGCACATGCTCGGAAATCAGCGCAATGTTCTGCGAGATGCGGCTCGATTCCGAAATCGCCTCCATGATGGTCGGCAGATCGCGGATCGAGATCATTTCGCTGAGCAGGTTCTGCAGCACGCGCTGCACGCCCGACACCGAAATCTGCGACGGGATGCATTCGGAAATCAGCTTCTGTTCTTCCTTGCCGAGATCGTCGAGCAGCTTTTGCGTCTCCGCATAGGACAGCAAATCCGCCATGTTATCCTTCACCACTTCGGTGAGGTGCGTCGTAATCACCGTTGGCGGATCGACCACGGTATAGTTGCGAAACAGCGCTTCCTCGCGATAATTTTCGCTCACCCACATGGCGGGCAGGCCGAAAGTCGGTTCCACCGTCGCTTCGCCGGGCAGGGCGATATTGTTGCCCGCCGGGTCCATCACCAGCAGCATATCCGGGCGAATATCGCCGCGCGCGGTTTCCACTTCTTTCACTTTAATCACGTAAGTATTCGCGGGCAGTTGCATGTTATCCTGAATGCGCACCGGCGGCATAACGAAGCCGAGTTCGCGCGCGACTTGTTTGCGCAATGCCTTGATTTGCTCCGTCAGGCGATGGCCCTTCTGGTAATTGATAAGCGGCAGCAGGCCGTAACCTAGCTCCAGCCGCAGCGAATCGATCTGCAGCGATTCCGAAATTTTTTCATCGACCGGTGCCGTCGCGCCCGCTGCTCCCGGCGCACCCGGTACGCCTGCCGTACCACCCGCGCCCGCGGCGGCTTCCTTCGCTTTTTTCAACTTGTTGTTTTTATGGATGTAGAAAGCGAGGTAGCCCGTCACCAGCGCCAGCGTGAAAAATGGCGCGAACGGAATGCCCGGCAAAATCGCAAACGACAGCAGCAAAAAGCTGGTGATGCCGAGCGGCGCAGGCACGCGGGAAAGCTGGCCGATCACCGCTTTTTCCGATGAGCCATCGACGCCCGCCTTCGTCACGAGGATACCCGCCGCCGTCGAAATAATCAGCGCCGGGATTTGTGAGACGAGCCCGTCCCCGATGGTGAGCTTCGTGTAGGTGTCGACCGCTTTGCTGAACGTCAAATCGTTCACCAGAATCCCGATCACCATCCCGCCGATGAGGTTGATGAAGGTAATCAGAATCCCCGCAATTGCATCCCCGCGCACGAATTTGCTCGCACCGTCCATGGAGCCGTAAAAGGCGCTCTCATCCTCGAGATCCCGGCGGCGGGCCTTCGCGGTTTTGTCGTCGATCAAGCCGCTGCTGAGATCCGCATCGATGGCCATTTGCTTGCCCGGCATCGCATCCAAACTGAAGCGCGCGCTCACCTCCGCGATACGGCCCGAACCTTTCGTAATCACCACGAAATTGATGATGGTGAGGATGCCGAACACGATCGCGCCGATCAGCACCGAGCCGCCCGCGACGAACCCGCCGAACGCCGAAATCACATGGCCTGCGGCTTCCGGCCCCTCGTGCCCGTGGCTCAAAATCAAGCGTGTCGTCGCGATGTTGAGCGACAAACGCAGCATGGTGGAGACGAGCAGGATGGTCGGAAACGCCGAGAGTTCCAGCGGTTTATTGACGAAGAGGGCGGTCATCAGGATCAGCACCGAAATGGTGATCGAAATGCCGAGCAATAGGTCCAGCAGCAGCGGCGCAATCGGCAGCACCAGCACCGAAATGATGCCGATGACGGCCAGCGCGAAGAAAATATCCGCCCGCCGCGACGCAAGCTTCGCCCCAGCGCGCATGTTCGGCACGGTGAAGCGCGACATCAATGTGGCAGGCACTTGCGCCATGACTAGCTACCCGTTTTGCGGTGGCCGGGGCCTTCTTCGTTATATTGCTTCAATTTATTGCGCAGCGTGCGGATGGAAATCCCCAGCACCTGCGCGGCTTGCGTGCGGTTGCCGAGGCAATGGCTCAGCGTGTCGAGGATCAGTTCCTTCTCCACATCCTCGACCGTGCGGCCCACCAGATCATTACGGCCGCTCGCGGCAGGCGACGGCACGTAGGCTTGTGTAGCGGGCGCAGCCGGTGCCGGGCCCGCAGGCATCGTCAGCGGCGAGATGGGAGCAGGGGCTGCGGCCACCGGCGCTTCCTTGCGCGTCGGCAGCAAAATCGCATTCTCGTCGATCGCGTTGCCCTGCGCCATCAGCACCGCGCGATGCATGATGTTCTCCAACTCACGCACATTGCCGAACCACGTGTGACCCTGCAGTTTTTTGATCGCCGCTTCGGTCAGCGTGCGCGTCGGCACGCCGTTCGCCTTGGAATATTTTTCGACGAAATATTCGGCAAGCGGCGGAATATCCTCGATGCGGTCGGATAGTCGCGGCAGATGCAGGCTGATGACGTTGAGGCGGAAATACAAATCCTCGCGGAAATTGCCCTTGCGCGCCTCGGCTTCGAGGTCACGGTTACTCGTTGCGAGAATGCGGATATTGATTTTTACCGGGCTGCGACCGCCGACGCGGTCGATCTCACGCTCCTGAATCGCGCGCAGGAGCTTGGCTTGCAGGCCCACATCCATCTCGGAAATCTCGTCGAGCAGCAGCGTGCCGCCGTTCGCTTCCTCGAATTTGCCGATGCGCCGCGAGAGCGCGCCGGTGAACGCGCCTTTTTCGTGGCCGAACAATTCCGATTCCATCAAATTCGCCGGGATCGCCGCGCAATTCACCGCGATGAACGGCTTGCTCGCACGCGGTGATTTTTTATGGATGTAGCGGGCGATGACTTCTTTCCCCGTGCCGGATTCGCCGGTGATAAGTACGCTCGCGTCAGACGGCGCGACTTGCTCCGCCATCGCCAGCGTGCGGCGCATCGCTTCCGAACCGTGGATGACGGAATGCGTTTCCTCCGCGATGACTTCGAGCACGGCGGCGATCAATTCCTCGTCCGGCGGCAGGGGGATGTATTCCTTCGCGCCGGCGCGGATGGCGGCGGCGGCGGTTTTCGCATCCGCCTCGATGCCACAGGCGACCAGCGGCACGATGATGCGCTCCGCCGCCAGCATGCCCGCAAACCGCGCGATGTCCTGGTGCACCTCGATCATGATGATGTCGGCGCCCTGGCCGTCGCACAGCATCTGGTACGCGCTGTCGATGTCGCTCACTTGTGCGACTTTCGCGCCGCGGTCACGGGCGATTTTGCTCGCCGCGCCGATCTGTCCGCCCAAGTCGCCGATGATTAATAGTCGCATAACACACCTCTTTTTTGGGGGCTAGGGACTAGTTGCTGGGGGCTGGATGCTTAGCCCCTAGACCCTAGCCCCAGTCCCTATTTTTCAGCCTTGATGATCTCCGTCATCGTCACGCCGATTTTGTCTTCCACCACGACCACTTCGCCGCGCGCGACGAGACGGTTATTGACGAGAATATCCACCGGCTCGCCAACTTTACGATCAAGCTCGACCACCGCGCCGCGGCCGAGCTTCAGCAATTGCTGCACCTGCATGCTGGTTTTGCCGAGCACCACCGAAATGGAGACGGGAATATCGCTCACCGCTTCGAGCGTGAGGTTGTCTTCGGCGGTTTCGCCAAAAACATTTGCGGTTTCATCAGCCATGTTACGCTCCTGTTATAGTATTGGGTTCAAGTGTTTCGGCGAAAGCGAGTTCGAGCGGCACGCGGGCGATGATCGCCTCGACCTCGGCCCATAATTTCTGCACGCTGCGCTCCGTTTGCCCGCTGCCCCAATCGACGGCGATGTCGCTCAGGCCCATCGCCGCATTGCCGCGGAACTGGATTTCGCCCTCGAATCCGGCGGCGCGCAATTGCGCTTCGATCCTATCGACCACTTGCGCAAAAATATCCGGGTTGAGGTCGATGACAAGGCGCGGCTTGCTGAAAATCACCGGCAGGCATTGCTTCACCATGGTTTCGATGGCTTGGCCGCCGCGCGCATCCAGCGCATCGTCCGCGACTTTGCGCGCGACAGAGAGGATGAGCTGCGACAATTGCGCCGTCTCGCTTTCGAGCATCGCGACGTAGCTGCGGTGCAAATGGCCGACCTGTTGTGCGAGATCGCCGAGGAACGTGTTCGCCGCATCCGTGGCGCTGTCGAACTGCTTGCGCGCTTCGATATCGCCCGCAGCGAACCCCTCCGTATAGCCCTGCTTGCGGCCCTCGACGCGCGCGGCTTCGAGCTGCGCCTCGCTGAAAGTCGGCGGGGGCGGGGCGACGTAAATCGGCGCCACTTCCTCCACCGCCTGCACGACGATGGGGCCGCGGAAATCCCGCAAGCCGCCGAAATCGAAACGCTGGATGCGGGTTGAGCTCATAACTTAATACACCAGTTGGTCGTCGCCGGAATCGCCAGCGATCACGATTTCGCCCTTGGCGGCGAGGTCTTTCGCCACTTGGACAATGGCCATTTGCGCCTCGTCCACGTCCTTCAGGCGCACGGGGCCGAGCGCTTCCATATCCTCGCGCAGCAGCTTCGCCGCACGTTCCGACATGGATTTGAAGAACATTTCCTTGATCGCTTCCGACGCGCCTTTCATGGCGATGCCGAGCTTCTCTTTCGGTACGCCGCGCAGCAGCGTCTGCATGCCGCTTGGATCGACCTTCTTGAGGTCCTCGAACGTGAACATGAGCGCGCGGATGCGTTCCGCCGCTTCGTTGTTCTTCTGCTCGAGGATGCCCATGAATTTGGCTTCCGTGCTGCGGTCGAAATTGTTGAAGATCTCCGCCATGATTTCGTGCGTATCGCGGCGCTGCGTTTTGGCGAGGTTGCTCATGAATTCGAGGCGCAGCGTTTTTTCTACGCCGTCGAGCACTTCCTTCTTCACGGATTCCATGCCGAGCATGCGGTTGATGACCTCGACGGTGAGTTCCTCCGGGAACACGGACAGCACGCGCGCGGCATGTTCCGCTTTGATTTTCGAGAGCACGAGCGCAATCGTCTGCGGGTACTCGTTCTTCAGGAATGTCGCGAGCACTTCCTCGTTCACGTTGCCGAGCTTGTCCCATGTCGTACGGCCAGCGGGGCCGCGGATGTCTTCCATGATGCCGTCGACGCGGTCTTTGCCGAGGGCTTTCATGAGGAGGCGTTCCGTCGAATCGAACGTGCCGACCACGACGCCCGACGACGACATCGCCTCGACGAAATCGACGAACAGCCGCTCCACCGTTTCCGAACTCACTTGCCCGAGCGAGGACATGGTGTTCGACAATTCCTTGATCTCGTCGTCGCTCATCGAGCCGAGGATTTTCGTCGCGTTTTCCTCGTCGATCGACATCAGCAGAATCGCAGCTTTCTGCACGCCGCTGAACTTGCGGTAATCTTCTTTCTTTTCTCCGGCCGGGGCTGGTGGGGGGGGCATCTGCTTCTCCTACATCTAACCCAGCGACACCCACTGACGCAGCACCTGCGCCGTTTCGTCGGGGTTTTTCTCGACCATGCTGTTGATTTTTGCGATGGTCGAGGATTTCAGTTTGCCTTGGATGCGGTCGATATTGATCATATCTTCGCCTTCCTCGTCCTCTTCGTCGTTCGCGGCTTTCACCACGCTACGCGACTGATCGACCAGGCGGGCCGCAATGCTCGGCGCGGCGAGGGCGGCCTGCTCCATTTCGTCCTCTTTCGCCGCCGATTCCGCCGACTCGATCGCACGGGCCACCAGCGGACGGATGACGAGGAGGATCGCAAGGATCGCGACACCACCGAGCACCAGCGTTTGGATGATGGAATTCATGTCCTGTTTCAGCCAGTCGAGCGGGCCAGCCTGGAACATATCGGCCGGTGCTTCAGCGAATTGCATGCTGATGACGCTGACATCGTCGCCGCGCGTCTGGTCGTAGCCGATGGCAGATTTCACGAGCTTCTCGAGGTTCGCGATTTCCTCCGGCGTGCGCGCGGTGTAAACCGATTTACCGTTCGCATCTGGCGCATAGGTGCCATCCACCATGATCGCAACGGTGAGGCGCTTGATGACGCCCGCTTCCTTCACGGAATTGGTGGTTTCCTTGCTGATCTCGAAGTTGGTGGTTTCTTCCGTGCGTTTGCGGTTCGTGGCGTTCGTCGTGCTGCCGCTATTGTTCGCTTGTGCGGAGGGCAGGTTGTTCTGCACGCTCACCGTGCCGTCGCTCGATTTCTCGTTGCCGCTTTCGTCTTCCTTCACGGTTTGTACCGAACGGGCTACTTGCCCCTCCGGGTCGTACTTCTCGGAATTCTTGACCGTGCGGTTGAAGTCGATATCTGCATGCACTTCGGCTTTCACTTTGCCGGTGCCGACCGATTGTTCGAGCAAATGCTCGAGATGCTCGACCGTGTTTTTCTCATATTGCGCGCGGAAATCTTCCGAATCCTCGCTCACCGCGTTCGGGTCGTTTTCCTCGTCCGCGCCTTTGGCGAGCAGCACGCCGCGGCTATCCACCACCGTCACGCGCGTGGGCTTCAAGCCCGGGACGGCGCTTGCGACGAGATTACGAATCGCGCTGATTTCATTTTTGTTGAGGCCCGTCGCCGTGCGCAGCTTCACCGCCACGGAGGCGGTCGGCTCCGTCGCCTCGCGCGAGAACAGTTCGTGCTTGGGCGTCACCAGATGCACGCGCGCATTTTCCACCGTGTCGAAGCTCGAAATCGTACGCGCCAGCTCACCTTCGAGCGCGCGGACTTGGTTCAGGCTCAGCACGAAATTGCTGGTGCCCAGCGTTTCGCTCTTGTCGAAAATCTCATACCCGACCATCGAGCCTTGCGAGGGCAGGCCTTTTTGCGCGAGCTTCAGGCGCAGTTTATCGACCTGGTCGCTCGGCACCATGATCTCGGTGCCGTTGCGGCGCAATTCGTAGGGGATATTCTCAAGGTCCAGCTCGGCGGTGATTTTGCCGCCTTCCTCAGCGGGCACGCTATTATAGAGTGG
>OUNJ010000313.1_pt2 | contig 21657 bp, 25 predicted proteins | sample 1755361 | NCBI WGS metagenome assembly OUNJ01 (sample SAMEA3914825, study PRJEB12502) | metagenome | biome: forest; material: soil | place: USA | collected 2012-03-12 | depth 0.1 m
AACTACAACACCATGGGCGTGGCCAAGGCGGCGCTGGAGGCCTCGACGCGCTACATCGCCCGCGACCTGGGGCCGAAAGGCATCCGCGCCAACGCCATCTCGGCCGGCGCCATGCGCACGCTCAGCCTGGCCGGCATTTCCGGCGGCCGCGGCCTGCATGCCAAGTCGGGCCAGTTCTCGGCCATGAAGGAAGCCACCTCGATGGAAGGCGTCGCGGGCGCTGCCCTGTGGCTGTGTTCCGACCTCGGCCTCTCGACGACGGGCGAAGTCGTCCACGTCGATGCCGGATTCCATATCATGGGGTTGTCCGAGGAGCAGCAGGAAGGCTGATGCCTTTCGGCCCCGCGCCCACCGTCAGCGATATCGAGGCCATCGCCCGCGCGGCGATGCACCGCCTGCCCGAGCCGTTCGCCGGGCACCTGCGCGGCGTGGTGCTGGTGGTCGAGGACTTCCCTTCGGAGGACCTGCTCGACCAGCTTGGCATCGAGGACGGCTTCGAGCTGACAGGGCTCTACAGCGGCCGTCCGGCCGAGCTGGAAACCATGACCGGCGACATGCCGCCGATGATCCACCTGTTCCGCCGGCCGATCCTCGACGAGTGGGCCGAGACCGGCGTGCCTCTGGAAGAGCTGGTGGCGCACATCCTGATCCACGAAGCCGGCCATCACTTCGGTCTCGGCGACGATGAAATGGAGTGGATGGAGGACAGCCTCCGCCGCGACGGCCGGGGGCATTGAGATGCCGCGTTGCCTGATCATCGCCGGACCGAACGGCGCAGGCAAAACGACTTTTGCGCTGGAATACCTGCCGCGCATTGGCGTGCGCCATTTCCTCAACGCCGACATGATTGCAGGCGGCCTGTCGCCCCTTGCACCTGAGACGGTGGCGGTCGAGGCAGGCCGATTGTTCCTGAGGGAAATGGAAGCACGAATTGTCGCGCGGGAGGACTTCGCCTTCGAGACCACACTGTCGGGCAAAGGTTATGTCAGGCTGATCGAGCGACTGCAGGCGGAGGGTTGGACGGTCGAACTTTATTATCTCGCCTTGCCACGGCCCGAAATGTCCAAACGCCGGGTGGCAGAGCGGGTCACACATGGCGGCCATAATATTCCGGTCTCGGATATCGAGCGGCGATATCCGCGAAGTTTGCGAAATTTGTTCGACGCGTATAGTATGGTTGTTGATGAATGCCGTTGCTACATGAATGCCGGCTTTCCACCGAAGAGGATATTTGAACGTTTTGGCGATGAGATCATCGTTCAGGACGATAGCCTTTACACTCAGCTTCGAAAGCTTGCAGGTCTGGATTGATGTCCGTTCCATCTGATGCAAAAGACAAGTCTGACGCAGCGTTTGACGCCCTTAACGCTGCCGCCCGCAAGACCATCGAACGCAAGCGCAGGCTGGGTCAGTACTGGGTGGTGTGGGACGGCGAGAAGCCGGTCGAGGTCCATCCAGAGGCTCCCAAGGACGCCGCCGAATAGTCAGTTGCGGTAAAGCCGGCCTTTTTCGCTGATCGCCACGAAGCCAAACGCGATCACGCCGCAGACCAGCGCGCCCAGCGGCAGGAGATAGATTCCGCCCGACCAGCCGGCGCCGATGGCGGCCGAGATGATCGCCGCGCCGACCGTCTGCACCACGCCTTGCAGAGAAGCGGCGGTGCCGGCGACGTGACCGACCTTTTCCATGGCGATGGCCGAGAAGTTGGACGTGGCCAGCGACATCAGCCCCATGGTCAGGGCTTGGAGAATGGTGAAACTGAGGATCGTCTCATGCCCTGTCAGCGCCCAGGTCATGTGCACGGCGGCCATGACGATGAAGCCGGTGAGCGCGCTGTGCGAGATGCGCTTCCAGCCCAGCTTTTCGACCAGTGAGGCATTGAGCATCGAACTCAAGCCCATGGTGCCGGCGCAGGCGGCGAAGATGGCGCTCATCAGCTGGGGTTTACCGAACACGTCGCTGAAGATCTGCGGCATCAGCGAGACGTAGGCCAGAAGCGACCCGATCAGGAACGCGATCGCCAATGTGTAGAACAGCGAGCCGGGTTCGGTGACGACGAAGAAGGCGACGCGGCGGATGTGGCCGATGTCCGGGCGGTGACGCTTCTCGACGGCCAGGGTCTCCGGCAGGCGCAGGGTTCCCCAGACGAAGGTCAGGGCGCCCAGTCCCGCCATGACCAGGAAGATCGCCCGCCACGGCGCGAAGCTCAGGATAAACTGACCCAGGGTCGGGGCGGCGATCGGCACCAGCAGGAAGACGACCAGGCTGATCGACATCACCTTGGCCATGCGCGGCCCCGAATAGAGGTCGCGCACGATCGAGCGCGTCACCACGCCGGTGGTCGAGACGGCTATGCCCTGCAAAAGCCTGACGATCAGCAGGGCGGTGAAGTTCTGCGTCAGACCGGCGATCAGGGCGAAGACGACATAGACCGCCACGCCGCTGAGCAGGATGCGCTTGCGCCCCAACCAGTCGGACAGAACGCCGAAGAACAGCTGCCCGACGCCGAGGCCGAGAAAATAGATCTGCACCACCCACTGCTGGTGGTTGGGATCGCCGACATGCAGGTCGCGGCCGATGAAGTGCAGGGCCGGCAGCATGCTGTCGATGCCGAGCGCCCCCAGCGCCATCAGGCTGGCGATCAGGGCGACGAACTCGGGAAAGGACGGCTGGCGTTCAGGCTCGGTCATGCCGTCAGCCTATAGGGGGATTGTCTCGCGGATGCGAGACCTATCTACCTCTTCCTTTTCTTCGCGTGTTCCGTGACCGGCGCCGGCTCGATATAGACCGCCGCGCCGCCGGACGGGGCCAGGGTCAGGGTCAAGCTGTCGCCGGCTTTCACGCCCTGGGAGGCGCGGGCAAGATGGGTGGCGTCGGCACCGTCCTGCCAGGTCGTCGCGGCATAGGCCTGACCCGGCGCCAGGAAGTCGAGGGGCACCGTTACCGTCCGTCCTTCTTCGTTGGTCATGGCGCCGATATACCATCTGTCACCCGACCGCCGCGCAGTGACGATATACTGGCCGATATCGCCCGTCAGCACGCGCGTCTCGTCCCAGGTCGCCGGCACCTGGCGGATGAAATCGGCGCCGTCGGCCCATGTGCCGTCGGCGTTTTTATAGACCGACGGGCTGTCGGCGATCATCATGAACGGCGAATCATAGACGACGTACATGGCCACCGCCTGGCCGCGCGTCGTCTGGACCTCGGGCTCGTGGTTGCGCGGCTCGAAGGTCGCCGGCGTCATGTTATGGAAGCCACCCGGCGTATAGTCCATCGGCCCCAGGATCATGCGCGTGAAGGGCAGGGTGACGTTGTGGGTGGCGGTGATGCGCCGGCTCCACTTGTTGTACTCGGCGCCCATGACGCCTTCCTGGGTCACATAGTTGGGCCAGGTGCGCAGCAAGCCGTTGGGCGCGAAGGCGCCATGGATATCGATCATCAGGTGGTGCTCGGCCGCCTTGGCCAGCAGGCGATCGTAGAACTCGACCGCGTCCTGGTCGGAACGGTTGACGAAGTCGACCTTGACGCCTTTCAGCCCCCAGGCTTCGTACTGCGCCAGCGCCGCATCCATCTGGCTGTCCAGTTGCTGCCACTGCGCCCACACCCAGACGCCGATGCCCTTCGATCTGGCGTAGGACACGATGGCCGGCATGTCGATGTCGGGGATGGTCTTCGTCAGGTCGGCGTCGGGATTGGCCTCGGTCGAGGAGCCGACGGACCAGCCTTCGTCGATCAGGATATATTGCGCGTTTTCCGCCACCGCGGCGTCGGTATAGGCCTTGTAGGTCTCGGTATTGATGCCGGGGTGCGGCACGTCGACCGCCCAGTCGTTCCACCAGTCCCACTGCGCCTTGCCGGACTTGATCCACGACGTGTCGGCGATGCGGGACGGCGAACCCAGCTGCTCCACCAGGGTCGAGGCGGTCAGGTCGCCGGGATGGTCGCCGATCATCATCACCCGCCACGGCAGGGTGACGCCGTCGGGCGTCATGGTCATCTTCGCGGCGATCAGCTTCTGACGCGCGCCGGGGTCGTTGTCGGTGCGCGGGGTCAGCGTCACCTCGACGCCGATGCCGCCGTCGCCGCGGCCGGCGAACCACGATGCTGGATAGTGATGCACGTCGGCCTCGGCCAGGGCGAAGGTCTCGTCGTTGTTGCCGGTTTTGCAGACCAGAGGCGCGTCGAACAGGTGGAAGTTGCGGATGCTTGACGCCTTGACCTTATCGAACTCGCCTTCGTGGCTGTTGAGATAGCGGCCCTGGTTGACGCCCCAGCAGTCGTAGTCGGCGGCAAAGTTGTAGCGCGAAAGCTCCGCCGTCACGTCGAAATCGCTCAGGGCCGCCTGCTGCGGCAGGACGTAACGATAGGCCACGCCGTTGTCGTAGGCGCGGACGATGAGGTTCAGTTTCAGCTTGCCGTCATCGAGGTCGAGTTCGGTCTGGTTATAATGGTCGGCGACCTGCGACGCCTTGCCGACAACGAAGTCGATGGTATCGTTGACCGTGGTGTCCTTTTCGGCCGTCACGGTCTCCGGACCGTAGCCGAAGGTGCCGGCGGAGGTCGAAACGCCAAGCTGCGACGGCGTGACCAGCGACCGGCCCTCACGGCTGACCGCCAGCGTCAGGCCGTTGTCGTGGCCGATGGTGACAACCGTGCGGCCGTCGGGCGAGGTCAGCTTCACATCATCGGCACGGGCCGCACCGGCAGCGAGCATCAGCGCAAGGATGGATACGGTCGTGACGTGGCGCGACATGAAAAAGCTCCCTCAGTTTTTTTATTTGTGAGGGAGCTTAATTTGTAGGACTTTTAAACGCAAGCGCGGTTTTAGACCTCGAGCGCGACGGGACTTGGCGGTGCCCTCAGATCCTCGATGATCTCGCCATATCTGACATAGTCTTCTTCGTGCGGGGCGTCGCGGACGGTCTCGGCAAGGCCAGCTTCGTACCAGGCGCGCATGGCCGGTTCGGCCAGCATGCGGTCGACATAGGCGCGCGCCGCCGGGCTGAGATGGAAGCCCAGGCCGTAGGTCTGGACGCGGAAGACGACAGGGGCATAGAAGGCGTCGACGGCGGTGAAGCTGCCGCCGGCAAGGTAAGCCCCGCCGAAGCGGCTGAAGCCGCCGTTCCAGATGGCATCGATGCGGCTGAGGTCGCGCAGCAGGGCCGGCGGCGTGTCCTTGAGCCTGACGCGGATACCGACCGACATCGAGCACTGGGTGCGCAAGGTCGAAAAGCCCGAGTGCATCTCGGCGGCGGCCGACCGCGCCCAGGCCCGTGCCGCCTTGTTTGCCGGCCAGACTTGCGGATGGTCCTCGGCGACATATTCGGCAATGGCCAGTGAATCCCAGACTGTTATGTCGCCGTCGACCAGGGCCGGCACCAGGGCCGAGGGCGAAAAGCTCCGGAACGCCGAATTTTCAGGCTGGAACCAGTGCAGGCGCTCAGTGAAGGGAATGCCAAGCGCGCTCAGCAGTATCCAGGGCCTGAGCGACCACGAGGAGTAGTTCTTGTTGGCGATATGCAGTTCGTACATGACGGCCTCCGTTGCTGGGCGACGGATTAGGCCCGGGCGCGTAAATTCGCCAGACGGATTGCCGCCAAAGGAGGCCCGGTTTTCAGCCAAACTGGAATGCCGATACGGCGATACCGGTCGGGCCCAGGCTGTCCTCGTGATAGGTGGTGCGCACGGCGTCGCCGCCGGCCGCGCCGGCCACGACCATCAGCGGGATCAGGTGCTCCTCGCGCGGATGACAGGCGCGCGCATTGGGCGCGATCTCCCATGCGATCAGGCCGTTGCGATCGCCGCGCAGGCTTTCGGTCAGCCAGGCGTCGAAGTCGTGCGACACGTGCCGCACGCTGCCATCCGTATCGCGCTGCATCAGCCGGCGCAGGTTGTGATAGCTCATGCCCGAGCCGATGATCAGCACGCCCTCGTCGCGCAACGGCGCCAGCGCGCGGCCGAGCGCCAGATGCGCCTCGGGGCTCAGGCCTTTCTTCAGCGACAGCTGGAGGGTCGAGATGCCGGCTTTTGGCCACGCCATCAGAAGCGGAATGAAGACGCCATGGTCGTAGTCGCGCCGGTCGTCGGCCCGGACCGTGATGCCGGCTTCGGCCGCCAGGGCCTGGACGCGCGCAGCAAGCGCCGGCGATCCAGGCGCCGGCCATGACAGCTCATAGGTATGCGGCGGAAAGCCGTAATAGTCGTAGAACAGGCCGGGCGCTGCCTTGGTCTGCACGGTGAACTCGTCTTCCTCCCAATGGGCCGAGATGACAAGAATGGCCTTTGGCGGCGCGCCGACATCGTCCGGCAGGCGCTTCAGGTAGGCGCCCATCTCGTCCCACATGTCGGCGGGGTTCCATTGCATGAAGAAGCAGGGGCCGCCGCCGTGAGGAATATAGACGGTGGGCGTGCGGGTGGTGGTCATGGTGCTATCCTTGCGGGGCGGAAGCCGTTTGCCCCTCACCCCGACTCTCTCCCCGTCAACGGGGCGAGGGGGTTTTAAGGATAGGCTTCCGCTTCGATGTCGATGTCAATATTGTCGCCGACAAACGGTTCATAGGCGCTCATGCCGAAAGCCTTGCGGCTCAGGTGCGCGGTGGCGGAAAAGCCGACGCCGGTCTTGAACAGGGCCGGGTTGAACGCCTTCTTGTTGAAGACGACATCCAGCACCACGCTCTGGGTGACGCCGTGGATGGTCATGTCGCCGGTGACCCTGGCTTCCTTGGCGGTGGGGTCGGTCGAGGCCGGATCGGCGGGCACCAGCTCGATGCTGGTGCTCTTGAAGGTGGCGGCCGGAAAGTCGGCGACGTCGAAATAGTCCTTGCCCTTCAGCATGGCGTCGAACACGGGCAGCGCCGTCGTCAGGGTGGTCATGTCGAGCGAAACATCGACCGTGCAGTTCACCGGGTTATCCCAATCGAGCGTCAACGTGCCTGCCGCACCCATGATCTTGCCCGAAGGGTGCGACAGGCCGAAATGTGGGTAGGTGAACGTCACCGAGGTATGATCGGGTTCAAATTTGTAGCTGTCCGCCGCGTGAACGGAGGTGGCGGCCGCCAGGAGACCCGCGGCAACGCCCAGAATCTTCCAGGCGCCCAAGGCTTTCCACATGCATCGAACCCTTTCGTGTCAGCGTTTATTTGGCGAGGTTCGCCTCCGCCTCGATGGCGATGTCGATCTGGTCGCTGACCATCGGCACGTACTTGTCCATGCCGAAGTCGCTGCGGTTGATCGTGGTCGTGGCGGTGAAGCCCGCTTCGGGGGTCTTCATCATTGGATTCGACCCTTCCTGGTTGAGCGTGACGTCCAGCGTCACGGACTTGGTCATGCCGTGGATCGTCAGGTCGCCGGTCACCTTGGCCTGGGTCGGCTTGGCGGATGGATCGGCCGGCGCGACGACATCGACGTGCGTGCTCTTGAAGGTGGCGGTCGGGAACTTGGCGGCATCGAAGAAGTCGGGGCTCTTCAGGTGCTCGTCCAGGCCTGGCACGCCGGTGTTGACGCCGCTGATGTCGAAACTGACCTCGACGTGTGACGCCGACGGATTGGCCTCATCCAGCGTCACCGAACCGACGGCGTTCATGAACTTGCCCGTCGGATGGGAGAAGCCCATGTGGGTGTACTGGAAGGTGACCGAGGTATGGTTGGGGTCAAGCTTGTAGGTATCGGCAGCGAAGGCCGGACCGGCAACGGCGAAAGCAAGGGCGGAGACGGCCAGCAGCGACTTGAAGACGGTTTTCATGGGGGAAACTCGCGGGGAGGGTTGAACACTACTGTAACTATAATAGTTACGTTTATGCTTTTCAAGTCGCCGGGTTACGTTATCGTGGATAACTATATCACGCCCTGGCCGTAAAAGGTTCATGGCGCGCCGCTATTTTTACAAAATCGCGCCTGGGTAAGGCGGTTGTCTTCGGATGGCATCTGTGATCAGGTGGTGGCACGTCGAGGAGACAGAACATGAAGACGAAGGTTTTTGCCGCCATGGTCCTGGCGTTGGGCCTGGCCGGCGGCGGCGTCCGCGCCGACCCGGTCGGCGATGCCTTTGCCGCGGCGCATATGACGGTGGTGCCGTGCCGTGCCCATAACGACGCGCAGGAAAAGGCCGATCACGACCTGGCGCTGAAGGCGTTGCAGTTGCTCGAAGCCGACGATGTCGCCGGCGCCGAGGCCATGATGCCGGACCTGCGGGCGGCGCAGGGCCGTTCGCCCGATGTCGCGCCGTCGCCCGAACTGTGCGGCACCACACTCAATGTCTTTTCGGATTCGGTGGCGGATCTGGTCATGGCTTCGGCCGTCGTGGCGAAGGACACGTCACTGGCGGGCGTCGGCGTCGCGCTGAAGGGCGAGATGCCCTACGGCACGATCAGCTTCGTCATTGGCTGGCTGGAATACGAGCACAAGGATTTCGAGGCCGCCCTGGCCGACTACAGCCGTGGCCGGCTGAATGCGCCGGACGACGTGACCCTGGCCAGCGAATATGCCTCGACCCTGTCGGCGCTGGGCCGGGCGCAGGAGGCCTATGACGCCGCGTCGCAGTTCCTGGCCGGCCACCCGGCGCTCGACGACAAGGATCGCGCCGTGATGCTGCGCCGCGAGGGCTATTCGCTGATCGACCTCAACCGGCTGGACGACGCCCAGGCGGCCTACGAGGCCTCGCTGAAGCTCGACCCCGACAATTCGGTGGCCCTGGGCGATCTTGACTATATCAAGCAGCAGAGGGCTTCCCATTAGGCGCGGCCTACCCATATAGCCGTTGCGACAACGCAAAACCTCAGGGAGGATCCTATGGCCGACACGGCAACGCTCACCCGCATCGACATGTACCATGCGTCGATTCCGATCACGCTCAACGCGCTTCGGAACCTGAAGACGATCCTGTCCAAGGCCGAGGCCTGGGCGTCGGACAAGAATGTCAAGGAAGAGACCGTGCTCAATGCCCGCCTGGCTCTGGACATGTTCCCCTTCGTCCGCCAGGTCCAGATCGTCACCGACACAGCCAAGGGACTGGCCGCGCGCCTGGGCGGTGTCGAGAACCCCAGCTATGCCGACGAGGAAAAGACCTTCGCCGAGCTGCATGAGCGCCTGCAGAAGACCATCGATTTCGTCTCGTCGGTGGCGCAGTCCGGCTTCGACGGCGCCGAAAGCCGCGAAGTGGTGCTGAAGTTCCCCAGCCGGACCATCGAATTTACCGGTCTTGATTACCTGACCAATTTCGCCATTCCGAACCTGTTCTTCCACGTGACGACGGCCTATGCGATCCTGCGTCATTCGGGCGTCCCCATCGGCAAGACCGACTTCCTCGGCGGCTGAGGCGTTCTGGCGGGCTGCAAATTGGCGTCTGACTGCGATACGGTGCTCACGTACTCAAGTACGCTCCGCTCCGTTTCTCGCCAGCCATCGATTTTCGCCGCACCATAACGCCTTGGCATCTAACAGGTCGAGATGGCGTAGGGCTTGAGTTCTGCCAGGTAGTCCTCAAGCCGGACAAGACCGACACAGGGAAAGGCCCCGGGCACCGGAACATCCGTTCCGGGTCCGGGGCCTTTTTCGTAAAGCCGCCTGGCCAGCACTATGGCCGGCACGCACGGAATCTGCGGCCCGTCGCCGCGCTCCGCGACGATGAACCAGCTTGTCTCCAGGGGACGGCTGTCGTGGTCGATGCCGCCTATGGTGATATGCATGCCGCCGGTATCGCCGCCGAACGGATTGAACAGGTCGGTGGCCCATTTCAGCAACGGCGCCAGACCGGGCAGGTCGAGCGGCAGGCCCGCCTTCACCAGCCAGGCCATACCGGCCATGGCGAACATCAACGGCGCCACCTCTATGCCGGCGCCGAAACGAATACTCTTCAAGCCATAGGCCTGCGGCAGAAGGTCGAGGTCGGGTATGTCGCACGCCGACAGCCAGCGCCGGCCGAACACCGGATAGACTTGGCTGTGCAGGTCGAACCAGCCATAGGGCTTGGTAGGGCCGGGAAAAGGCCGCAGCGGCCGGCCGGCATAGGACAGTATGGCCTGGAAGGTGGCCAGGCCGCGCTCGGTGCGCTGGCCCGGTGAAATGCCGAAGTCGAGACTGTCCATGCGTGCGAACTGCGGCCGCAGATGCTCGATGACCGCCGACGACAGGCCGGGCACGGTCGATGCGCCGGAAATCAGCGTCACGCCGGCCGCCCGGGCATCGGTATCGAGCGCGCTGAAATCGCGTACGAAATCGCGTCCGTCGGCCAGGTCGATATAATGGACGCCGGCGGCGATGCAGGCCCGCGCCACGCCATAGTCGGCACCCTGGAACGGGCCGCAGGTGTGGACGACAACCGACGGTCTTTCGTCACGCAGAACGGCGGCGAGGTCGCCGTGAATATCGGCGGCGATGGCGCGCGTGTTCGGCACCTCGGCGGCCAGGGCCCGCGCCTTGCCAAGGTCGCGGCCGGCGATGATAACCGGCACGCCGTGGCGGCCGAGGCCGCGGACGATGCGCTTGCCGAAATTGCCGTAGCCGCCGAGAACCAGCACGTCGTTCGACAAGGATCACCTCGCGGGATGCGGACGCCGTCAACCTAGCACGGATGGCGATGGTGGCAATGCGACCGGTTATCCCCGGCTTTCGCAGCGGTGCGCATTGAAACCTTACGTTACGCACGCCATGTCCTTGCCGTCGCGCAAGGGAGCCTGTCATGATCCATCTCTATTCCTGGGGAACGCCCAACGGCCGCAAGGCCTATATCCTCCTTGAGGAACTGGGCGTGCCGTACGAAGCCCACCCGGTCAATATCGGCAAGGACGAGCAGTTCGCGCCTGATTTCCTCAGGATCTCGCCCAACAACAAGATACCGGCCATCGTCGATGACGAAGCCGATGGCGGTCCGTTGTCGATCTTTGAATCCGGCGCCCTGATGATCTATCTCGCCGACAAGTACGGCAAGTTCCTGGCGCCTTCCGGCCGCGACCGTTACACCGCCCTGCAGTGGTTGATGTGGCAGATGGGCGGGCTGGGGCCGATGATGGGGCAGCTCGGTTGGTTCGTGGTCAGCGACAAGAGCCGCACGCCCGTCGCCGTCGAACGCTATACGCAGGAAGTGCGGCGGCTGTTCAACGTGCTCGACAAGCGTCTGGGCGAGGCGCCCTACGTCGCCGGCAACGACTACACCATCGCCGACATGGCCATCTATCCGTGGATCCAGCAATACCGCGTGCGCGTCAAGGAGCACATCGAACCGATGCTGGAAACGCGGCCCAACATCCTGGCGTGGATCGAGCGTATTTCCGCCCGTGAGGCGACGGTACGTGGTATGAACCTGCCCTGACATACCGATTTCGAGAGCACCATCCCATGAACAAAGCCAAACACCGCCTGCTGACGCCGAACGAACTGGCCGACCAGCGCAAGGCCCTGGCCCAGGCCGCCCACGCCAAGATGGTCGCCGCCCAGAAGAAGCGCGCGGAAGCCGCCGCCGCCAAGGCTCAGGCGCCCGCGTCTACTCCAGACGCGCAAAACCCAGGGTCTTGAGTTCGCTGTCGTCGGCGCCCGTACCCGGCGCGCCCTTGACCAGCTGGGCGCGCAGCTTCAGGTGCGAGCCTTCGACCGGCTGGATATCGGCGGCGTTGGGGTCGATCTCCTGGTCATCGCCCAGGCGCCAGACCTGATCGTATAGCGCCAGGGTCGCCACCGTCGCCTTGCCGCCGGGATAGGTGCAGCGCGCTTGGCCTTCGCGGTCGGACGTCCATTTCAGGAAGGTGCAGTCCGGGCCGAAATCATACATTGTATGCGGATAGGGCGTCGCCCAGTCGGTCAGCACCATGGCGCCCGAGGCAGAAGCGGAGACAATGTATTGCCCGGTCGGCGAAACCGCCGGAAAACCGTCGAACCACGCCACGTCCGGATCACCGCCGACCAGCAGGTAACGCGTGCGGTCGCCGCTGTCGGAACGGGCAACCAGGATCGTCGGATCGAGGCCGGTCGCCGATTGCAGGTTGTCAACGCCGCGGAAGGTCCAGCCTGCGCAGTCGTCCATGGCGCCGCAGCCGGCGGAGTTGCCGTCGCTCAGGCGGGCCACGTCCTTGCCGTTGCGGGTCAGGACCAGCGCTTCGCCGTCACGGCGGGCGAAACCCGGATGGGCGGCCATGGCCTCGGCCTCCAGCTTGCGCGTGTCGCTGACCGACGCGGCATGACTGGATGACGATACCGGGGCGGACGGAGGCGCCGCCGCCGGCGAACAGGCGGTCAGGCAGAACAGGAGGACGAGAGCTGTGCGCATACCCCTCCTATATCACGCCTTCGCGCGCCTGGCATCCTTGCGCCGGACATAAAGCACCTTGTGCACCCGGGCGACCGTTACCCCATCCGTGTCGATGATATCGACATCGTATTCCGGCTCGACCTTGGGGCCGGCATCGGCCAGGGCCTTCACCCGCGCGATTTCGTCTTCCGGGATATGGAAGTGCGCCCGCACATGGCTGCGGCCGGGCCGGAGAAACTGGATCGAGGCCGCCTTGTCCCAGACGATGTAGTCCGGCCCCAGCTTGGTCATCAGGATGGCCATAAAGAACGGGTCGCACATCATGTACAGTGAGCCGCCGAACTGGGTGCCGACGACGTTTTTATTCCACCAGCGCAGCTTCATCTCGACCGTGATCGAGGTGAAGTCCGGGCTGGTGTCGATGACGCGGATGCCGGCGCCGATCATCGGCGGATAGAGGTTGATCAGCTTGAAGCGGTCGGCGCGGGCCATGGCGATATCCTTGACGTGAACGTCAACTTAAGGCTTCCGCTGTTTTCTTTCAAGTCGGGCGTAACCGAAACTCGCCAACCGCCGTATTCATGTTATCATCGCCGCCTGGGTCCGGAGATTCCGCATGAGCGAAGCCGTCGACGACTTGAGCCACGCCGATGTCCCTGCGGCGCGCGACGACGCCTCGATCCACCCGTGGTGGCTGCGTGTGGTTCACTGGGCCAACGCCACGGCGATCGTGTTGCTGATCCTGAGCGGCTGGCGTATCTACGACGCCACGCACTTCATGTTCAACAAGGCGCTGGTCATCCCGCCGCAATGGACGATCGGCGGCTGGCTGGGCGGCGCGATCCAGTGGCACTTCGCTGCCATGTGGATCCTGTTCGCCACCTCGCTGACCTATCTGGTCATGAGCTTCATCACCCACCGCATGAAACGCCAGTTCCTGCCCGTGACCGTACCGGGGCTGCTGGCCGACATCGGCGATTTCCTCAAGGGGCATTTGAGCCACGCCGACATCCGCCAGTACAACACCATCCAAAAGCTGGCCTATCTGTTCGCCATGGCCGACATCGTGGTGCTGATCGTCTCGGGCCTGGTGCTGTTCAAGAGCGTGCAACTGGGCTGGCTGCGCGTATTGCTGGGCGGTTACGAGACGGCGCGCTACATCCATTTCACCGCCATGTCGCTGATGGTCGCCTTCATCGCCGTGCATGTCGTCATGGCCGTGCTGGTGCCGAAGACCATCAAGGCCATGCTGTGGGGGCGTTGACATGAACAAACTGCCGGACGAGATCAGGAACGACAAGGACGCCATCCTGAAGGAGGCGGATGGCCTGCTGAGCCCGTCGCGGCGGCGCCTGTTCGGCAACCTGTTGACACTGGGCGGTCTGTCGCTGGCCACCGGCGTGGCCCTGCACAATTACGGCAGCGTCAAAGCCATGCTGACGGCGATTTCGCGCTTCAACGACGGCGTCCAGGGGCTGCTGTTCAACGAAAACAACCTGGCGCCGGTCTATCCGGAATCGATGATCACCAATCCCTTTCCATACAACGCCTTCTATCCGATGAAGGATATTCCACAGGTCGATCCGGCGACCTACAGGCTGCAACTGTCCGGCCAGGTCGCCGACAAGCGGCCATGGACGCTGGAAGCCCTGCGCGCCCTGCCGCAGACCACCCAGGTGACGCGCCATATCTGCGTCGAGGGCTGGAGCGCCATCGGCAAGTGGGGCGGGGTGGTGTTCTCCGATTTCCTCAGGCGCATCGGCGCCGACACGACGTGCAGATATGTCGGCTTCAAGTGCGCCGACAATTACTACACCTCGATCGACATGCCGACGGCCCTGCATCGCCAGACGCTTTTGGCCCTGACCTTCCGCGACCATGCCCTGCCGGACTATTACGGCTTCCCGATGAAGCTCAGGATGCCGACCAAGCTGGGCTACAAGAACCCGAAGCTGATCACCGAGATCTTCGTCACCAATGTCTATCCCGGCGGCTTCTGGGAAGACAAGGGCTACAACTGGTTCGGTGGAAGTTAAGTGTTCCGCCACTTGCCAATGGCTTTAAGAAGGTCAGGAACTTGGTAGCGATCACCAAAGTCCAAGGTCTCCAAAATATCGAGGATTGCTATCCTTTGCTTGGGGTAAGCAAGCCAGTACGCTTCGGGGACACGAAGGACGGCATGAAGGACATCGCCTGGATAGGCGTAGCCCTCAGCTAACGGGTAGCACTGCAGTCTTTCGATCGCGACGGGCATAACTTCGACGAGCCTATGCTTTTGGCCAATCGTGACGCGCAAATCTTCGTCACTGAAGTTGACGGGATTGATTCGATCCAGGCGTTCGATGGCACGCGTCAATGACGTCTCAAACGGCTGCGGAATCTGCTTCTTTTGATAAGGCCTTTTGCCTTTGTCTCGTTTCATCGCGTTTCTCGTATCAGGCCATCAAATCCACGAAGGCCGCATTCAGCACTTTTGCCGCATCGTCCGGCGCGATGGTCAGCAGCAGGCCGCGCTGGCCGGCATTGATGTAGACGGTGTCGTAAAGCTGCGCCGTCTCGTCGATGGCGGTCGGCACGGGTTTTCTCTGGCCGAAGGGCGAGATGCCGCCGACCTTGAACCCGGTCAGGCGCTCGGCATCGGGCACTTTCATCATGGCGGCGTGTTTGGCGCCGAAATGAGCGGCCAGCTTCTTCATGCTGACCTCCTCGGGTGAGGGCACGACGACGCAGACCGGCCTGCCATCCGCCTCGGCCATCAGGGTCTTGAAGGTCCGGGCCGGATCGACGCCCAGGGCCTCGGCCGCCTGCAAACCGACGCGCGGCGCGTCCGGGTCATAGTCGTACGGATGCAGGTCAAAGGCAATGCCGGCCCTGGCCAGCAGCAGGGTACCGGGCGTGGTCCTCGACACCTTAAAGGACCCCCAGAAACGCCGCGACATCGGCCTCGCTGGTCGTGAAGCTGGTCACCAGGCGGTAGGCGTCGGCGCCTTCATTGGGCCAGTGGTAGAAATAATGCCCGGCGGCGAACAGCCGGTCGGCCGTGGCTTTCGGCAGGGTGACGAACAGTTCGTTGGCCTCGACCGGATGCAGCAGGCCGACGCCCGGCCGTTCCAGCAGGCCGTCGCGCAGCCGCGCCGCCATGGCGTTGGCGTGACGGCCGTTGGCCAGCCACAGATCGTCATCGATCAGGGCCTTCAACTGCGCCGACACATAGCGCGCCTTGGACGGCAACTGGCCGGCGCGTTTGTGGATATAGGCGAAATCCTCGGCCAGGGCCGGATTGAAAATGACGGCCGCCTCGGCCAGCATGGCGCCGTTCTTGGTGCCGCCGAAGCTGAGGATATCGACGCCGGCTTCGGCTGTCACCTCGGCGGGATGGCAGCCCAGGCTGGCCACCGCATTGGCGATGCGCGCCCCGTCCATGTGCAGGTAAAGGCCGTTGGCCTTGCACACCGCCGAAATCGCCTTGACCTCGGCCACGGAATAGACCGTGCCGAGTTCGGTTGACTGGGTCAGGCTGACGGCCTTGATGCGCGAGGTGTGCGGCGCGTGGCCCAGGGTCTTCTCGACCAGGGCCTCTATGCCGTCGGCGGATATCTTGCCGTGGTCGCCGTCGAGCGGCACCAGCTTGCCGCCGCTGTAGAACTCCGGCAGGCCGCATTCGTCGTTGTTGATGTGGGCCTGGTGGTGGCACAGCACCGATTCGTAGGGCCGGATCATCCGCGCCAGGGCCAGGCCGTTGCAGGCCGAGCCGTTGAACACCGGAAAGACGCGGGCCTGCGGCGCGCGGAAGGTCTGGCGCATGGCTTCCTGCATCGCCGCCGTGACCGGATCGTTGCCGTAGGCCGGCATGTTGCCGTCATTGACCGCCGCCAGCGCCGCCAGGACCTGCGGATGGACGGCGGCGGTGTTGTCGCTGGCGAAATTGGCCATGGGAAACCTTGCGCGTGAGATCAGACGCTTCGTATAGGGCGGCCGGCGGCGCGAGAAAAGCGCAATTCAGGCTGTGAGCGCCTGATAATACTGCCCCGACGGCCGGCCGGCCAGCAGGGCCATGACCTCGGCGAACTCGGCCGGATCGATGGCGCCGGCGGCGGCCTTGTGCGCCGCGACGCTGGCCCAGACTTCGCGCACGATCAGCAGGTCATCCGGGCTTTCGCCATCGGCGACCTTAAGTAATAATTCACACTGTTCGCAGCCATCCAGCGCCCGGATTCGCGCGCATATCTGCGTCATCTTCGCTGTCAGGACTTCGAAATGGCCTGGCAAGGCCTTGAATTCATTAAGCCTCAGAATGCTCATCGCGCTTCGTCCCAGCTGGGTTCGGTGGTGGCCGGACGCGTACCTCCGTACCGTATTAAACAATGTCTTAAGATTTTCCGCAAGTTTTCCGAGTCGAAATGCAAACTGTCCCGGGCTTAACCGAGTTTTATGACTGTTCTGATATTCATGGCGAAATGAAACACCTTTTCCTCTGCTTGGCGTTCGTCTTCGCCGCCGGTGGCGCGTCCGCCGGCGACCTCAGCGTGACGGTCAATGACGCCTCGGGCAAGCCGGTCAAGGATGCCGTCGTGACCTTCACGCCCGACGCCGGCGCCGCGATTTCGGCGGCCGACCGCAACGGGCCGTTCGTCATGGCGCAGAAAAACATCATGTTCGCGCCCTTCGTCCTGGCCGTGCCCGTCGGCGCGACGGTCAGCTTCCCCAACCAGGACCGTGTCAACCACCACGTCTATTCGTTCTCGCCGACCCAGCCGTTCCAGCTGCCGCTGTATGGCGGCGGCAAGACGCGCTCTGTGACCTTCACCAGGGCCGGGACCGAGGCGCTGGGCTGCAATATCCACGATTCCATGTCGGCCTATATCCGTGTCGTCGCCACGCCCTATTACGCCACGACCGATGCCTCGGGCCGCGTCGTCATCAGGGGCGTGCCGGCCGGCGCCGGCAGCCTCAAGGTATGGCAGCCGATGATGGACGCGCCCGATCACGAGACCGGCCGCGCGATGACCATGCCGGGCGCCAATACCGCCCAAGCCTTTTCCGTCAAGGTGCATCAGATGATGCCCATGGGCGGAGCGTACTGAGTGAGATGCCCCTGATGTCCTTCAAACGATTGAGCACGAGACTGGCGGTCATGTTCGGCGGGTTGTTCTCGCTGGCCCTGATGGTCATCGCCATGGCGTGCTATGTCGCGGTGGTGTCCTATGCGCGCGCCTCGGTCCAGAAGGAACTCCAGACCTCGGCCTCGGTCTACAAGCAGATCTGGAACGACAATTCCGACGCCTTGCAGACCAACGCCATGCTGCTGTCGCGCGATTTCGGCTTCAAGCAGGCCCTGGCGACGCACGACATGGCCACGGTGCAGTCGGCCTTCGACAATCTCCAGGCGCGGCTGAACGCCGATTCCGGCCTCATCATCGGCCAGGACGGCCGCCCGATGGTCGGTGACGGCGGCGCGGTCGGCCAGGCCCTGTCGCAGACTCTGGTCAGCGAAACCGACTACCAGCCCGTCGCCGGCGTCGTCGCCGTCGACAGCCGCCCCTATCAGGCGGTGGCCGCGCCGGTCATGGCGCCCGATCGCCTCGGCTGGGTCGTGTTCGCCTCGCGCCTCGACGAGGCCGAGATGCGCCGCCTGCAGGGCCTGTCGGCGATCCCGCTCAAGGCCACCATCCTGACCCAGACGCACGGCGGCCTGTGGCAGGGGCCGCAGGACCAGACGAAGGACTTCAAGCCGAGCTCGCTCAGCTTCTTCATCGACCAGAGCCTGATCAGCCATTCGGCCAGCATGGTCGACAGCCGCAACGGCACCCAGATCGCGGTGGCCACGCCACTGCCCAGCCTCGACGGCCAGCAGAAGAGCGTGCTCCTGCTCAGCTACCCGCTCAGCCAGGCGCTGAAATCCTACCAGCCGCTGCTCAGCGTGCTGTTCGGCATCGGCCTCCTCGGCCTGGCCTTCGTGGTCATGGCCTCGCTGTACCTGGCCCGCTCGCTGACGCGTCCGATCCAGGCCCTGAAGGACGCCGCCTTCGCCCTCCGGGACGGCCGTCCCGGACAGGTGCGCATCGACACGCGCGATGAAATGGCCGACCTGGCCTCGGCCTTCAACGACATGGCCATCTCGATCGAGGACCGCGAGCGCGACATCACGCGCCTGGCCAAGACCGACCTGGCGACCGAACTGCCCAACCGCTCGGCGTTCGAGGATCATATCACGGGCCTCAGGGCCGGGGATGCCGGCACCGTCGTCATCTGCATCGGCATCGACCGCTACAGCCACATCCGCGCCGTGTGGGGCGTCAACTACGCCCACACCCTGGTCGGGCGGTTGCAGGAAATCCTGGTCCGCATCTTCGACAAGGCCTTCGTCGCCCGCCTGTCGGCCGACACGCTGGGCCTGTGCATCGCGCCGTGCGAGGCCGACCAGGCCCTGCCGCTGGCGCGCGCCATCATCACGCGCCTGGCCAAGCGTATCCGCGTCACCGACGACCAGAGCCTGGACGTCATGGTGTCGCTGGGCGTCTATCATGCCGCCGCCCGTCCGGCCGCCGACGAGATGATCGAACGCGCCCTGATCGCGCTCGACCAGGCCCGCGCCGCCAAGAGCGGCGTGGCGCTGTTCGATCCGCGCATCTATTCCGAACTGGCCGACACGCTCCTTCTGACCGACCAGCTCTATGCCGCCCTGCAGCAGAAGGTGCTGCAGGTCTGGTACCAGCCCAAGTTCAGCTATCGCGAAGGCCGCATCACCGGCGCCGAGGCCCTGGTGCGCTGGAACCACGCCGAGCGCGGTTTCGTCTCGCCGCAGCGCTTCGTCGCCATCGCCGAGGAAACCGGCGCCATCCGCGACCTGACACAGCAGGTCCTTCAGACCTGCCTGGCCGATCAGCTGCGGCTGAAGGAACGCGGCCACGACCTCGAACTGTCGGTCAACTATTCCGGCCGCCTGCTGTCGGACGAGGATTTCAACGCCAAGACCCTGGCGATGTGCGACGCGGCGCCGGGCCGCGTCTGCCTCGAAATCACCGAGACGGCGGTCATCGAGGATCCGCGCATCGGCCTGGCCGCGATCAACAGCTTCGTCGACCATGGCCTCGACATCTCCATCGACGACTTCGGCACCGGCCTGTCGTCGCTGGCCTATCTCAAGCAGATTCCGGCTCACGAGCTGAAGATCGACCGGTCCTTCATCATGGAGATCGAGTCGGGCCAGCGCGACGCGCTCCTGGTGCGCTCGACCATCGACATGGCGCACGGCCTGGGCATGACCGTCTGCGCCGAAGGGGTCGAAACCGCGGCGTCCTTCGCCCTGCTGCAGGCCATGGGCTGCGACATGGCCCAGGGCTACGGCATCGCCAAGCCCATGCCGTTCGACCAGCTGGTGCCGTTCCTCGAAACCTTCAAGGGCGTCGCCGACGCCAAGACGCACATGCCGGATTTCCGGCCCGAAGTGCGCGGAGGCCGCAAAGCCATATAATCATGATAGAAAACAATCCGGGGAAGATGGGTGTCTGGCGGTTCATGGCGTTAACCATGGGCCTGCTGTTCGGCGTCGCGAACGCCGCGCACGCCTCGACGCAGCTGTTCGCGCCCGAAAACTACAACGCCTGGATCGATGCCCGCCTGGTGTCGGTCGATGGCGAGCCGTCGTGGCTGAAGGCCGGTTTCGGCAAGCTGCGCTACGGCAGGGGCGATGCCGGCCTGCATGTCGCCCAGGCCGCCGTGGCCTGGAAGCCGCGCCTGGCCGACACGGTCACCGCCTATGTCCTGGTGCAGGACGTGCCCGGCACCGACCATCCGCTCGGCGTCGAGGAAGCCTATGTCAAATGGAAGCCGGTGCCGACGTCGGACGTTCGCTATGCCTTCCGCCTGGGCCAGTTCTTTCCGCCGGTGTCGATGGAGCATGACGGGATCGGCTGGACGCCGTCGCGTACCCTGACGCCGTCGGCGATCAACAGCTGGATCGGCGAGGAGGTCCTGGTCCAGGGCCTGGAAGTCAATGTCCAGCGCAATTTCGGCGACCACCTTGTCGGCCTGACCGTCGGCGGCTTCCGCAAGGACGACACCGCCGGCACGATCCTGGCCTGGCGCGGCTGGGCGCTGCACGATATTTCCTCCGCCGACAACACCACCCTGCCGCTGCCGTCGGGCGACAACCAGGGCTACTATCAGATTTTCGGCGATTACCAGGCGTCGGCCACGCGTCCGGTCGACGAGGTCGATCACCGCCTCGGCTATTATGCCCGCCTCGACTGGCGGCCGCCGGCGCCGATGGCCTTCAATCTCGAATATTATGACAACCAGGGCAATCCGACCGCCGTGCGCAATGCGCAGTGGGGCTGGGGGACGCGGTTCTGGAACCTGGGCTACCAGGCGCAGCTGAATCCGGCGACCGAGCTGATGGCGCAGTATATGCGCGGCCATACCCGCATGGGCTGGAACCTCGGCGACGGGACGTGGGCCATCGATGCCGGTTTCGAGTCGGCCTATGTGCTGGTGTCGCACAAATTCAGCAACAATACCCGCCTGACCGGCCGCGTCGAGACCTTCGCCGTCAAGGACAATTCGATGCGCGCCGTCGACGACAATGCCGACCGCGGCTCCAGCGCCACCGTGGCCTGGATCAAGCCGATCAACCTGCATCTCGACCTGACGGTCGAGGCGGTGACAGTCACGTCGAACCATCCGGCGCGCGTGACGCACATGGAAGACCCGCGCCAGACCCAGGACATGATCCAGGTGGCGCTCAAGCTGCATTTCTAGAGCGGGACGACGTGAAATCGCCCCTTCTCCCTTCATCAAGTGGAGAAAACAGAAGGCAAACTATCTTCCCCTCTCCCCTCGCGAGGGGAGAGGACGAGAGGCAAGCTTCGTAGAAGCGCAGGCGACCGGGTGAGGGGCCGGTCGTCCGCCGCCCCGGCACACAGCCACCGCAAGATTTAGCCGCAGATTTACGCAGATAAACGCAGATAAATACGCCCCTTCTTGCACCTCCCCGCTTGTCGGGAAGGGGGGTGGAGGGGTGTCTTGCTGTTCTCATTGGCCGCCAAACCGCCCCTCCCCCAAAATCTTATCCCCCTGCGCATTTCCGCGTGCATGCTTGAACGCATGTCTCTCGACGATCGCACAGCACAGGAACAACTGACCCCGGAAGCCCGGCGCCAGGTGCTGCGCGCCTTCGCCGACCGCATGCTGATCAAGATCACAGCTCTCGACGATCCCAAGGACCTGCCGGGCATCGAGCGCGCCGTGCGCACCGCCGCGGCCATCGAGCGCATCTACAGCCGCTGCGACCGCGCCGAGCGCCAGGTCCCCGATCCGCGCAAGCTTGAGGCCGAACGCGCCAACAACGCCGCCGAGGCCATCAAGGCCCGCTTTGCCCTGGCCAATAAGCTGCAATGGGGCGAACAGCGCCGCCAGGA
>OUNJ010001988.1_pt2 | contig 21576 bp, 19 predicted proteins | sample 1755361 | NCBI WGS metagenome assembly OUNJ01 (sample SAMEA3914825, study PRJEB12502) | metagenome | biome: forest; material: soil | place: USA | collected 2012-03-12 | depth 0.1 m
GCGGCGGCGGCCACCACGGCGGCGCGTGGAAAGTCGCCTATGCCGACTTCGTCACCGCCATGATGGCCTTCTTCCTGCTGATGTGGCTGATCAACACCACCTCGCCGGAACAGAAGCGCGGCGTCGCCGACTATTTCGCCCCGGCCAACGTCTCGCCCGCCACCTCCGGTTCAGGCAGCATCCTCGAAGGCACCGCGCTCGGCACCGACGGCGCCAAGCAGGAAGGCACCATGTCGTTCATCGAGCAGATGGCGCCCAAATCTCCCGACAGCCAGGCCAATGACGGCCAGGCCCAGAACCCCGGCCAGCAGGGCACCGCCGGCACGCCGTCCGATTCGGAGACCGACGCCCAGAAGAAGGAACAGGACAGCTTCCAGAGCGCGGCGGAATCCTTGCGCCAGTCGCTGCAGGACATGCCGGAGCTGGCCGAGCTGTCCAAGAACATCCTGGTCGACCAGACGCCGGAAGGCCTGCGCATCCAGCTGATCGATCAGGAGGGCCGCTCGATGTTCAACGAGAACTCGACCCAGCCCAACGACCGCTGCAAGCTGCTGCTCCAGGCGGTGGCCAAGATCGTCAACAAGCTGCCCAACCGGATCAGCATCACCGGCCATACCTCGGGCACCCCAGGCCAGGCGGGCCAGGACCCCGGCGACTGGGGCCTGTCGTCGAATCGCGCCGACGCCGCCCGCGCCGTGCTGCAGTCGGCCGGTGTCGCACCGGACCGCATCGCCCAGATCCGGGGCGAAGCCGCCACCGAACCGCTCTACCCCGACGACCCGTCCCTGGCCGGCAATCGGCGCATCGCCATCGTTCTCCTGCGCGAGGCGCCGGTGGTGCCGCAAAATCCCCCGATGTAAGGCGCGCCCTTGCATCCCGGCGGCACAGGCATAATCTATCGGCAAGCCCCAATTCCGCCTTGCCGGATCGAGAGAATTGGGGTCAACTAGCCGCGAGGACCCGGCCGGTCCCGACAGTGAGCCTGAACGCGATGAGTGAGCATTTTCCGGGACGAAAGCTCAGATACTATCTGACCATCCCCGGACCGTGTCCGTACCTGCCCGGCCAGGAGGAGCGCAAGGTCTTCGTCCATCTGCCGCCGCTCGAAGCCATCGGCGTCAACGACCAGCTGTCGGCCATCGGCTTCCGCCGCTCCCAGAACATCGCCTACCGCCCGGCCTGCCAGACCTGCCGCGCCTGTCAGAGCGTACGCATACCGGTCCGGCGCTACAGCTTCACGCGCTCCGACCGCCGCGTGCTCAAGGCCAATGCCGACCTGGCCAAGGCTTTCGTCGAAGCCGAGGCCAGCCGCGAACAGTTCGACCTGCTCCAGAAATACCTCAAGGCCCGCCATCCCGACGGTGGCATGATGGACATGAGCTGGCCCGACCTGGTGGCGATGATCGAGGACACGCTGGTCCGCACCCACCTGATCGAATACCGGCTCGACGGCCGGCTGGTCGCCTGCGTGCTGGTCGACGCCCTCAACGACGGCCTGTCGCTGGTCTACAGCTTCTACGACCCCGACCTGATGACGCGCAGCCTTGGCCGCTTCATCATCCTCGACCACGTCGACCAGGCCGGCCGCGCCGGCTACGACTACGTCTATCTCGGCTACTGGGTGAAGGGCTCGCCCAAGATGGATTACAAGGCGCGCTACCAGCCGCTGGAGGGCCTGACTGACCTCGGCTGGCAGACCATAACGCCGCTCGACGGCCCCCGCCGCGATTAGGGTCCGTACGTTCCGCGACTGATACCGCGCAGCCACACCCATGCCGCATTTGCGAAGGATTTATTTTCTGCGAGACGGTTCGCCTCGCTTACTGCGTTAGATCGCGCAGATAACGATACTCGAATTCAACAAACACAAAGACCTCTCCATGCCCCGCACTTCGTTCAAGCCTTCCGACGCCGCCCTTCGTTACGGCGGAGCCGCCGCCGTGGGCGCCCTCCTCCTGGCCCTGTCCGCCCACGCCCAGAGCGGCCAGGCGACGCCGGCGGCATCGGGCCAGTCTTCCACTGGCCAGGCCTCGTCGTCGGATTCCGCCTCGGCGCAGTCCTCGTCCAGCGACAGCGACAACACCACGGTGACCATCGTCGGCCAGAAGCCGCCGGTCCAGCACAAGATCGACCGCGACGTCTACGACGTGTCCAAGGACCCGACCGCCCAGACCGGTTCGGCCGGCGACGTGCTGCAGAACGTACCCTCGGTCAGCGTCGACAACCAGGGCAATGTCTCCCTGCGCGGCAACAGCAACGTCAAGGTCTATGTCAACGGCAAGCCCTCGGCGGAAATGGAAGGCGACAACCGCGCCACCGCGCTGGACGCCATGTCCGGCGGCGACATCGATTCGGTCGAGGTCATCACCAACCCGTCGGCCCAGTTCGGCGCCGACACCGGCGGCGGCATCATCAACCTGGTCCTGAAACGCAACCGCCGCCCCGGTTTCAGCGGCAATATCCGCGTCAGCGGCGGCCAGGACGGCCGCTACAACGGCGCCTATTCCAGCAATTACACCAAGGGCCCGATGACGCTGAGCCTGAGCCTGTCGCAGCGCCATGACGTCCGCCCGTCCACCTCCGACACCGACACCGAACGCACCGACGTCAACGGCAACAGCCTGGGTGACTTCGTCCAGCACGGCACCAGCACCCGTCCGCGCGACTCGACCGCCGGCACGATCGGCTTGGACTACAATCTGTCGGATTACGACACCCTGTCGCTCAGCGCCACTATGAGCCGCAACCCGCAGAGCGGCGTCTCCGACACCACCACCACGGCGACCAACGCGTCCGGCATGGTGACCCAGGATTACGACCGCAAGAGCGTGGCCAGCGGCGCTCAGCGCAACGGCAGCTTTCAGGCCTCGCTCGACCATCGCGGCCAGACCTATGGCGAGGATTTCAAGGTCCAGTTCCGCCACAGCGAAAGCGAAAGCGACGTCGAAACCCGCTATACCAATACCTACAACGTCCCGGCCCAGGCCGCGACCCTGGATCGCACCAGCAGCCCCAGCGACACGCGGATCGACGACTTCAGCGGCGATTACCTGCATCCGATCGGCGACACGCAGCAACTGGCCGCCGGCTGGGACTTCACCATCAACCAGGGCAGCTTCCGCAACTTCAAGACGGTTGCGGAACCCGTCGGTACGCCGGAAGTGCCCGACACCACCTTCAACAACGACTTCCGGGTCAAGCAGACCGTCGCCGCCGCCTACGCCACCTGGCAGACCCAGCTCGGCAAGTGGGGCGTCCTGGCCGGCCTGCGCGTCGAGGACACCGACCAGGATATCGATCAGATCACCGACCAGGTCTTCCAGCACAACAACTACGTCAACTGGGCGCCCAGCCTGCACCTGACTTATCCGCTCAACGAAAAGACCAATCTGCGCCTGAGCTACAGCCATAAGATCCGCCGTCCCAGCACCAAGGAGCTGAACCCGTTCCTCAGCTACCAGGACGCTTACGACGTGTCGTCCGGCAATGCGAGCCTGAAGCCGCAGGAAATCGACTCCTTCGAAGCCAAGGTGTCGGGCACCAGCTGGTCCGGTGGCGTCTATTACAACCAGAGCAGCAAGACGATCTCGCAGACGGCACGCTTCCTCCCCGGCAACATCCTGCTGACCACGCTGGAAAACGCCGGCCGTTCGCAGTCGACCGGCGCTGAATACCAGATCACGACCAACCTGACCCAGACCATCGCCGTCGATGCCAGCTTCAACGTCTACTACCAGAAGCTCGACAGCTTCGATCCGTTCACCATGCAGCCGGAAGAGACCAAGGGCTCGTCCTACACCAATCGCGGCCGGATCACCTGGTCGCCGACGGCCAGGGATCAGTTCCAGATCATGGCCATGTTCAATGGTCCGCGCCTGATGTCGCAGGGGACCATGACGGGCTGGAACATGATGAACCTCAACTATTCGCGAGTCCTGACGCCGAAGCTTAAGCTGATCATCACCGACACCGATGCGCTTAACAGCTCGAAGTTCCGCACCACGATCGACAACAGCACGGTTCACACGGACTCGTTCCGCCGCAGCGAGGGCCGCATCTTCTATATCGGCCTGAGCTATTCGTTCGGCGGCGCCAAGGATCGCGGCAACTGGGGCGGCCATGGCGGCGGCCCCGGCGGCTACGGTGGCGGTAGCTACGGCGGCCCGGGCGGCGGCGGCCCGGGCGGCTTCTAGAGCTGAATCGAAGTCCCCCTCTCCCTTCGCCGAGGGGAGAGGACGGGAGGCAAGCCGGCGACGCAGCCGTAAGGGCTGAGGGGCTTTTCGCCAGCGGGCAGGCCCCTCACCTTTTACGCCCTGCGCCACCAGAGGATATCAGGATTGATCCTCGTACGCGTGCAGCCGGTCCAGGGCGTCGTTATAATCATCGATCGCATCGTCCAGGGCGTAGGTTGCGTTCGCGAAATCGTCTTCCTTGTCCTGGAGATTATCCTGGTCGGAACTGCACGTGGTTGTGCAGTTCGCAAGGGTGTTTGCCGCGCTGTCCACCGCATATCCGGCATCACGGACTGCGTTGTCGTCCTCATCGACCCGTTGTCCGGCGGTATCGACCGCCTGCTGCAGCCGGGCCAACTGATCGGGATCCGCCGGTCTTACCGCATGAGCAGGGCCAAACGCGATCAATCCACAGACACAGACGACCGCGACAGTCGCCACTCTCAAGCCAGTACCAAATTGCTTCGACATCGTTTCCCCCGTCGAAAGAATGATCCCCGGAGTTCCAGTCATGTCAGCACATGGCGCGCGTAAATAGCTTTTTCCGCGGATACAATTTTTAGTTTTTCGGCGCGGCCATCCTTACGGCCTGAGCTTGCGCAACCCTCTCGGCGCGATCCGCCCGGCCGAGGCGCGACGCCCAGCATAGTCCTTGACATCCTTGAAGTCGCGCGACTTGCCCGAACCGTCATACCACACCGCGCCGGCGGCGCTGTCGAAGACGGCGATGTCCTTCAGGCCGCCGTCCTTGTAGGCCTGCAATTTCACACCTTTTCCGCGCGCCATGTCCGGAAGTTCGGAAACGGGATAGACCAGCAGCTTGTTGTTGTCGCCCAGCACCATGACCATGTCGCCATTCACAGGCAGGGCCGCGAAGGCATCCGTGCCCTCCACCGACATGGTCTGCTTGCCGGCGCGCTTGTTGGCGATGGCGTCTTCCTCGTTCATCACGAAGCCGTAGCCGTTCTTCGACACCATCACCCGCCGGGCGCCGGGCGTCATGGCGAAGACCGTCACGATCTTCGCCGTTTCCTCGATGTCCAGCATCAGACGTAGCGGCTCGCCATGGCCGCGCGCCGACGGCAACTTGTCGCCGGTCAGGGTCAGGAAGCGCCCGTCCGAGGTCAGGATGAGGAACTTGTCGGTTGAATAGCCCGGCACCAGGAAGGCCAGCTCGTCACCTTCCTTGAACTTCAGCTCGCTCGGGTCCTCGACCCTGCCCTTGGCGGCACGGATCCAGCCGCGCTTCGACAGGATGACGGTGACCGCCTCCTTGGGCAGATAGCTTTCCACCGCCGCCACATCGAAGGCCGCCGGCGCGTCGGCGAAGGTCGTCCGGCGCGGCGAGCTGAGCTTCTTGCGTACCTCGCCGAGCTGGCCGTCGATGCGCTTCCACTGCAGCTTCTCGCTGTCCAGCAGGGCCAGCAGCCCTGCCCGCTCCTCGGTCAGCTTCCTGTGTTCGTCCTGGATGGTCATCTCCTCCAGCCGCGCCAGTTGCCGCAGGCGGGTGTCGAGGATGTAGTCGGCCTGCATTTCGGTCAGGCTGAACCGCGCCATCAGCACGTCCTTCGGCTTGTCCTCCTCCCGGATGATCCTGATAACCTCGTCCAGGTTGAGGAAGGCGATCATCAGGCCGTCGAGCAGGTGCAGGCGCTTGTCGATGCGCTCTAGCCGCCAGTTGGATTGCCGCAGCAGCACGACGCGGCGATGGTCGAGGAAGGCGATCAGGCACGACCGCAGGCCCATGACGCGCGGCGTGCCCGTCGCGTCGAGCACATTCATGTTGATCGGAAAACGCGTCTCCAGGTCCGACAGCTTGAACAGGCTCTCCATCAAAACATCAGGCTCGATGTTACGCGTCTTCGGCTCCAGCACCAGGCGGATGTCCTCGGCCGACTCGTCGCGCACGTCACCCAGCAGCGGCGACTTTTTGGTCTCGATCAGGTCGGCCAGTTGCTCGATCAGCCGTGACTTCTGCACCTGGTATGGAATTTCGGTGACGATGATCCGCCATTGCCCCCGTCCCATGTCCTCGGTCGTCCAGCGCGCCCGCACGCGTACGCCGCCGCGTCCGGTCTCGTAAGCTTCGCGAATGGCGGCCCGGGTTTCGACGCACACGCCGCCGGTCGGGAAGTCCGGACCGGGAATGAACTCCATCAGCTCGTCGATGGTGGTCTCGTGTTTCACGATCAGCCTGCGGCAGGCGTCGATCAGCTCGGCGACGTTGTGCGGCGGGATCGAGGTCGCCATGCCGACGGCGATGCCCATGGCACCGTTGGCCAGCAGGTTGGGGAAGCCCGCCGGCAGGACGACCGGCTCCTCGTCCTGGTCGTCGTAGGTCGGCCGGAAATCGACGGCGTCCTCGTTGATGCCGTCCAGCAGCAGCATGGCCGCGGGAGTCAGGCGCGCCTCGGTGTAACGCATGGCGGCGGGGTTGTCGCCGTCGATATTGCCGAAATTGCCCTGCCCGTCGACCAGTTGGTAACGCTGGGCGAAGTCCTGGGCCATGCGGACCAGGGCGTCGTAGATCGCCTGGTCGCCGTGGGGGTGATAGGTCCCCATGACCTCGCCGACCACCTTGGCGCACTTACGCGCGGCCGCTTCGGGCGTCAGGCGCATGTCGCCCATGGCGTAGAGGATGCGGCGGTGGACCGGCTTCATGCCGTCGCGCACGTCGGGCAGCGCCCGGTGCATGATGGTCGACAGGGCGTAGGCCAGGTAGCGCCGCGACAGGGCGTCGCCCATCGGCTCGTCGATCACATGGCCGCCGCCATCCGGAATCATTAGGTCGCTCATCCCTTACCGCTTAGGCGGAACGGGAGGCGAACGCAAGCGCGGGCGCCGCGTTTTGGCTTGAGCGCGCACCGTTTCCATGAAATCGTCGCGGCCCGGAGGGCCCCGGCCGATGATCTTTCTCAGGCAACCCAACCTGCTGTTCCTCAAGACCCGCAAGACGGCGGGCACCAGCGTCGAGATCGCGCTGTCGTGTAGCGCCGGTGACGATGACATCGTGACGCCGGTGACGACCGAGGATGAGATCGTGCGCGCCCGGATGGGTGGCCGCGCACCGCTCAACTGGGGCAGGACGCTGGCGGCCGACGCCGCTTTTCACGCCGGCACGCGCGCCGCCATCGCCCGCCGCGCCAACGGCGAGCCCGAGGCCGAATACGTCATGAACCGCGACGAGGCGCGCATCCCGTCCCACGCATCGGCGGCGCAACTGGAAGCCCTGCTTGGCGCCGACGTCTTCGCCGCCGCCTTCAAGGTCACCATGTGCCGCCATCCCTACGAACAGCTGGTCTCCCAGGCCCATTGGCGCCTGTCGCGGCCGGCTTGGCGCGCCCAGGGCTATACGCCGGAGACGGCGTTCGGCGATATCATCGACCGACTGCTGGCCGACGCCTCGGGCAGCAACCTTGCCTACTACTTCATCGGCGACCGCTACATCGCCGATTTCGTCATCCGCTACGAACAGCTTGATGCCGACCTGAGGACGCTGGAGGCGCGGACCGGCCTGCCGATCGTGGCGCACCTGCCGCTGACCAACCACAAGGTCCGCACCGACCGCCGCCCTGCGCGCGAGGTCCTGACCGAGGCGCAGAAGCTGCGCTGCCAGGAACGCAACCGGCCGGAGTTTGAACGTTTCGGCTACGAGCCGTAAGGGGACGCGATGAAACTGCCGGGCTGGCTGCACAACCTGATCCACAACCGCACGGAGACGCAGAGCATCGCCCTGCGGCCGGACCGGGTGATCCTGACCGGAACCCTGCTGCCGGCGCTGGCCGGTCCCGGACGCGTGCTGTGGATCGGTTGCCAGGCCTATACGGTGCCCTATTACAACATGCTGGAAAGCCGCGGCGGCGAATGCTGGACGCTGGACCTCGACCCGGTATCGGCGGCTTATGGCCGCGAAGGCCGCCATGTCACCGGCAGCCTGACCGACGCCGACCGCCTGTTCGAACCTGGCTTCTTCGACGTGGTCGTCTGCAATGGCATCTTCGGCTGGGGTGTCAATACGCGGGACCAGCGCGCGCAGGCCATGGCGGCGATGGCAGCAATCCTCAGGCCGGGCGGCATCCTGCTGATGGGCTGGAACAACCACAAGACCGACGATCCGGTCGGGATGGCGTCACCCGCTTTCGCGCGCCAAGACCTGCCGGGCGTGCCCGGCCACATCACGGTGCCGAAGTCGACGCACCGCTATGATGTGCTGGCCAAAAGCTAGAACAGCGCGTCGACCTCGTCCTGACGGTCGACATCCACGGTGTGAGCGTGGCCATGGATATGGGCGTCCAGTTCGGCCACCCGCGCCTTCATGTCGTGCAGGCGCGCCTCGAGGTCGGCGCGGGCGTCGGCGTCGCCCAGGTTCGAGCTGAGCAGGATGTCGATCGACGAATCGAAGGCCGACAAGGCGCGCGTCACCGCCGGATCGAAACGCATGCGCACGCTGGCCGGGGCATAGTGATAGGCGGCGATGACCACGTCCTTCATCTCGAAACCCGACTGCTCGAAATGCTCGACATAGCCGCGCTTCTGCCAGTCGGTCAGTTCCTCGGCCATGTCCGGCATGTCGAGCGCCAGTTCGAACAGCATGATGGCTTCGTTGAACAGGTTGAGGTAGTCCGTCGCCAGCCCGGTCTTCGGGTTGACGTTGGCCGCCAGCAATTCCTGGTCGCTGTAAAGGTTCATACGCGGGCGAACATCCCCAGAATCGATGACACAGTTATGCCACGCATCCCTTACTAAAGGATGGAAGCAGCGCGCAAGGCTTCCGTCAAACGATTGCGGACGTCCGGCAGCGGCTTGTCGCGGGGATGGAAGACGTGGCGCTCCAGGAAGAAGCCGGTCAGGATGAGGCCGGCTTCGACGTCGCCGGGATTGAGGCCGCCCTGGCTCGACAGCAGGAACGGCGGCAGGGCCAGAAGCTTGTCGTGGTAGGGTTCTCCGGCGGCGCGCGATACGGCGCGGGCCGATTTCGGGCTGACATAGACCAGGTCGTCGCGTGTGCCGCTGACGGCGCAGGCCGACAGGTCGAGGCCGAAGCCCAGTTCCTCCAGCAGTCCGGCCTCGTAGCGGACATAAATCGCCGGCCAGATCTCCGGCAGGACCAGCGCGTTCATCAGCGCCGACAGGGCCAGGTACGCACCGGGATGCGGCTCGCGTTCGGGCAAGACGGCGCGCGTCATGACGCAGGCGCATTGCAGGCCGGTCAGGCCGAGGGGATCATCAAGCAGGTCGGGCGTGGCGCCCGTCGGCTCCAGCGTCGCCTGGCCCAGTTGGTCGGCATGGCGGGCCCGGTAGCGGAACAGCACGCCGCCGCCCGGCTGCAACGTCGCCTTCATGCGCCGCGATGCCCCGCCGGAGATGTGGGCGGCATGGACGCCGTGATGCTCGGTCAGGACATGGACGATGGCGCCGGTCTCGCCATGCGCCCGGGCGCTGAGGACAAAGGCTTCGTCTTCGAACTCGGTCATGCAGCTCTTAAATAAGAAGGGAATCCACAGATTACACAGATTGCACAGATTTTTTGGATGTTCTCGCGGTCACAGAGCAAAGCGCTTATATTGAAGGCTTTGACCACCAAAATTTATCAGCAGCGCTTTTTTCAGACCGGATGCTTTAAGATAATTTATAATTTGAGCCTCTTCGAGGCTCGATAGCGTCGCCAGGGCTTTTAGCTCGATGAGCGTTGTGCCAAAGCAAATGAAATCAACACGAAAGCCGCACGCCAGGGCCAGGTCCTTGTAGGTAATGACCAACGGCGCTTCGCGTCGAAAAGATATGTTTCTTTGTGAAAGCTCGACGGCAAGTGCTTCCTGATAGACGGACTCCAAAAAACCGCATCCCAGGATGCGATGAACTTCCATGGCCGCCCCAATAACGGCATAGGTCTCGGGATCACGGACATCCAGGCTCATAAAAATCTGCGTAATCTGTGTAATCTGTGGATTTAAAACCTAAATGGCCAAAGGCCCATCAACTATCGTAGTCCAGCCCGAACTGGCTGTAGAGCGCCCGGTCGTCGCTCCATTTTTCCGACACCTGGACGTGCAGGAACAGGTGCACCGGCCGGTCCAGGATCACCGCCAGTTCCTCGCGCGACTTCTGGCCGATCCATTTCAGGGTCTGGCCGTTCTTGCCCAGCACGATGGCGCGCTGGCCGTCGCGCTCGACATAGACGGTCTGCTCGATGCGCGCCGAACCGTCGGCCTGGTCCTTGAACTCGGTCGTCACCACGGCGGCGGCATAGGGCAGTTCCTCGTGCACGCGCAGGAACAGCTTTTCGCGGGTGATTTCGGCCGCCAGGATGCGCACCGGCGCGTCGGCGGCCTGGTCCTCGGGGTAGTGCCATGGCCCCTCAGGCATCTGCCTGGCCAGCAGGTCGCGCAGGTCCTTGACACCGTGCCCCTTCTCGGCCGAGATCATGACCACGTCGCTGAACACGCCTTCCTTGTACAGCTCGTCGGTGATGGCCAGCAGGTTCTCGCTCTTCATCAGGTCGATCTTGTTGAGACCCAGGATCGCCTTTCTGCCGCTGGCTTTCAGGCCCTCGACGATCATTTCGACGTCCTCGACCGCCTTGTGGTCGGCGGCGGTGGCTTTAACATCCGCCGTGGGATGCCGGACCGCCAGTTGCGCCGCGGCGTCGACCAGCAGCACGATGCAATCGGCATCCCCTGCCCCGCCCCATGCCGACGCCACCATGGCGCGGTCCAGCCGCCGGCGCGGCTTGAAGATGCCCGGCGTGTCGACCAGGATCATCTGGGTGTCGCCGTGGATGGCGATGCCGCGCACCGGAAAGCGGGTCGTCTGGACTTTTTGCGTCACGATCGACACCTTGGTGCCGACCAGGCGGTTGACCAGGGTCGACTTGCCGGCATTGGGCGCGCCGATGATGGCTACGAAGCCGCAGCGGGTATGGGTGTCTGTCACGTGAGCTGTTCCCGTTCGATGAGGCCGAGCGCCGCCGCCTTTTCGGCCTCCTGGCGCGACCGGCCGGAGGCGGATTGCGGCGCCAGGCCCTCGACGGCGGCCTCGATAGTAAAGACCGGCGCGTGGTCGGGACCCTTGCGGGCGATGAGCGTGTAGGCGGGCGGCGCCTTGCCGTTGGCGACGGCCCATTCCTGCAGGAAGGACTTGGGATTGCTGCGGCTGACATTGGCGCTGCCGGCGATGGCGCCGGCCCACAGGGGCAGGAAGACCGCCTTGACCGCGTCATAGCCGCCATCGCGATAGACCGCGGCCATCAGCGCCTCGAGCGCGTCCCCCAGTATGGTCGGATTGGCCCGGCCGCCGCTCTTGGTCTCGCCCGCCGCCAGCCGTATGGCGGAACCGAGGTCCAGCCGGCGCGCCACCTCGGCGCAGGTGTCGCGGCTGACCAGGGCATGGAAGCGCTTGGACAGTTCGCCCTCGTCCGCCTCGGGCAGGGTGTCGGTCAGGGCCTCGGCGATCAGCAGGCCCAGCACGCGGTCGCCCAGGAACTCCAGCCGCTCGTTGTCGGCCTGCCTGCGCGCGCCCTCGGCCACGCTGGCGTGGGTCAGGGCCAGTTCGAGCAGGGCCGGATCGCGGAAGGTGAAGCCGAGCTTCGCCTGCAGGGCGGCGACGGCTTTCTGGCGTGCGTTCATCGCGCCCGTTTACACGCCCGCAACGCCGCGCGCAAAGGCAAACTTCGCGTCGCCGTACAGGCGAAATGCTGCCAATATGAAATTTTTGTCAAATTCCCGCCTCGAATGACGTAACGGCACGCTTCGGCATTGTCGCCCTCTCCGAACGATGTTACGCGTTAACCATTTTCAATAAACACGCACGCTTCGATCATTTCCCAGGGGACTTCCGCCATGACCACCATTCTCAAATCCGGCCCTTCCGACGTTCTGGACGGGGGCAGCAGCCAGGGCTGGAACGATACTACGCCACAGGTGGCGACCTTCGCCGACGGCAGCTACGTCATCGTCTGGGAATCGGCGCCCAATTCCCTGATTTCCGGAGCCCCCGATGGTTCGAGCTCGGGCATCTTCGCCCAGCGCTTCGCCGCCGACGGCACCAAGATCGGCGCGGCCTTCCAGGTCGATACGACGACTGCGGGCTTCCAGGAGCAGCCTGCCGTGGCAGCGCTCAGCGACGGCTCCTTCGTCATCGCCTGGCTGGATGAGAACGGCGCGGACGGCGACGGCGACGGCATCGTGGCACGCCACTACAACGCCAACGGCACGGCCCAGGGCAATAATTTCGTGGTCGATTCCATCATTTTTGCCGGCGCCCAGCTCTCTCCCTCCGTCACCGCCCTGACGGATGGCGCCTATGCCATCGCTTACACCGACCTCAACTTCGGGATGCAGGTCTCCAATTTTACTAGCGGTAACATACTCAACGGCATCAACAATACATTCGGCGCCACCACACCACCCGCCGTCGCCTACACCACCCGCATGGCGACATCACCGGACGGCAACGACGCGGTTGTATGGTCGTATTCACCGGTCGGATCGGGTGCCAATTCCGATGTCTATTTTCATAGCTTCGCCGGAAATACGACCATCGAGGTCAACCAGACGACGACCGGCATTCAGAATTTCGGCTCCATCACCGCTCTCACCGATGGCAGTTATATCGTAGCCTGGCAAAACGATCCGACCAGTACCAACCATGATGACATCTTCATCCGCCATATCTCCGAAAACGGGGCGATGCTCGGCGATGAAATGCAGGTCAACACCCAGACCACGGGTTCCGACACCGGCGCCAAGGTCGCCGCCCTGACCGACGGCGGTTTCGAGGTCGTCTGGCAGGCCAACAGCCTGGTTTCGGGCGGCGGCTACGATATCTACGGCCAGCGCTACGACGACCAGGGCAACAAGATCGGCGACGAGGTGCGTATCACCGCCACCTCGTCCCAGGACCAGTTGGCGCCGGACGTCGCCGCCCTGCCCGGCGGCGGCTTCGTCGTCACCTGGGAGACGAACAACGGCGCCTATCTCGGCGATATCCATCACCGCGTCTTCAGCGCCGCTACCGACCTGACCGGTCCACAGACCGTCTATGGCAGCGCCGATCCCGACACCCTGGACGGCGGCCAGGGCGCGGACACCATGTACGGCGGCGTCGGCGACGACACCTATATCGTCAATTCGACCGGCGATGTCGTCGTCGAACACGCCAACGAAGGCTATGATACCGTCATGTCGGGCGTGAACTACACGCTGGGCGACAATGTCGAGGCCCTGATCCTGACGGGCATGGGACCGACGAGCGGTACGGGCAACGATCTCGGCAACGTGATCACCGGCAATGCCGGCAACAATGTGCTGAACGGCGGCCTGGGCAACGACGTCATCCACGGCGGCGACGGCAACGACTATATCAACGACACCGGCGGCTACGGTCAGCTCTTCGGCGATGCCGGCAACGACACCATCTACAGCTCGCCCGGCAACAACTATATGGATGGCGGCAGCGGCGACGACCTGCTGGTCGGTTTCGACCAGAACGACCAGATCTATGGCGGCGACGGCGGCGACACCATCCAGACCTACAGCGGCACCGACTATGCCGACGGCGGCGCGGGTGACGACATCATCACCGGCGGGCCGGGCGCGGTCACGGGGAACAAGACCCTGATCGGCGGCACGGGCAACGACACCCTGCAGGGCGGCCTTGGCAACGACATCATCTACGGCGGCGACCAGAACGACATCATCATCGCCTCGGCCGGCAAGGACTTCGCCTATGGCGGCGACGGCACGGACACCTTCAGCGCGGCAGGCGCGGCCTCGGCGGCCAATATCAGCCTGGCGCTCGATCGCGCCTGGGTCGGCGGCGGGCTGAACCAGACCAACCTGTCCGGCTTCGAGAACATCACCGGCTCGGACTTCAACGACACCCTGAACGGCGACAGCCAGGACAATGTCATCGACGGCGGGGCCGGCAACGACCGCATGTTCGGCGGGGCGGGCGACGACACCTACATCGTCGACAGCCTCCTCGACCAGGCGAACGAGATCGTCAACGGCGTCGATTCCGGCGGCCACGACACCGTCATCGCCTCGATCAGCTACACCATCACCGCAGGCATCGAGGAACTGGACCTGGGCGGAACCGGCAACATCAACGCCACCGGCAATTCCACCAACGACCTGCTGGTCGGCAATTCCGGCAACAATATCCTGACCGGCGGCGGCGGGACGGACACCATGTACGGAATGGGCGGCGACGACACCTACGTCGTCGACGACAATTCCGACGTCGTGTCCGAGGAATCGCTGGGCACCGGCATCGACGACGGCGGCACCGATACCGTCAGGTTCATCGGCGGCGGCTTCGGCTACACCCTGGGCAATTTCATCGAGAACCTCGACCTGAGCGGCGGCACGGCCGTCGGAGGCACCGGCAACAGCCTGAACAACACCATCACCGGCAACAGCAGCGGCAACCTCCTGTTCGGCATGGCTGGCAATGACGTCCTCATCGGCAACGGCGGCAACGACCAGATGTTCGGCGGCGCCGGCAACGACACCTATGTCGTCGACAACACCTCCCAGATTGTCTCCGAGGAAAGCCAGGGTTCCGGCATCAACGACGGCGGACACGACGTCGTCCAGTCATCGGTCACCTGGAACCTGGGCAATTTCATCGAGGACCTGACCCTGACCGGCACGGCGGCGATCAACGGCACCGGCAACGCGCTCAGTAACGCGATCACCGGCAATGCGGCCGCCAATACGCTTTTCGGCCTGGGCGGCAACGATACGCTCGACGGCGGCGCCGGCGCGGACCACATGTTCGGCGGCGCCGGCGACGACGCCTACTATGTCGACAATGCCGGCGACATCGTGTCCGAACAGACGACAGCTGGTGTCGATGACGGCGGCAATGATGCCGTCTTCAGCTCGATCACCTATACCCTGCCGACCTTCGTGGAAAACCTGGCCCTGATCGGAACCGCCAACATCAACGGTATCGGCAACGCCCAGGACAACATCATCATCGACAACAGCGGCAACAACTATCTGCGCGGCATGGCCGGCAACGACCTTCTGGAAGCTATCAAGGGCGGCACGGACTATCTGTACGGCGGCGCCGGCAACGACACCTACTACGTGATCAATGCCAGCGACGTGGCCTATGAGCAGACGGTAGCCGGCGTCGACGATGGCGGCACGGATACGGTTGTCACGGCGGTAAGCTATACCATCGGCGCCTTTATCGAAAACCTGACCCTGGATTCGGGCAATATCGACGGCACCGGCAATACGCTGGCCAACACCATCATCGGCAGCGGCGGCGCAAACCACATCACCGGCCTGGGCGGCAACGACATCCTGACCGGCGGCTCGGGCAGCGACACCTTCGTCTTCAGCGCGCCGTCATCCAACGGCTACGACACCATTACCGACTTCGCCAGCGGCACCGACAAGCTGGGCTTCAAGGGCAGCGACTACGGCCACGCCGCGAACTACGTCATGACCTCCGCCGACCTGCACAACAACGCGGCCGTCGGGAGCAATGCCCAGTTCGTCTTCGACACCGCCAACCATATCCTGTACTGGGACACCAACGGCAGCGCCGCCAACGGCATGGTCGCCCTGGCGCTCATGCCGGGCGTGGCCAGCCTGGCCCTGACCGACTTCGTGTTCACCTGAGACGCGGAAAGGCCGTCCCGGATGTCCGGAGCGGCCTTTTTCAACTCAGGCAGGTCAGCCTATTTCAAGCCCTTGAAGAAGCGGTCCCACTTGAAGTTCAGCCACGTCCACGGCTTCCACAGCGACGAACCTTCCTTCCACGACATCAGCACGAAATTGGCCTTGCCTTCCAGGTTCTCGGCCGGGACGTAGTCGACCCCGCCGGTCTCCTTGGGGAAGCGGCTGTCCTCGGAATTGTCGCGGTTGTCGCCCATCATGAAGTAATGGCCTTCGGGGACGACATAGACGTCGGTGTTGTCGACCGGGCCGTCGCTGACCATGTCCTGCATCTTGTGCGTCACGCCGCCGGGCAGGGTTTCGCTCAGCTCGGTCGCCGTGCTGCCGCCGGTGATGTTGGCGGCGTCGGGGGCATCGATCTGGCCCAGTATCTGGTTCGGCACGGCCACGCCGTTGATGTAGAGCTGGTCATTCTTCATCTGCAGGCGGTCGCCGGGCAGGCCGACCACGCGCTTGATGTAGTCGGTCTTGTTGTCGACCGGCAGCTTGAAGACGACGATGTCACCGCGCTTGGGCATATGGTCGAAGATCCGGCCCTTGAGGAACGGCAGGGCAATCGGGAAGCTGTACTTCGAGATGCCGTAGTTCCACTTCGACACGATGATGTAATCGCCCTGGTAAAGATTGGGCTCCATCGAGGCCGACGGGATGGTGAAGGGCTGGAACAGCAGGGTGCGCAGGACCAGGACCAGGGCCAGGGCCCCCAGGATGACGCCGGTGATCTCCTTGCCTTCGTCGAGAGCGATCTGCTCGGCCGAGCGCATGTCGTTGGGGTCGCGCGCCTTGCGGCCGAACACGGCGGCCAACACGGCCAGCAGCGGGGCGTACCAGGTGACCTCGGCCTCGTCCTGGACGGGTTCGGCGACGGGCGCCGGCTCGGGAGCGGGTTCGACCTTCGGCGCGGCGCTGGCGGCGATGTCCTGATCGGCGGCGTCCTGGCCGTCCTTGCCGGAAGTGGTCATGTGCTGTCGCGCCCCGAAACTGTCTTGTGCCAAAAGCTTATGGTTGGCGACCACCTAACCACAGTTTCCGGTCAGGGCAAGCCTGATTTCAGGTGAGACCATGGAAGAAGCGGTTCCAGCGCAGGTTCAGCCACGTCCACGGCTTCCAGATCGAAGCGCCTTCCTTCCATGACAAAAGGATGAAGCGCGCCTTGCCTTCCAGGTTCTCGGCCGGCACGAAATCGACGCCGCCGACTTCCTTCGAAAAGCGGCTGTCCTCGGAATCGTCGCGATTGTCACCCATCATGAAATAGTGGCCGGCCGGCACTGTGAAGACGCCGGTGTCGTCGGCCGCACCGTCGGTGACCATGTCCTGCATTTGGTGCACCTTGCCACCGGGCAGGGTCTCGGTTTGCAGCATGGCGTTATCGGTCTGGTTGAAGCGCGGCGCGTCGGGCGCGGGGATCAGGCCGTCGTTGCGGAACGGCACCGGCGCGTCGTTGATATAGAGCTGGTCGTGGCGCATCTGGATGCGGTCGCCCGGCAGACCGACCACGCGCTTGATCAGGTCGGTATGGTTGTCGGTCGGGATCTTGAAGACGACGATGTCGCCGCGACGGGGCATGTGGTCGAACAGCCGGCCTGAACCGAACGGCAGGGTCAGCGGCGGCGAATATTTCGACAGGCCGTAGTCGAACTTGGTGATGACGATGTAGTCGCCCTGGTAGAGATTGGGCTCCATCGATTCCGACGGGATGGTGAAGGGCTGGAACAGAAAGGTCCGGAGCAGGCCGACGATGACCAGAGCGCCCAGCACGACGCCGGCGACCTCCATGATCTCGTCCTTCGCCGTCTTGGGCTCTTCGGGCGGCGTTTCGTCATCGGACGCGGCGATGTGCGCATATTCGATGTCGTCGTCCGCACGGGCCGGCGCGGCGGCAACGGCGTCTTCGTCGGTGGTCATGTGTCAGCCCCTGGTCATCCCTGTGCCGCCATGGCTAGGCGGTGATTGTGGCATGGGCAAGGCTGGGGTGCGGCTTTCCGAAGCCATACAGAGAGAGTCGAAATCTGCGGCTCAACCTTGATCCGGCCGCAGCATCTCGATCACCGCATAGGCCGTGGCATAGGGCGCCTCGTCGCTCAGCGACAGGTGGATGTGCGCCGTATGCCCTGCCGGCACCAGAGCGCGCAGGGTGTCCGCCGCGCCGCCGTGCAGGACGACGTGCGGCTTGCCGAGGTGGCCCGAAATCACCTCGATATCGACGAACAGGAACCCCCTCACCCCGGTGCCCAGCGCCTTGGCCACGGCTTCCTTAGCGGCAAAGCGCTTGGCGAAGCTCAGGGCCGGCTTGGCGGCGGCGAAGGCATGCGCCTTTTCATTGTCGGTGAAGATGCGGTCCAGGAAACGGCCTTCGAAGCGGTCCATCGAGGCTTCGATGCGGCGCGCGTCGCACAGATCGATGCCGATACCCAGGATCACTCCACCACACCTTTATGGCTGGCGTCGATCAGCTCGCGCATGCGCGTAACGGCCGCGTCGAGCCCGATGAAGATGGCCTCGCCGATCAGGAAGTGACCGATGTTCAGCTCGCGGACATGCGGGATGCGGGCGATGAACGGCACGGTGTCGAAATCGATGCCGTGGCCGGCGTGGACCTCGATCCCCAGATCGTGCGCCTGCGCCACGGCGGCATGCAGCTTTTTCAGTTCGGCGTCGAAGACCGTCCGCTCCTGCTCGCGGAAGGCGTCGCACAGGGCCCCGGTATGGAACTCGACCACCGGCGCATGGACGGCGGCGGCGGCCTCGACCTGGACCGGATCGGTGGCGATGAACAGCGAAGCGCGGATGCCGGCCTTGTTGAACAGCTTGACAGCCTCGCCCACCGGCTCGCGCTGTCCGGCAACGTCCAGCCCGCCTTCGGTGGTCCGTTCCTGGCGGCGTTCGGGCACCAGGCAGGCGGCGTGGGGCTTCAGCTTCAGCGCCAGGGCGACCATCTCGTCGGTCACCGCCATCTCGAAATTGAGCGGCTTGCCGAAAGCGTCGCACACCGCCTTGATCGCCCAGACATCCTTGTCGACAATATGGCGGCGATCCTCGCGCAGGTGCGCCGTGATGCCGTCGACCCCGGCCTTCAGCGCTTGCTGCGACGCTCGCACCGGATCGGGCGCCTGGCCGCCGCGCGCATTGCGCACCGTGGCGACGTGGTCGACATTCAGCCCCAGGCGGATGCGATCATGTGTCATGTCCAGCTTTCCGGAATTATGCCTTTTCGAGCCGCCGCGAGCCGGGGTCCTCGACCGGTATGGCGGCCAGTTCCGGCGGCAGGTTGTCGGCCGGATAGGCGGGCACTTCCAGCGAGGCCAGGGCGACCAGCGGCACGCCGACATCGGCCTTGCCGCCCGAGCGGTCGACGATGCACGCCGCCGCCACGACCTTGCCGCCGGCCTTCTCGATGGCGGCGATGCATTCGCGCGACGACAGGCCCGTGGTGACGATGTCCTCGACCATCAGGACGCGCGCGCCGGGCTCGACGTGGAAGCCGCGGCGCAGGCGGAACTCGCCGCCCTCGCGTTCGACATACATCGAGGGCACGCCCAGGTGCCGCGCCGTCTCGTAGCCCGGAATGATGCCGCCGACCGCCGGCGAGATGCAGACATCGACACCGCCCACGGCGTCACGCACCTTTTGGGCCAGGGCCTTGCACAGGCGCTCGCAGCGGGCGGCGTCCATGAACACCAGGTTCTTCTGCAGGAACATCGGCGAATGCAGGCCGCTCGACAGCACGAAATGGCCGGTGCGCAGCGCATTCGCGGCGCGGAATTCGTTGATCACGTCGTCATCGGTCATGTGCGAACCTCGTTGTTGTCCGCACTGCGTTTAACGACTCCGGCGGGCTTTGGAAACCCGCCGGAGGGGAAAAAGCTTCAGTGGGAGCTATGGTCGCGTGAGTGCGACGACGAAGCCTCGTCGTGATGGCCGTCGCCCATGTGGTTGTCCGGCCGGCCCGGTGCGCCGCCGTCGCCATGAGGCGTGTTATCCTGCGGCATGTGGTCGTGCGTATCCTGCCCGGCCGATGAGCTGGCAGCCTGGTGGTCGCCGGTGTGGTCGTCATGACCGGGGCCGTTGCCATCGTGACCGTTGTCAGCGCCGGCGGGCTTGCCGTGATCGTCGCGATGGTCGCCCCAGGCATTGACCGTGTGCTGGCCGGCACGGACGACATCGCCACCGTGCACGCCGCCGGGACAGGCGCCCAGGAAGCTGGCGTCGGGCCTTGGACCGGCCGGTCCCTTGGGATCGTATCCGGCCATGCGCCCGCCCAGATCCTTGTCGACGCAGACCTTGGTGACGACGCGCTTGTGGCTGTCCGGGTCCATGCGGGCGATCTGCCAGTACCCGGGCCGGGCGGCGATGGTATGGATCACCTGCGGATCATAGATCTGGGTTGTCTCGACCACCACGCTGGCGGCGGAACTGGCGACGCTGTCTTCCTCGGCCGGAGCCGTTGCGTCGGCCGCCGCCGGGACCGTCGTGGCGTCGGCCACGCTGTCGCTGGCGGCGGTGCTGTCGCTTGAGGCCGCGGTGTTGGCGGCGGGGCTGCACGCGGCCAGCAGGCCAAGAACGGCCAGGCTGGCGCCGGCGGTGAACAGGATGGACTTCATTTGCGCTCTCCATGATTCCCCGGCCCGCACAGCATAGAAAGCCGGTTGTAAAAAGGGAATGGGGATTTGTAGCCGGGCCTGCGCCTGGCACCGGGTAGCAAGGCACCGGAAATCCCGGCCGGCATGCCGAGGTTGCGACACGTTCCGGGCGAGACGGCTGGCACCGCAATTGCACCAACCGGGCGAGTGCTTACCCTTCGTCCCCACCTGGTACAGGCCATGCCCTTCGACAGTTCCTCGCCCGACAACCGCATCCTGATCGTCGGAGGCGGCATGGCCGGTTCCCTGCTGGCCCTGGTTCTGGGCCGCCAGGGCATCGCCGTCACCGTCGTCGATCCGCACCGCGATCCGCCGGCCATGTTCCGCAACGAGAAGCTCGGCACCGAACAGATCGAGCTGCTGAAAGGGCTGGGCGCCCTGTCCTGCTTCGAGACCGCCTGCTGGCCCGACGAAAGCTATCCGCAGGGCCGGCCCAGCCTGACCGATTGCGGCGCCCATCACCAGGCCTGGCTGCGTTCGGTGCGCGACGCGTGGCCGGACACCGTGACCTTCGTCGAGGCCAGTGTCGACAGCATCGCCACCTCGGCGGAGCACCAGACCCTGACCACTTCGGCGGGCGAAGTCCTGTCCGGCCGGCTGGTCGTGCTGGCGTCCGGGCGCATGCACCGCCTGCACGAACAACTGGGCATCCGTCTCAGGACCCTGAGCCCGCAGCATTCGGTATGCCTGGGCTTTTCGCTGACCAGCGAACGCTTCATCCCGTCCCAGGTCCACGACCTGCCCTACGGCAGCGGCATCGGCTATGTCAGCATCTTCCCGATGCCCGGCGAGACGCGGGTCAATATCTTCAGCTACCGCCCGCTCAGCGACCCCTGGACGCGGCGCATGGCGCAAGACCCGCTGGCCGCCCTGGCCGAGGTCTCGCGAGACGCCGCCGACGCGCTGGACGGCGCCCGCGTCTTTCGCCGCTGCGAGGCCCGCGCCACCGATCTTTACGCCGCCGAAGGCCACGAACGCGCCGGTCTGGTGCTGATCGGCGACGCCTTC
>OUNJ010005014.1_pt1 | contig 21274 bp, 16 predicted proteins | sample 1755361 | NCBI WGS metagenome assembly OUNJ01 (sample SAMEA3914825, study PRJEB12502) | metagenome | biome: forest; material: soil | place: USA | collected 2012-03-12 | depth 0.1 m
CCCGCTCGCCGACATCGCCGCACGGTGCACAAGCCGCATGTTGGAGCTCCGAGGCGGCGCCGCGCCGCCCGAGATCGCCATCGATGCCGCGGTCGAGTGCATCCTCGCGCATGGGCGCGGACGCCCGCGACAGATGACCGCCATCGAGGAGCTCAGCCAGGCGGTCTCGCGCTCCGCGGAGGGCCGGCGCTCGCTGCTGTGGGCTTTCTGCGACCGAGTGCGCAAGATCCCCGAAATCCAGCATCCCATCAGGAGCGTGAGCCACCTCGGGATTTTCGGTGCGAGGATCGATTTGAAGGCTTCGGATTGGAAATGGCTGGCGGAGGACGCGGCTAGCCGCCAAGCCGATTCGGATGCTGAGCTGGCGACGCACTCCGTACTCAGAATGTGGCGCGACGCCGGCGACCCTCCGGAGCTTCTCGAGAAGATCCAGGGCGTCGCGCAAGGGCGGGCCATCGTGGCCGAAGCGCTGGCCACGTGGACAAACCCGCCCGCGCGATCGGCCCAGGAGATCGAGTTCGACGAACAGATCCGCTCGCACGAAGCGACGGCGCAACGCGAGGCGTCCGAGGTGGAGCGGAGCTGGGCTTCGTTCATCGAGGACTTGCGCCGGGACCCGACGCAACTTCGAAGCTGCATCCTGCCCTCAGAGCAAGGCGTCGACTGGCGCATCCTGCACCTTTGGAAGCTGGTAGACGGGGAGCACGGCAGCCAGACGCGGCATTCCAATGGCGACCTGTCGCCGCTGACGCCGCTGTTGGGAACTGAACTCATCGCCGAGTTCGCTGCGGCGCTGCCCCTCCAATGGCGCGCGTGGGCACCGACGCCGCGCTGCGACCGCTCAGATGGCCAGAGGAACACCCTCGGCGCGCCGGATCTGGTGGGCCTGCTGGCGCTCGCCGTCGAAGCAAGGTCGGATTCCCTGTGGGCGTCAAGGCTCACCTCCGAGGAGGCGCGCCGCGCGGTCTTCTACGCCACCTTGGAGATAAATGGATTCCCGGCGTGGATCGCCCAGATCGCGGCCGCCAAGCCCGATGAGACCCGCGATGCGCTGCTCCATTGCTGCTTCGGCGAATGGACTCGTGAGGAGGCCGGCGCGTTTCAATGCGCAATCGACGACCTGTCCCGCGCCGAGGCGCCGCTTCCCGGTCTTCTCGCGGGACGCCTGTTAGACAGGCTGCGGAGCGACCCGCCGGCGGCGATGCGCATCTTGGAGCCGGTCGTCGCGATCGTCCAGAAAGGAGGCCTGGAATCGGCCGTCGTCGCGCCCGCGATGCTCGACCTGTTCCGATCCGAGCCAGCGCCGGACAAGCGCGCCATCTATCTCGGCGCGGCGTTCGGAGCCGACCCAGCCGCCGCATGCGCCGCTCTTGACCAGGCTCTGGACGCGCTGACCCCGGCCGATCGCAAGGCGCTAGTCCAAGCCTCGATGCCGCGCATCTTCGGCGGCGACTGGTCGACCCCGGCGGTCGACGCCTCCTCGATGCCTCTGGCAGTTCTTCGGAGGATGGTGGACATCGCGCACCGGGAAACACCGCCCAGCGACGACCCCAGGCGCCCCAACAACGATGTCTACTCTCCGGACATCCGGGATCACGCGGAGGCGGCGCGTAGCCACGCGCTCGGCGCCCTGCTGCGCCGGCCCGGGCTAGCGACTCACGAGGCGATCCAATCCATGATCGCCACGGGCTTCCCGACCGATCGAATCGTCATGGAGAGGTGGGCCCGCGACCGCGCCGCGGAAGACTCAGAGAGCGCGCCGTGGCGCCCGGCCGACGTCGCGGCCTTCGAGAGGGACTGGACTGCGGCACCTCGAACCGCGAGGGATCTTCAAACCATCGCGATGCGCCGCTTCGAGGATCTGCAAGACGAGCTGTCGCACGGCGATTTCAACCAAGGCGCGACCGTCGCGGCCCTGCCCAACGAGGCGGCGGTGCAAAACTGGTTCGCCGACCGGTTCAAACGGGAGGCTCGCGGCTCGTTCTCCATCACCCGCGAATCGCACATGGCCGACGAAAAGGAGCCGGATCTTCGAGTCGAAGCCAAGGCATCGGAAGCGTCGCTTCCGATCGAGATCAAGGTCGCGGAGAGCTGGTCGATGCGGCAGCTCGAGGACGCCCTGCGCGTCCAACTCATGGGTCGCTACCTGCGCCCCCAAGACGCGAAGTGGGGCATCCTGCTTCTCGTGCATCAGGAGCGCAGGGCGAAGGGCTGGGAGGACGGCGCGGGCAGCCACTTGGACATCGACCAAGTCGCGGAGCGGCTCCGGGAGACCGCCCGTGAGATCGCCGCTGCGGACGCGGGATCCGCTCAGATGGAAGTCGCATTGATCGACGTTTCGTCGGAGCGGATCGCTTTCCACTAGACGTCGACGGCCGTCATCACTCAGGGCCCGAAGGGCAGACTCGATCTATCCGCACACGCCGGGGTTAGTATCGCTTTCGCGACTGCGGTTCGGCTCGTCGCCCTGACGACGCGACACCGGCGGCGCCGACAACACGCAGATCAAAACATGGGGAGATCGAATGCCGCCCAAAGTCTTTATCAGCCATGCGAGCGAGGACAAGGATCGATTCGTCGTCAAGTTCGCTGAGAGGCTGATCGCACGCGGCGTCGACGCGTGGCTAGACGCGCGGGAAATGCTACCTGGCGACAGCCTCGTGGACAAGATCCATGAGGAGGGCCTCAAAAACGCGGACGTTGTCCTAGTCGTGGTATCCGAAGCCAGCGTCGCCAAGCCGTGGGTTCGGGAGGAGCTCAACGCGGGTGTCGTGCATCGCGTCAACAGAGGGATTAAGGTCATCCCCGTCGTCATCGACGAATGCGAAGTGCCCGCGGCGCTTATAAGCACCCTCTACCAACATATCAAGGATACCGCGTCATATGACGCGGAGTTTGAGCGGATCGTCGCCGCCATTTTCGGCCTGACGGACAAGTCGCCGATCGGCCCTGGGCCGGCTTACGGGGCTCCCGCGTTCCCCGTGATCGGCACGCTAAGCAAGGTCGACAGCATGCTGCTCGCACTCGCTTGCGAAGCGGCCCTCGACACCGGCAACATGTTCGTCAGCACCGCCCCCATCTTCGAAAAGGCACAGCTAGCAGGCGCCCCACTCGCCGAGCTCGAAGAATCCCTCGAAATCCTTGGGCAGGATGGCTATTTCAGGCTCAACAAGCACATCAGCAGCACGGTCGCAACCCAGTTTTGGGTAACCGACGCGGGCTTCGAGATCTTCGCGAGGGAACGCATTCCAGACTACCGGGGCACTGCAAAAAGGGTGGTATCGGCTCTCGTGAACGACAACCTCGAAACGGACGCGGCGATCGCCGCGGCGATCGGCGAGAAACAGCTGCTGGTCAAACACATCCTTGGCGTCCTCGAGCAAAGGGGCGTGCTGACCCTGTCAGGCTCGATTGGGCCCACGACAACAGTGGCCATGAAGAAGCCGGGTCTCAGTCGGCTGTTGTCCAACGGTTGACGCTCGAAGGCCTCCGGAAGGTCCGTGGCCGCCGGCCAGCATGTCGTGCCCTCAAGGAAGGCGCGCGCGAAGTCCGCGATCGATCTCTTGTTCTGCGTCTCTGTGAGCGGCGCAGATCGGCCGAACCATGACGTTTACCACCTCGACCGGTAACAGTGGCGTGGTTCTGCCGCTTAGCACGCGGGCCGAAAGCAGCTGAGGTGCCTCTCAGGTTAGATTGCGATTCCGTATCCATCGGCCAGAGCCTTCAAGAGAGGCTCGTCGCCCATGAAGAAGCGTTCTGCCACTTCCGTCCGAGTTGGTCGCCTGACAACGGCATCGACAGCTAGTCCGAGCCATCCCTTCGCTTGCCATGAGCCGTATGACGCAAGCACCTGAATTTCGCGGAGGTGATGCTTCAAGGCGTAGTCTTTCCACTTGGGAACGCGCTCGAGCGCAACGAGTGCCATGTGGCCAAGCTGGTCGTAGCCCACGGCAATAGCCTCGCTAAGTGGCGAGTCCTGAATCTTGCGGGCACTGCGGGCTGCTCGATAGCGCTTGCCATCTCCCAGCATCGCCCGTTCGCTCGCCCAGAGATCTACCAGTTTCTGCTGCGCTTGCTGGAGCGAGAAGTGGCCACGATCGTCAGTACAGGATTCCACGAGGAGCTGCGTTTGTCGCAGTTCCATCTGATCCAAGAACAACCCCAGCTGGGAGGCTGGCGAAGACGCAAACTGAGCGAAATCGAATTCCGGTAGGACATGCCTGAGCAGTGCGTGCTGCTGCTCAGCAACGGCCGACGCGTCAGGGATCATGATGAGCAGTTGCTTTGCCCGCCGCCTTGCCGCCGCGGCGAATAGGAGCACCGTTCGCCGAGCAGCGTCGGCTTTGAAGCTTGTAACGCACAGCGCGATCAGGTGTTCCAGCGCACCGCTAGCACTGAGCGAGGAGTTGCTCATGTTCAAATACTGCGGGAGCCAATTCACTGCGATCCCACTGCTCTCGAGGGTCAGCAAGAAGTTCAGTGCGTTGAACCAATAGTTTGCATTCGTGTCGCGTGGCAGATCCTCAAAAATCCTATGCATCACTTCAAACGAACTCGGGGTGCAACGCTGCACGAGCGTCTCCGAGATAGCCCTGATCGTGCCTTCAGTCTGCCCCAGGAAGAAGTGCAGATCGACTAGATCCGCGCTTGGCAACGACCGCAGCAGGTTCTCTCTGGCCGTCAGGTCAAGTTCGAGGGACTGATAGTTCTTCACGACAACCGAACGCTTGCCAGCCAGTCGCCCATCAATCAATGATCGGAATTCGGACAGCCGTTCAAGGTTGAACTCGCGGTTGAAGACCCGATCAACAAGCCTGATGACGCGACGCTTCTGAAAGAACCAATTCTGCCAAGGGGAGAGCAGCGCCCTCAACTTGTCGAATTCCCTCCGCAACTTCTTGATCTCGACCTTAATGACTGGCTCACTCAGACTAACCTCGCGGTCGTAGACATGAAAGATCCGCCCGTCGCATAGAGCGAACAATGGCGCGTCAATGGCGGGATGTGCAGCATAGACGAGCGCCTGCTTCACCTCTGCGCCAATGAAGACCTTCTTTTTGCGTTTGACTCGCTTGGCTTCGATGACCCAAAAGTGTTCTTCCCAAAGGGTGAAGCTGTAGTCAGCGAACAGGTCGTCGTCTGCAACTTTGAGGTGTTTCTCCCTGAAAACGGAGAAATCTGTTTGCTTCTTATAGCCCAGCGCACGAACGATCGGCGCGATGACTTCTTCGCGAACGTCAGCCTCCGAAAACTTCTGAACATCGAGTCGCTCAATTTCCTCTAGAAGAGTCAAGGTCTCGTATGAGAGCGGCTCGAGCGCCTTGGTGTTCCGAAGGAGATCAACTGTCTGTAAGAATTCTGGCGGGCCTGATGCTTGTGATTGAACCGACATGCCGATTCCCTGTTGATTGGCCCAATTGGGCGGAGTGAGGTCGGGAGCCTCTCCCCGAACATCAAACTCACGCGGCGGAGGATAACGCGACAGCCGCTTTGCAGCGGCTGCAGTCCTTCCGGCTCGCCGACACGATGTCCGCTTTGGCGTTGCCCGAGGGGCAACCAGGCCTGGTCCGATACGCGCAAGGGATGTCCGTTCCCAAAGCGCTCCGGTCGTTCGCGTCGCTAGGCTGGCCGAAGCCGACCTTCGAGGTCTCGGTTGAATGCGTTTGCACGCGATGAAGTCCGGCCGGGCCGCCGAACGACCGCTCACGGGTGGCGCGCATGTCGCAGAACGCTGCAATTCGGACACGAAGTTGAGACGGGGAACTTCTGCTATCCGCGGGTTCGCCAGTCCTGATCATTCCTCCTCGGTCGCCTCGGAACTCGGCCACCATCGCGGCGACCACGGCTGCCAGGACGGCCCCGTCAAACACTCGCCCAGCGTGTGACGCCACGGACTCTGCTGTTCAAGTTGTGCCCGGACGACCTGTAGCCACACCTTGGCCCGTTCCGGATATGGCTCGACGAACTGATCGGCCTCTCTCTCGACCATCGTCAAGAACCGCCGCAGCCGTCGCTCCTGCTCGTACTGCTCGGATGCCTCGAACGCCTTCTTGAGCTGCTCCTCGCGGGCCTCGCGCTGTCGCCGCAACTTGTACTGACGCTCTTCCTCCTGGCGCCGCCGCTGCTCCTCGATCTCACGTTCCTTGCGATGGGTCGGCTGTTGGGCCATCAACTCCAGGCATGTCGCGACCATCGTCCCCAGTTGCACCTCGAGACGTTCAGGTGTGCCGGACCAGCTCGCGTTCACGATGCGCTCCGTGCCCTGGACACTGACGCTCATGCGCCCGGATGGCCAGTACCGCCATTTGCTGGACCACCCTCCCTCCTCTTTCACGCGCGCCAACTCCTGGGCGTCGACCGCCTCGCGCTTGTAGCCCTCGACCACCGGTGCCATCACGAGCTCTTCACCGTCCTTGGCCAGGCGAAGCACGGCGACCCGCTCGTCCTTGCGTGTCGTCCGCTCGATGCGCACACCCTGCCCGCGCAACCCTTTGAACAAGGCATCGAGGAATCGCAGGATCCAATCCATCGCCTCAAGCGACGCGATGAACGCCAGGCCATCCGGCACATCGAGCTCGTAGCGCCCGTTCCGAAGGATCGGCCGAAGCGGCAAGCTGGCAGAAGCGCGCTGCATCGGCGTGGCACGCTCCCACCGCTTCAGAAGCGCAGGTAGCCGTGCCACGGCCACCGCGGTGGCACGCACCAGGGGATGCGGTCGATCGAGCGTGTCGGCGACCGTCACGGCGATGATGCTCGCGCCGATGGCGTCTGGTTTGGTGGGCTCGGCGGCGCTCTGACCGGGATCGGCGCTGGCGGGCGCAACCTCCGTCTCGCCGCGCGCGCTCACTCCGGCGCGTACGTCTTCTTCGAACGTCTTCTTGCGCTCCTTGCGTTCGCGCTGGGCCGGTGTGGGCAGCGGGATGTTCGAATCGAGTTCGGGCTGCAGCAGCGGCGGTTGCGGCGAGCGCTTGCCGGCCTGCAACTTGGCCCAGTGCCCGCGCGAGGGCGTCGGGACGCCGCTGCGAGCGCAGAGTTTGGCCAGGCCCGGGCCAGACAGCCCCAAATCCGCGGCCACCCGGATCATGGGCTCGGCCCAGACTCGGGCGTAGAGTTCACTGCGTTTCATCCGTGCTCCCGGCACGCGCCCTCGTGGCGCGCCAGCCAGGATGGCAGCCCGGCGTGACAGCTCAGCTCGGTGCGGTCTTCAGCGTCGCCGGCGGGAGACGAACCGGGCTGATTGAGCCGTTGACATAAGCGCTCTTTAGCAGCAGGACGAGTTTGATTCCCCCGCATGGGACTCTGAGTTGTTGACCTACCGCCGCTTTCTCGCCCCACCGGTACGGCACCCACCTCGCGCGCATCGAAGCCAAGCTCCAACTCCACAAGTTGCAGTTCGCACCGTCGCCATTTGACGGGTCAAGCACAGGGCCGCCGTCGGCTTCCAGCTCAACCAGAAGGGCCATCGCCACGAGCTCTCGCGCTCCAGACCCGTCTTGATCAGGGCCGCCAAAGCAACATGAAACGTACGCATTGGCCGCGAAAGTTGGCGGCCAACGCGCCTATCGTCAGTGGGACAGAACGCCGCTGCAAAGGCAGCTTGACTCCCACCCATCCCCATCCAAGGAGCTCTCATGGAACTGACCCCGGAAGAAATCGCCACCTGGAAGTCGTCCAACTTCGACTTCGCACGCGTCGCCAACTTGATGTTTCATAGCTCGATCGCTCAACGCTTGGCGGAGCTGGACGACGCCTGCCTCGAGAAGTTGGCGGATTTCGGCATCCTGCTCGTCGACGAAGCGCGGCTCGCTGCCAGGGACCTCTCCTATGAAACCGTTTACATCTTGACGGATGACCAGCGCATCAGCGAGCAGGACAAGCGGCGCTGGAACTTTCCGCGCTTCACGCCTGATTTCATTTTTTCCGGCTTGAAGGAGTTCGTCCTGATCCAAAGGCACATGCTCCGTCTGCCGCCCGACGGTCGCACTTGGCACCAACTGACCCACACCGAAAGGCTGCAGGTGGCGATTGCGTATGTAAGTCTCCTGGCGCCACTGGAGAAGTACATGGCACAAATTGAGCGGCGCAGTCGCAGCGACGGTCGTCGCGGCATCGCGCCGCGCTCCCAAGCCCGGCGCCCTCGCCGCCGGCCGCACTAACCGCCTGACCACTGTGGATCGATTCGCCGCGGCGCTTCATGCCGTCCAACGCTGCTTCGCGTCGGCTATTCTCGAGTTTTCACACAGCTTCGGCCAGGAGCGGTCGGTGAGGTCCGGCTGCTTTCTGGAAGCTCATTTCGTCATCAGCACGAGGCCTACGGCAACAGCTTCAACCCCAGCTCTTTCAAGAAGCCGTTGTGCGTGTCCTTCGCCGCCGCTATCGCCTTCTCGAGATCCAGCAGCGCTTGGTGCGTGTCATCCAGATCGATTTCCGCCTCACCCACCGCCGTGCTGATGTAGCGCGAGATGTTCAGGTTGAAATCGTTCTTCTCGATTTCGACCATCTCCACTCGGCGCGAGTAGCGAGCCTCTTCCTCACGGAACTGGTAGGTCTTGACGATCTTGGCGATGTGCTCGTCGGTCAGCTGGCTCTGGCGCTTGCCTTTGACGAAGTGTTCCGCCGCGTTGATGAACAGCACGTCGTCCGGCTTCTTGCACTTCTTCAGCACCAGGATGCAGACCGGGATGCCCGTGGAATAGAACAGGTTGGACGGCAGACCGATCACGGTGTCGATGTGCCCGTCTTTCAGCAGCTTGGTGCGGATGCGCTCCTCTGCCCCGCCCCGGAACAGCACCCCGTGCGGCAGGATGATGGCCATCACCCCTTCGTCCTTCAGGAAGTGGAAGCCGTGCAGCAGAAAGGCAAAGTCCGCCGCCGACTTGGGCGCCAGGCCGTGGTTCTTGAAGCGCACGTCGTCCGCCATCGCCTCGCCAGGCTCCCAACGCAGGCTAAAGGGCGGGTTGGCCACGATGGCGTCGAACTTGGGCTGCTTGGCCGGGTTCAGCTCGCGCAGCTTGTCCCATTCGTTGGCCAGCGTGTCGCCGTGGAAGATTTCAAACTCCGTGTCCTTCACCCCGTGCAGCAGCATGTTCATGCGCGCCAGGTTGTAGGTGGTGACGTTCTTCTCCTGGCCGTAGATCTTGCCAATCGTGCCCCCGGCCTGCTGCAGGCGGCGGCGCACGTTCATCAGTAGCGAGCCTGAGCCGCAGGCAAAGTCCATCACGCTGTCCAGCCGCTGCTTCACCCCCGTCTTGGGCTCCTGGCTGTCCAGCGTGACGATGGCGGACAGCACATCGGAAATCTGTTGCGGCGTGTAGAACTCGCCCGCCTTCTTGCCCGAGCCTGCCGCGAACTGGCCGATCAGGTACTCATACGCATCGCCCAGCATGTCCACGTCGGTGGAGAAATCTGCCAGCCCCTCGGCAATCTTCTGGATGATGGCGCACAGCTTGGCATTGCGCTCGGTGTAGCCCTTGCCCAGCTTGTTCGAGGTCAGGTCGATTTCAGAGAACAGGCCTTGGAAGGTGCTCTCAAACGACTCGGTCTCGATGTACTTGAAGCCCTCTCGCAGCGTGTCCAGCAGATCCGTGTCTTGCGTGCGCGCCATGTTGGCCACGGCGCTCCACAGGTGTTCAGGCCGAATGACGTAATGCACCTTTCGGCGCATCTGCTTTTCGAACGCCGGCACATCGTCCAGGTTGCTTTCGTACCAAAGCTGCAACGGCGTCGAGACGGAGCTGTCGATCTGCGCCGGGTAGTCACTGCCCAGTTCCTTCTTGGCAGCCGCTTCGTAGTTGTCCGACAGGTAGCGCAGGAACAGGAACGACAGCATGTAGTCGCGGAAGTCGTCCGCGTCCATCGCGCCGCGCAGTTGGTCGGCAATCGCCCACAGGGTCTTGCCCAGTTGTTTCTGTTTTTCTTCGGTCATGGTTGGTCTTTTTTCTTGAGGTCAAGCGGCGGCTGCCTTGGCGTGCTTGGGCGGCGGCGCAAAGATGTCCGGTAGAACGAATTGGTAGCGGCCCAAGAACGCGTTCAGGATCTGGCGAAACAGCCGCTTGTTGTCGTCCACCATCTCGGCCGGTTGGTAGATGTCGTACTTACCGTGGCTCAGCAGGTTGAGCGCACGGGCAAACAGGTCTTCATCGTCCAGGCCGTGAATGCAAGCAGAGAAGTCGTCGTTGCCAAAGAAGGTGGCGGTCTTCTCCAGAATGCTGCGCAGCATGTTGAAGTGGTAGGTGTAGAGCTTGCCGCCTTCCGCCGCTTTCTTGATCTCGGCCAGCATGGACACGTGGTGGAAAAAGGGCGTGTCATCAGTGGCCCGCAGCGTGTACGTGTCACCGCGCTCCGGGCGGTGCAAGAAGTGCTTCTTGTGCGCATCCTTCTTCAGTTCGTTGCACACCACGTTGAAGAAAAGCGCGTGGTGCGACGACACCACTGCTTTGATGGGTGCTGGCACCATGCGGGGCGGGTTGTCGGCTTCGCCTGGTGCATCCGCGGCCACCGCTTCGGGGCGCGTTCTGCTCTTCGCTTTGCGCAGCAACTTGGCCAGGTCGCTGGCCACGGCAATCGCGTTGTTGTCGTCCAGCGAGGTGATGGGGTCGTCGATGTAGAGGTACTTCACCCACTGGTACGCCTCGGCCCCGTCGATCACCCGTTCGCAAATGGCCATGAACACGCACCAGATGAAGATGTTCTCTTCACCGCGTGAGACCTTGATGTGACGGGTCTCACCCTTGCGGAAGCTGACGGTCCACCGGTCGTAGTCGATATCGAACAGAAAGTCCGCGTAGCGCGCCAGGTAGTGGCCGATTCGCTCGTCCAGGGTCAGTTCCTTCAAGCCCTTGAAGAACTGCGAGTCGGTGTTGATGTGCAGTCGTCGCTCGCTGTCTTTCTCCAGGTCGTTGTCCCAGGAAAACAGGTCTTCGGTGAAGGCATTGAAGTACAGCGTGTCGGGCTGGCCCTTGTTCTTGCGCTTGCCTTCGTCCTTGAAAGCCATCGACAGGCGGGTTTTGCCCGTTCCGTTGTAGGCATAGAGCAGCACAAACTCCTGGCCGCCGCCGTTCAGGTCGTCTCGCAACCGGGTCACCAGGCGGCGCAGGTCGGTGAAGCGGTGAATCTTCGGCTTGTCGCTCATGCTTCCAGCGCCGCCGCCGAGGGAAACAGTTGCTGCATCAGGCCCTGCTTGTGGGTCATGAGGGTTTCGTGTGCCTGGGTTGCGGCGGCGATGAGGGCGTCTATGGAGGACAGGCAGTCGGCGATGCGCTGCTCTTCTGCCACTTCTTCTGGATACGAGAACGGAAGTTCGCGAATGAGTCCCTGACTCAAGTTCTCCTGCCCACCGCTATTGCTCAGGCGCCGAAGCTCCTCGTATCGAGCGGACAGGTTGAAGAAGACGAAGCGCGGATCGACCTTCTTGTTTGGCAGCACTGCCGCACAGGCCTGGTTCGTCGCTGCGTCAATACCCAGCATGGCGACTTGCCCGCGTGTTTTGCCTTGACCGTACATGGCAATCAAGACGGTTCCTTTGGGGAAAACCTTTGCCGATGAATTCTTGAGCCCGCTCTGGCTGATGAACTCTTCAGCCGCTGTGATGACGCCGAAGCTCACCTGCGTGGTGGTCACCCATGGAATGTCCCCGTTCCAGTAATCACTGTTGGATCGGCTGGGTGTTCCGCCAGACGTGGTGTCGAACACCTCGCCGAACGGCCCGGTTGCCCAATCTCCCGTTTCCCGAAACTCGGGGAAGCGGAGGCGCGGCTGGGTTTCACCTTCGCGGGGGAAGAGCTGCTGCATCAGCCCTGTTTTGTGGGCCTTGAGCACCTCCACCTTGCGCCCTTGCGCGGCGATCTGTTCGTCCAGGGAATCCAGGCAGTCGGCGATTTTTTGCTGTTCGGCCCGGCTTGGAAGCGCGATTGGGAACGACAGGAAAGTTTCAGCATGGATGCGTCGCGCCTTTCGACTTCCGTCGGCCGTTTCACCCAGTCTTTCGTAAAAGTCCCGACGCTTCACGTATTCCAACAAGAACACGGGATTCAGCTCGTCCGCGAAGTCGAAGCACGGCAGATCAACCGTTGACTCGAAGTTATCCAAGCTCGGTGGAATGATTCCGAAAGCCTGGTTCAGGAAATCCAGTTTGCTGTAAATGAACTGCCCAGCTTTCCGCCTGAAGTACTGGGTGTTGATGCTGCCTTGGATAGAGTCGTTTTTTTCAAAGACGCCGTTTCCCCACAGCTTGACAGTGATCTTCTTCGCGACGTTGCCTTTGCTTCCAGGCAGGCGGCTTTCACTCATCAATTTGGCAAGCGGCCTTTCCTTCCACCCTTCAGCCCCCCGAAACTCCGGAAACCGCAGCTTCGGCACCAGTGCGTTCGTGGCTTGGTCCTTCGTGGCCTTGGTCTTCATGCCCCCGCCTCCTGGCTGATCTGGGTGATGAAGCGTTCCATCTCTTCCTTGCCGGGCAGCTCCACGGCGTAGCGGGAGACGAAGACCTGATTGTTCAGGTCGCCCAGGGCGAACTCGACCAGCGCGTCGTTCTTGCGGGTGCACAGCAGGATGCCGATGGGTGGCTGGTCGCCCGGGGTCATCTGGTGTTTCTTGTAATAGGCCACGTAGGTGTTGAGCTGGCCCAGGTGTTCGTGGCGAAAGGCGTCGGTCTTGAGTTCGACCAGCACGTGGCACTTGAGGATGCGGTGGTAGAAGACGAGGTCGATGAAGAAGTGTTCATCGCCGATGAGGATGCGCTTTTGCCGCGCCTCGAAGCAGAAGCCGTGGCCCAGTTCCAGCAGGAAATCTTGCAGGCGGTCGAGCAGGGCGTCTTCCAGGTCGGACTCGGCCATCACATCGCGTGAGCGCAGGCCGAGAAATTCAAAGACATAGGGGTCGCGGATGACGTGGGCGGGCTGCAGGGTTTCGGCCGCCGCGTGGGCCAGGGCGGAGAGCTGGGCCTTGTCTTTGGACAGGCCGCTGCGTTGGTAGTACAGGCTGTCGATCTGCCGGCGCAGTTCCCGCACCGACCAGTTGCCGCGCATGCACTCCATCTCGTAGAAGCGGCGCTGGGTGTCGTCCGGCAGGTCACACAGCTCGGCCAAGTGGGAGAAAGAGAGGTGGTGGATCAAAACGGGAGACACCGACTCCCGTTTGGGCTCTGGTTGTGCGGCCAGCTCCGCTGGCAAGGCCGCAGCCCCAGGGCCAGCCAGCCATTCGGGAGACAGCGTCTCCCGAATCTGCGGGTACACGCTGTAGAAGAGCCTGAAGCGGCGCAGCTCTCGGGCGTCCACCCGCTTGAGCCCGGCCGCCGCCAGGCGCTGCGCCAAGGCAGGCAAGAGCCTTTCGCCATAGGCCGCGCGGTCTTTGCCTTGCTGCTCGAACTCCACGATGCGGTGGCCGATCAGCCAGTTGCGCACGGTCAGGCTGGTGTTGACGGCCTTGGCCGCCAGGGCCTGCGATTGGCCATGGATGCGGACGATGGCGGACACCAGCGCATCAAAGTCGCTGGGTGTGGCGGATGGCGCTGAAGGCTTGTTCACGGGTATGGGCGTCTTCTTACTGCTCATAGGCGCTGAGCCCTGAAATCTCGCGCCCCTGGGCGCGTTTGTTCAGCAGGGGCATCAGTTCGGCCATCAGCGCGGTCTCGGCTTGCGCTCGCGCCTTCCAGCCAAGTTGAAGCGGCTCCATGAGTTCACTGAGGGCGTCGCCGTCGAGGATCAGGCGTTGCAGTGTCTGGTCCACAAAGGCTTGCAGGGCGGGGGCGGGCAGGCCGTGTTGGGTGGCGATGGTGGCCAGCTCGGCGCTGTCGCGTTCTTTCTTGAAGCGGAGGTAGCCCTCGCGGATGGCGGCTTCGCTGAGGCCTTCGCCCGCCTTCAGGGTGTTGATGTAGGCGGCGATGTCGTCGCGCTCGTTCATGAACTTGGCATCGGCCGCGATGATGCCGATGAGTTCATCCTTGGTCATCTTGTACTTGCCCGCGCTCTGCGTGAAGCGGGACATCAGACCCATGATGTAGTCGTAGTCGATGACGGCGCTGGCGAACAGCACGAACTCAAAATCGAGCTGGTCCACTTCGTCGGCGCCGGTCTCGTCATCAGTATCGGGCAGGGTATTGCCCTGCTGGGCCTTGAGGCGCTGGGCGGTGTCGAGGTACACGCCACGGAAGGCCTGCAGGTCTTCGCGCGGTAGGATGGCTTCGATGGCGGCGGCGTTGTCGGTGGTCAGGTCGGTGTACTGGTCCAGCTGAATCTTGAGGCGCTGCACTTCCTTGAAGGCCTTGATGAAGGCGGCGCGCGCGTCGTCACCCTTGAGCTGAGGCACGGCTTCGGGCGCGCAGGGCAGGCTCTGGGTCTGCATGAAGTCGGCCAGCTTGTGCACGGCAGCGTAGAGCTTTTCAATGACCACGGGGGCTTTGTCCACCAGCCAGATCTTGCGTTCTTCCTCGGTGGCGTTTTCGCCCGAGAACAGGGCGATGGCTTCGTCCACGTTGGCTTGCTGTTGGCGGAAGTCGAGGATGTTGCCGTAGGGCTTGCTGCCGTTGAGCACGCGGTTGGTGCGCGAGAAGGCCTGGATGAGCCCGTGGTACTTGAGGCTCTTGTCCACATACAGCGTGTTCAAGTACTTGCTGTCAAAGCCGGTGAGCAGCATGTCGACCACGATGGTGATGTCGATCTTCTTGGCGGCGGGGAAGTCGGCGTTGGGCCACTGCTGGTCTTTGATGCGCTTTTGCACGTCCTGGTAGTACAGGTCGAACTCGCCGATCTGGTGGTTGGTGCCGTAGCGGGCGTTGTAGTCGGCCAGGATGGCTTTGAGCGCGGCCTTCTTGCCTTCGGGGTCTTCCTCGTTGTCGGCCTTTTCCTGCTGCAGGTCCTGCTGCAGTTGCTTCACGTCGGGGTTGCCTTCGGCCGGGGGCGAGAACACGCAGGCAATGTTCAGCGGCTGGAAGGCCGAGTCGGCTGCCTGCTTTGCCCTTTGCAGTTCATCGAACAGGCCGTGGTATTCGATGGCGTCGTTGATGCTGGCGGTGGCCAGCACGGCGTTGAAGCGGCGGCCGGCGGTGGCGGTGTCGTGCTTGGCCAGGATGGCTTCGACCACGGCTTTCTTGGCCAGGGCTTCGCCGGGCTTGGGCGGATTCTTGCCATCGGGCTTGTAGTAGTCCACGTGGAAGCGCAGCACGTTGGCGTCTTCAATCGCGTGGGTGATGGTGTAGGCGTGCAGCTGTTTCTGGAACAGGTCTTCGGTGGTCTTGAACTGGCCTTCCTCGCCTTCGAACTGTTTGGCGGTGGCGTTCTTCTCGAAGATGGGCGTGCCGGTGAACCCGAAGAGCTGGGCCTTGGGGAAGAAGGTCTTGATGGCCTCGTGGTTGTCGCCAAACTGCGAGCGGTGGCATTCGTCGAAGATGAAGACGATGCGCTTGTCGCTCAGCGGCTCGAGCTGTTCCTTGTAGGTCTTGAGGTCGTTTTTCTTGCGTTGCTTGTTGCGCTTGCTGTTTTCGTCCAGCGCCAGGCCCAGCTTCTGGATGGTGGTGACGATGACCTTGTCGGCGTAATCGTCTGACAGCAGGCGGCGCACCAGCGCGCCGGTGTTGGTGTTCTCTTCGACGCAGCCTTCCTGGAAGCGGTTGAATTCTTCTCGGGTCTGACGGTCCAGGTCTTTGCGGTCGACCACGAACAGGCACTTTTCGATGTCTGGGTTGTCCTTGAGCAGCGTGGAGGCTTTGAAGGATGTGAGCGTCTTGCCGCTGCCGGTGGTGTGCCAGATGTAGCCGTTGCCGCTGTTCTGGTGGATGCACTCCACGATGGCTTTGACCGCATACACCTGGTAGGGCCGCATCATCAGCAACTTCTGCTCGCAGGCCACCAGCACCATGTAACGGCTGATGGCCTGGCCCAGTGTGCATTTGGGCAAGAAGACCTCGGCGAAATGGTCGAGGTGGGTGATCTTCTTGTTGGCCTCGTCGGCAAACTGGTAGATGGGCAGGAAGCGCTCGTCGGCGTTGAAGGCGAAGTGCCGCGCGTTGTTGTTGGCGAAGTACCAGGTGTCGGTGCGGTTGCTGACGATGAACAGCTGCAGGAAGCACAGCAGGGTCTTGCTGTAGCCATTGCCGGGGTCGTTCTTGTAGTCAACGATCTGCTCCATGGCGCGGCGTGGGCTGATGCTCAGCGTCTTGAGCTCGATCTGCACGCAGGGCACACCGTTGATGAGGATGAGAGCGTCGTAGCGGTGGTGGCTGTAGTCGGTGTTGATGCGCAGCTGGTTGACGACCTCGAAGCTGTTCTTGCACCAGTCTTTGACGTTGACCAGGGTGTAGTTCAGCGGGGTGCCGTCGTCGCGGGTGAATGTTTCGCGCTCACGCAGCTTCCGGGACGCGGTGAAGACGTCGGGCGTGACGATTTCGTCCAGCAAGCGGGTGAACTCGCCGTCGGACAGGTGCACCCGGTTCAGGGCTTCGAACTTCTCGCGGAAGTTGCGTTCCAGCGCGGCGCGATCCCGGATGTCGGGGCGGTACTCGTACTTGAGGCTCTGGAGCTTGCCGATGAAGCCGTACTCGATGTGCTCCTCTTTGACGACGGGGCTCGGTGCTCCGGACGACGGGTCGTAAGCAGACTTGGACGAAGGCATGGGGTAACGAACGGGGTAGGCGATGGACCGACAGGCTGCGCGACGAGCGGACGGCTACGGATTGTGGCCGTTGGCCCATGAAGTACGACGTCCTGAACGCCTTCATTTTGGCGTGAGAGGGCCCAGCATAGGCTGGATACGTTTGAAGGCTACCAACGCTGGAGCCAAATCTAAGGCAGTACCTGAACCGTTTCGTGCCCTGAAGCCGCGACGAACGGCAATGGCCGCCTATTGGCATGCTCGTCCAGATGCTTTTTGTCGGAATTGGGTCGACAGCCGCCGAAAGCGGCGCCACGAAGCGGTCGTTCGATGGACCCAGCAGGCGGCCGAGCGTTCAAACGTCCGCAACCGACGTCCTGGCGACCGGTTTCGGGGCGCCAGCGGCGCGAACGCCCGGAGCGCTCTGGGTGCCGACGTTGCCGGCACACGTCGTGCCGATCTCGGCCAACCCCCGGGGGGAAGGCCAGAGCGGACATTGCCGCTGCAAGTCGGGAGGCCTGCTGCCGCTGCGAAGCGGAAGTCGTTGATTCGCAAACTGGGCGGAGCGGGTGCCCGTTGTCCTTCGGCGACGGCTCCCACCACCGGCTCAAGCCAGCGTGTCTGCCATCCTCGGCATTGCTTAGTCAGCCATCGGCTCGTCAGCGACGACGTGTGCCGCCAGCAGGTGGCGCACGCAGGTCCCGAGCTTCTGGCCGCGCGCCTGCGCTTGGGCCGTCAGCTGCTCGTGCAGGTGAACCGAGATCCGCACCTTAAGGAGGCGATTGACTGGCGCCCTGACCTCGGCCGGCGTCGGCGACGCGTTGCCCTCGGGGCAGCCGCCGAACAGGTCGAGGTTCTGCCCTTTGGCGTGGCCGCCGTAGGCCGCGGTCGGGGTGTCGTGCGCGGCCTTGGCCGGGGGCTCAGCCGGTGCCGGCTTGGCCGCTGGAGCAGCCACCGCTGCGGCAGGAATGACGCGATCGACGCGCAGGGGCGCAAACAAGGCCGCGACGAGGGCCAGGGCGAAGGCCCCGAGCGCGGCGTCCGCGAGGATGGAGAGCAAAGCGTGCATTACGGAGTCCTTTCAGGAACCGGTTTCGGTTTGCCTGTGGACTGCTTGCACTTGAGTCCGCGGGCGTGGACTCCTTAGTAGCGAGGTGAAGCGCGCCACCTCGGATCGATGCAGCGGACTGCGCAGGCCGATTTCCGCATCGGGTGATCGTCGTCTGTGGATCGACCGACTCGATGTGGCGACAGTGCCAACAGGGCGTCCGTGGACGGCTCATGGGGAGGCGGCACATGCGCCCACGGTGGATTGACAGAACGGCGCCGTCGCCCCTCATCTGGCGCGCATTTCCGTATACCGCTTATGCGGTCGCTCTGCAAATTTCTCCCCGGCTTGAGGCTCCGCCGTTCCTTTGGCTACAGAGTGCTCCTATTCACATGGAGCCACGATGCTCAAGCACTTCCAGCGCAACCACCGTATCTTCCCTGCCGAAGTCTTCCAGGTCGAGCCGACCGACCCGCCGAACCGGGATGCTGGCAAGCACAAGGCGACGCTTTCGATCGTCGCGACCGTCGTCGAAGGCGAAAGCACGGCGCTCCCGAACGATCCTCCTGCGTCAAAGAAGCGCCGGAGCACCAAAGCCAAGGCCGAGTCGGCCCTGCCGAGCCCGCTGGTCGATGCGGAGGTCGACCTGCGAAATTTCGACTACATGCCCTTGCTCATCGAGCAAATCCAGCGGTCCCGCGCCTGGCTGATCTGCAAGCGCCAACCCGAGATGGCCTTCTTCATGCTCAATCTCTGGATGAACAGCTGGCACGAAGTTCCGGCGGGTTCGCTCGAAAACGACGATGACGTGCTGGCCGATCGCGCAATGTGCCCACCGAGCCGGTGGCCGAAAGTCAAGCTCGTGGCCTTCCGCAACTGGATTCTGTGCAGCGACGGCCGCTACTACCACTCGGGGCTCGCCGAAGTCGTCAAGAAGTCCTGGACCGCCAAGCTCAGGACCGAACACAAGACCGAAGGCGCCCGCATCGCGAAGCACAACCAACGCCACAAGGCGGCGGTGAAGCATCTCGGCTTTGAGGAATGGCTGGCCGCTGGGCGTCCGACGGGATGTCCGCTGCCTGTCCATGAGGACATCGCAGGAACGTCGCGTGGAACGACCACTGACACTGGCTCCAATGGAGAAGAAGAGGAAGGGGAGTACAACTCTCAAGTTCAATCTCAAGCAGAAGGGAAGAAGGCGCCGCCCCCTTCTCGTGGCCAGTCTGGAAATCCCACCCCCGCTGCTTCGGCTACGGAGTTGCTTGTGGGCACGGGCATGACGATGTATGAGGCACAGGCTCTGGTCTACGAGCTTTCCGTCGAGTACCGCGACGTCCTGCTCGAAGCAGTGAAGACCGCGGTCAAGAAGAAGCCTGGGGGCCTGGAGTCCTACCTCCGTGCAACTTGCCGGGGCATGCAGGAGCAGGGCCGGGCCATTTCGGCCGTCGCGGCGCCAGCGCCCGGCATGTCCGACTATGAGAAGACCCAGGCTCGGCTCGCCGAAGAGAAGGCGCGCGACGAAGCGCTCAAGGGGCGGGACAACTCCGGGCAGATCGCAGCGGCCAGGGCAACCGCCGAGCGCCTCAGGAACGGAGGCTCGGAATAGCGGCTGGCGCCGCCACGAAGCGCCACCGCTCTGGCTGGCGGGCATGGCGCCGACAACGCTGTTCGATCCAACGCGAACGCAGCCTCAGCAAGCGGTGCACGGATCACGACGTCCGGCGCTACACAGGTCCTTGCTTGATCAAGAAAAAGGACATCACATGGCACTACCGACGGTCGTTCAGATGAACGACGGCTACTGGCTCCTCCTCCGAGGCGCCGACCACCTACCCACCAACGATCCCGTCGAGATCGCGCGGCGCATCCAGGCGTTGACCGACGTCCCCGAGCGGTACCAGTACCTCGTCGCCGGCAGCGACGCCGACCGGCGCGACTTCAGGCTCGACGTCGCAGAAGAGCGCAGCCGGTGGAAGGAACGCCGGGACGCGGAGGACCGCGAGGCGGAATCGGTCGCCGTGCCCTGGTGGGAATACGGCGCGGACTAGGAAACACTCGAGAACCACGCCGGGCGACGTTGTCGCCCGGCCTTTTTTTCCGACGTCAACGCGCAGCGCGGCGGCTCGACGTCTTCAACGCAGCTTCGTCGCGGTGATCTCGATGCTGTCGCCGACGGCCCCGAACTGGCCTTCGGTCGGGATGCGATTCGTCACCTGGATGTCCCAATGTCCGTCTCGGAGTTGCCCGATCGTCACCTCGCCGAACATGCCGCAGTTCATCGGGACGTTGCTATCGATCGGCTTGCTGCGCGCCAGCAGGAAGCGCGACGTGCAGAAGTCCTTGGTGCCTGCCGCCGCGGAACGCATCCTCTCAAGCCGCGCCTGATCGTCGCGCTGCTTTTGTTCATTCGCCTCAATCCGCGCAGCCTTCTGCTGCTTGGCCTCTTCGTCGGCCTGGTTCTGCCACGAGTAGAAGGCCATTCGCTGCTGATCCGCGGGGACACCGACGAAGACGCTCAACTGCCGCTCCAGGATGCCGCCGAAGCCCATCGGCTGCCATTGCGCTGGATGCGGCCGGTACTGACGCGTCCCCTCCTCGCCCACCAACAGCCGCACCCGCAGGCATTGGTCGCCACCCGAGTCTGGCGTGTGACCCGTGGGACACCACAGGAAATATTGGTTCACCGCGTCAGTCCACGAGCCATCGTGCAGCTGGATTTTCGTGACCGACACGTTGCCGGTGATGGTCTGATGATCGAGCTGGGCGATCTGCGCGAGGCTGGTGGCGTGGCGAACGAACATATGGTGGCCCGAGATCCACAGCGATCCCGGCCCGTCGGCCTTCGAACCTGCAGGCAGGTCGATTCGCGCGGCTTCGATGTTCAGGTATCGGCCGTCGCCGGCCACCATGGTCACGTGGTCGGCGAGGCTGGCGTCGACGGTCGTTGTCGGAGCTGCAGCGGGGCGCGACGCGCACCCACCGAGTTCGATCACCAGCATCAGGCAGGCAAGCGCACGCAGCGCCGTCGATTGGACGCTCGCGGGCGAGCGAAAGAAGTTCGTCAATGTCATGGCGGAAATGGCTAATTGGTCTGGCGCACCGAAGCGCGCGCGAAGGGTGTGATCACGCGTCATTTTGTTGTCTATAGACACGTGTCTAAAGTGTACTCTGCGGCCAAAAATCGCATTTATGCGACCGAGCGCCAATCCGAAACTGATCAACGCCCTGGGCGGCGAGGTCAAGGCGCGGCGTGACGAGCTCGACCTAACGCAAGAAGACATCGCTCATCGGTGCGGCATAGATCGCCCGTTCGTGACGCTCATCGAAGGCGGCAAGAAGCAGCCGACGATCTCGACGCTGTACAAGCTGTCGATGGCACTGGAGCTCACCTTCGGCGAATTCGCATCAAGGATCGAAGCTCGCTATCGAGCGGTGCCCTAGTCGGAGCAGCCGTACATGTGGCCGCCGACGTCAAGGCCCGAATTGCCGTACAGCAGGGGCAAGCCGGTGGCCGGATTGACGCCCGGAGAGTCGTCCACATCCCAACGATTCCAGGAGTAGTCGTGCTCATCCTCGGAGTCGTCGGCGAACGCCCAGGCGGTGCCATCGGATGCCAATGCGGAGCCGAAGCTCGCGCCGATG
>OUNJ010000089.1_pt1 | contig 21157 bp, 28 predicted proteins | sample 1755361 | NCBI WGS metagenome assembly OUNJ01 (sample SAMEA3914825, study PRJEB12502) | metagenome | biome: forest; material: soil | place: USA | collected 2012-03-12 | depth 0.1 m
GCTCAGCGATCTGCTCGATCAGCCTAGCGGGCGGCGGCGCCGAATAGAGCTGACCGACTCTCAGACCCAGAACACGCGCGACGGATTCGAGTTTGTCCCGGCTCGGGTTGGTTTTCTTTCCCGAGATCAAGCCAGACAGATAGCCGAAATTGATCGGAGCCTCCCGAGATACCCGCGCCGGCGTGATGTTGAGCGCTCGGCACCACTCCCCGATGTAAAGCCGGGTTCCGTCAGAATCGAGATGCACTATCTTTGCCATGGGCAAAGGTTCGCGCTCAGGGCTGTGAATGTCCATTTCCCGCCAGCAAAGTAATGCTTGACAAAAAAACTTTGCTAATGGCAAAGTCCGCGGCATGAGCACGAAGCACCCCTTGGCCGTCTGGATGGACAGCCACAGCGAGATCACCCAAGCCAAATTTGCGGCCGACGCCGGCTGCTCGGCGCCGCACCTGTCGCTCATTCTCAAGGGGGAGCGCGGCGTCTCGATGGACTTGGCCAAGCGCTTGAGCGACTTGACCGGCGGCGATGTGCGGCTTGAAGATTTCTTGATGGCCGACGTCGGCGCCACTGAGGCCCGCGCATGACGCCGCGCTCGGCCGAGATCGATGATCTCTCCCATATTCCCCCCGCTGGATTTTCTGTGCGCTGGCGGGAATATGGAACCACAGCTTACGGGAATGTGACAGCGAATTCATCATTGCACTGCCAGAAACCCCGGCGTGAATTACCTCTGCGCGACCAACCACCACGCGAGCAGGAAAATCGCCGTAAGCACGATGCTGAGCACAAAGCGGCGTTGGCGCGGGCTCATTCAGTGCAGCATCCGGTTGGTGTAGCGCACGAGCAGGATCAGCGCGACGGCCTGCAGCACGTTCAGCACCAGCGAAATTATCAGAATGGTGAGCATGTGTCCTCCCCCCGAGGTAGCAGCGAACGTCGCGCACTCGGGCTGCGAAAGCAATTGTCAGTTGTGTTTGTGGGGTTGGGGTCATGCGTACTGTGTACGAGGAGCGCGTTGCCGACGCGCGGGAAATCCAGCGCGCGATCGTGCAGGGCGATGCACGTTTGTGCAGTCCGGTGTTCGGCAAAGTCTGCAAAGCAATCTGGCCGATCAAAACCGCTGAGCAATTAGCGGCACTTACAGGCTGCGCCGTGAGAACGGCCGCCTACGAAATTTCCGGGGAGCGCGAGCCGTCGGCTCTGTCGATCCTCGTTGTGGTCGACGCGATGGTACCGCGGCGAAAGTAGCGTATCCCGCGTCCCGCCGGCCTGGGGAAGGCCGACGAGCATCGTCAATGTCCGCATCACCCGGCAATGGGCTTGCAGCGAAATGGCTGCCGGAGCACGACAACGCGCTTCGCAGGCTGCTTGAGGCGAGACTGTCGTTTACTCAGGCTGCGGCTGCGATCAATGCCGAGTTCGGCACTGGCTACAGCCGCAATGCCTGCATCGGGCGCAGCAATCGTATCGGCCTGAAGTCGCTCTGTCCGAAGTTCGGTGGCGAGCGCAGGCCTCGCAGCCGCAAGGGCGAGGCGACTGCTGCCGGCATCGTTGAGCGGACGCAGCGCCGCAAGGCCGCTCCCGCGCCCCAGCAATTCGTATGTGAGCCCGCGACCGGTCTGAGCGTCGCCGACGTCGTGCCGCTGCACGTTTCGCTGATCGATCTGCAGCCGGGGCAATGCCGCTGGCCGTACGGTGACGGGCCTTTCACGTTCTGCGGGTGCGAGCAGTTCGATGGATCGAGTTATTGCGAGCCGCACAGCGCGCTTTCCACGCGGCCGGCTGAGCACTATCGGCCGTTCGGCAAGAAGGCGCCTCCGACCGCCGTTCGCCCCACGATCCCGACGCGGAAGGTCGCATGAGCCGATCGCGCAGCATCCGCCGTCCCGAGCAAGCCATCCACAAGGCCGTGGTGCAGCACCTGCGCACGCGCGCGGTGCCTGGGCTGGTGTGGTGGCACACGCCGAACGGTGGCGCCCGCAGTAAGGCGGAAGGCGCGATCTTCAAATCCATGGGCGTGCGCGCCGGCGTCTCCGATTTCATCTTCGTGCATGACAACCGCATTTACGCGCTGGAGCTCAAAGCCGAGGGCGGGCGGGCAACGGAAGCGCAGCTCAAGTTCCTGGCCGATATCGACGCGGCCGGAGCCTACACGGCGATGCCGGAAGGTCTCGATCCCGCGCTTGCAACGCTTGAGGTGTGGGGGCTGATCAAGCCCGCAATCACGATGAAGGCGATCCTGCAGAACGTGTCGGAGGCGGCGGAATGAATCCTCCGAAGATGCCAATCCACATCGGAGACTTCCTGCGGGACACCACGCACCTGCGCGCGGCCGGCATCGGGGCCTATGCGCTGTTGCTGTTCCATCAGTGGTCGACCGGCGAACTGCCCGACGACGACGAGCAACTGATGACGATCTCGCGCCTGTCGAAAGCCGAGTGGACAAAGCTGCGGCCGATCCTCGAAAAGTTCTTCGGACCAGGGTGGCACCATGGGCGCGTCGAGAAAGACTTGGCGGCAGCGAAAGCGAGTTATGAGAAGAGAGCAAAGGCAGGCTCGCAAGGTGGCAAAGCTAAAGCAGAAGCCAAGCAAAGCTCTAGCATTGCTACAGCCGGGCCAGAGCAACCTTTAACCTTAGACCAGAATACCAAAGAAGAAAGAACATCCTCGCTTCGCTCGGATAGCGCGCCCGAGAAGCCGAAGCGCGAACGTCCGAGGGTTCGGACGCAATTGCCGAGCCTCTGGCAGGTCGACGAGCAAGATTATTCCCATGCTCGCGAATGCGGGTTTGATCCCGACAAAATCCGCGAGATGGGCGCCGCTTTCGCAAATCACCATCGCAGCAAGGGCACGCTGATGGCCGACTGGCACGCCGCCTGGCGGACCTGGTGCGGCAACGAAATCAAATTCCACGGAGGGGCCAATGGCCAACGAACTATCGGTTTTCAGCCCAATTCCAGCGCCCGACCCGCGCAGACCCGGGACACTGCCGTCATTGCCGGCATGGGCCGAGCGCTTGACCGGCGCCGTGCGGATCGAGCTGCAGCGGACGGAAACGGGGAGCTTCGCGGACATCCTCACGCTGCCGGCGGCGATGATCCCGGGCGAGAAGCAGCGGGGGGAGATGATCGCGCATCAGGACAGCTTGCGCTCGTTCCTGCGGGACACGCCGGCGAATAGCGCGCAGGCCGAGACGCGGATCGCGACCGCGGTTTCCAAGCTGCTGACCGTACTGGCGGGCGAGCGCAAATCGGATTTGGTCGAGGAGGCTCGCAGCGAGGTTTATCTCGACGTGCTCGACGACGTTCCGTGCTGGGCTGTCGAGGCGGCGGCGAGGCGCTGGTTTCGGCACGATTGCGGCACCGACGAGCGCGGCAAGGCCCACAATTACACGTTCCCGCCCGATCCTGGGACGCTGCGCACGATCGCGCTGCACGACGTCTACGCGCTCGGTGCGCGCATCGGCACGGTGCAGCGGATCCTCGACGCGCGCGCCTATGTCGATTGCTCGGCCGAACTCGAGCAGGGGCGCTTGGCCATGAAGGGGCTGGCGCTGCGGAAGGCCGAGGGCCGCATCGACGATCCGCTGTCATTCGAGGAAGCAATCGAGCTCGGCCGAAATGCCGGCGCCCTCAAGCAAGCCGCGGAGTGACCCATGGCTAAGAAACCGAAGAAGCTGCAACCTGCAACAAAATCTTGCAGGTTCGAGAAGAAGCCGAAGCGGAAGGCGCGCCGTCGTCCCGTGGATTCACCGCTCGCACCGGCATTCCGCAAGGGCAAGCGAAGCAAGCGGAAGGGGATGTGAGATGAAGCTTGGCCACGTTCGCGTGAAGCTTGCGGATGCCAACGCTTTTGTGGCTGAGCACCATCGGCACCACAAGCCCGTTGTTGGGCATCTATTCAGCCTCGGCGCTGTACTAGACGGCAAGCTTGTTGGCGTGGCGATTGTCGGCCGTCCCGTGGCCCGCATGCGCGACGACGGCCTGACAGCGGAAGTTACGCGGCTTTGCACTGACGGCACCAGGAACGCTTGCAGCTTCCTGTATGGGGCATCGGCGCGAGCTGCGTTCGCGCTCGGCTTCCAGCGCATCGGCACATACATCCTCGCCAGCGAAACGGGCGGCACGCTCAGCGCGGCTGGCTGGCGGATGATCGGCGAAACCAAGGGCGGTTCATGGTCGCGGCCTTCGCGAAACCGGAGCGACAAGCATTCCATTCAGCCCAAAAAGCTATACGAGGCACAAGCCCATGGCTGACCACTGGCGCACGCCGCACACGCACGAGGAAGCTGTTCGCGAGATGCATGCCGAGCGGATCGACAACATCTGGCGCGCCATCATCGCAGGCGCGATCACCGGGCCGCTGGTGGCGCTGCTGTTCGTCGTGGCGGTGATCTGGATTGTGGGGCTGGTGGGATGACGTGCGGAGTTTACGAAAGCTACTATGGCGGACTCGGCGGCTATTCGCGCGTGCCTGAGCGCAACGAGGAGCGGGCGCAATCCGCACAGGTCTATCCCTTCATCAATCCCAAACGCATTTGCGTGCAGGGCTGGGCGGCGTGGTATCGCGCGGCTGCGGAGGGCGCGTGGTCGTGAGCGAGCGCAGCCAGCACCAAGCCGCGCTGCTGCGGGAAAAGCGCGCCGATCCGCTGTATTTGGCTGTGGAGCGCGCCAGCAATGCCGCACGCATGCGTGCCATACGAAAGCGGCGGCGGGCCCTTGGGCTATGCGGTGATTGCGACAAGAAGGCGTGTGCGGGACGATATTACTGCCGCGCTCATGCTGCCGCGCACCATCGGCAACATCGGGCAGAGAAATGACCGAGGTGACCTGCTACAACGAACTGATCGAAGGCCTGCGCGCGCGTGTCGGCGAGCTCGGCGTGCGCTACCAGGATTTCGACGATCTGGCGGGATTTCCGGCTGGGCTGACTGGCAAGGTGTTTGGCCCGTCGCAGGTGAAGCGACTCGGTCCGGAGAAACTGTTCGATGCGATCCGCGCGGCCGGGTTGCGGTTCAAGCTTGAAATCGATCCCGAGCAGACGGCGAGAATGCAGCAGCGCATCGGTGAGAACTACAATCCGAGGAACGCAAATCAGGCGCGGATGAATAACCATGCTTCTGCAATAAGCAGCCACATTTTGTCCCGTGCTTTTGGGCATGTCCTGCGCAAGGCCAGAAAGCAGCGATGGTCCGGAAAGACACCGGAGGAACGCTCGGCGCACGCGCGAATGATCGCTAATGCTCGCTGGAAGGCTGAGCGCAAGCGGCGGAAGGCTGCGCACCGGAAACGGATTCGTGCTAAGGAGCGGATCGAGCAGAGGTCGCAGGCATGAAGTCTCCGGAATACATACTCGTCAGTCCCGCGTTCGCAGCCGCGCTGTCGGCCCAAGTGAAGTTCGACGGACGCGACCGAAGGCGGATCAAACGCGATGTCAATAAGGCGCTGAGGCTTGCTCGGCGTCAGCCCGTGCCTTCGCGCAAGCGGAGCATTTCAGGCTCGCCTGCCTCAGCCGGCGCAGCGTCATAAACACCGTCCCCGTGTGCTCGCACGCCGGGCACTTGATCTGCCACACCCTCGGCTCGTTGAACTTCCGGTGCAGGGCGGCTTCGCGCTCGCGCTGATCCAGGCTCTTTCGCATTTGCCTCATTGAAGCGCCTCACGGCCTTTCGCTGCTCTCGCCATCGTTGCTGCCTTGTTGGAGCCGGCTGACCCGAGCGCGAAGCAAGGTGCTCCTCCTCGACCCGGTGCAGCTTGGCCAGATGCCGCAGCCTCATGGCGCCCAAATCGATCTTTTCTTCGCGTAACCACCGGTTCGCCGTCTGCCGCGGGATCGTTGCCACCAGCATGAGCTCACGCACGGTCGCGAACTCGCCACGCCGGATGCGAGCCATAATGCGATGCCTCAGGGGATGCCGACGCGCTGCCATGCGTTCCACAGCTTGGAACCGTTCATATTCACTCGCAACGTACCGCTACACAAACAGTAGGGCTCGCCGACATGCGAGAAACCCTTGCAAATAGCCTGTAAATGCGCGGTCCGTCGGATGGTGCGTTGCCCCGCCCGGCCGCAAGGCGCATCAATCCCGCGCGTCCCGCATCGCGCCCGCGTTCCTTCTGTAGCGAGCCTGCGAGCGGAAGCACAGGACGAAGGCCAACGGCCGAGGACGATCATCCGCATGTCTGGTCTGGCCATCAGCACCGATAAGCCACCGCAAGCACCTCACAAGCCCGAGCGAAAGCTGCGCATCAGCAAGCCAGTTCGCGTCGCAATCGAGGCAATGGTGTGGGAAGGGCTGAAGCGCGACGAAGCGGCCGAACGCGCTGGCATGAAAGACAATTCGCTCTACGTGGCTCTGCGGCGGCCTGATGTGAAGGCGTTCTATTTGCAGGAGTGTGAGGTGTTGCGTGTCAGCGGCCGAGCGCGCCGTATCCACAGACTCGACGCGCTGAGCGAGCAAGACGACAACAAAGCGGCCGCGGTGCAAGCGATCCTGGCGGCCGAACGCCTCGGCGACACCGAGGACGGCAGGAATGCAGCCAAGTCATTGCCCGGATTGCAGATTGTGATCATGACCGGCGCGCCAGCTCAACCGCCGGCAATCGACGTGTCACCCAAGAAATTGGCACATGACTGACACACGACATGGAAAAGCGTAATCAAATCAACAGTGTGATGTCCCCTGCTGAGGGAGTTCGCATTAACGGCCCATTAAATCGGGGAGGGGGTGGCCTCGCATTCGGAGGGCCCACCCAGGACGGCACCCGGGGGGAAAAATGGCCGCCGATCAGGCCGCTGGTAACTCCCCCTCACGTTTTCCCCTCAGATCATCGGGGGTGCCGGAAAATATTACAGGCTGAAAATCTTCGGAGGCTGGCGTGAAGGTCGACACGATCTGGCAGCACCTGCCCGAGATTTTCCTCAAGACCTACGAGCGGGAAATCATGCTCTGGGCGACGCGGCCGGACGAGCCGACGCTGAAGATCAGGATGTTGCGGAAGCCGGGCGGGATGTCGGAACTCGATATTTCGCACATTCAGGAGTTTGCGGTGCTGGCGCGGGCGGCGTTCAAGCATCCGGTGAGCGGGGCGCTCAAGGTGATGGTGGCGCCGGCGACGGGCTTCGACACCGAGATCATCGAATTGCACTGCCAGAAGCTGCCCGGGATTTTGACTTCGCGGGCGGCGGCGGCGCGGGCCTGGGCGAAGAAGGGCGGCCACATGGCAGCGCGGTTCGAGCGGGTGCCGGACGCCTTTGTCGAGCACTACAATTACCAGTTCCGGGTCTGGGGCGCCGAGTTCAGGCAGCGGGGGCCGCGGTGCGCGATCGTGTTCGATCTGCCGCCCGGGGCTTCACCGGAGCTCGACGCCGAGAACCGGCCGATCTGGAAGGGTGCGTGGTTCGAGGCGCATGCCGACTGGTCTGATCCGTCGCAGCCGAAGCTGATCATTGAGCCGGCGGACGAGGCGAACGAGGAACTGATCGCGCGGCACACGCGCGAGATGGCGCGGCATTGGTCGCCATGAGCGACGGCCGAGCGCAATTTCGGTTGGTCGGCGGCACCAAGGTCTGCGATTTCGTCATGTCGGACCGCGAGGTCGACATCGTGCAGGGTCCGCTCGGGTCCGGCAAGACGCGGGCGCTGTGCGCGCGGATCATGCGCCACGCGCAGCAGCAGCGGATCTCCAAAATCACGGGCTTGCGGACCTCGCGCTGGTTTCTGGCGCGCAACACCTATCCGGACCTGAAAACGACCACGATCCGGACATGGCTGGAAATGTTCCCCGAGCACGTCTATGGCCGGTTCAATTGGGGCCAGCCGCCCTGTCACCGCCTGAAATTCGGCGACGTCTCGCTCGAAGTCGACTTCCTCGCGCTCGACAAGCCGGAGGACGTGCGCAAGCTGCGATCGACCGAATACACCGGCGGCGCCTTCAACGAAATCCCGTTCATTGAGAAGGAGCTGTTCGACGAAGGCACCTCGCGCCTGCGCTATCCCGGCGCCGAGCATGGCGGGTCGGAGTGGCACGGCATCATCGCGGACGCGAACGCGCCGGATGAGGACCATTGGCTGGCGATCATGACGGGGCAGGTCGACGAGCCGCCCGGGCTGACCGAGGACGAACGGCAGGCCTATGTCTGGCCGGACCATTGGGGATTCCACAAGCAGCCGCCGGCGGTGCTGGAAGTCCGCGACGAGCACAAGACGATCACCGGCTACAAGGTCAATCCGGAAGCCGAGAACCTGTCGAACCTGCCGCCCGGCTATTACGAGAAGCAGTTGTTCGGCAAGAAGAAGGCGTGGATCGATTCCCGCCTGCGCAATGTCGTGGCGCTGGTGGTCGACGGCTCGCCTGTTTATCCCGAGTTCATCGTCGAGGTGCATGTCGCGCGCGAGCCGCTGCGGCCGATTCCGAACGTGACGTTGACCGTCGGGCTGGACTTCGGCCGGCAGCCAGCGGCGATTTTCATGCAGGCGGCGAACAACCGGGTCTATGTCCAGTACGAATTGCTGGGCCGGAATGAGGGTGCGGTGACGTTTGCGCCGAAGGTCCGCCGGTTCCTCGCCGAGAAGTACCCGCTCTGGGAGATGAAGGACGTCAATTTCTGGGGCGATCCAAAGGGCCAGGACAAGGGACAGGCCGACGAGCGCACCGCTTACGACATATTCCGCGCGAACGGCATGGTCGTGAAGCCGCCGCCGAACCTGAAGCAGAACATGATCGAGACCCGCGTGTCGGCGGTGACGTCGCTGCACAACGAGATGACCGACGGCAAGCCGCGCTACGTGCTGTCGCCGCTGTGCCGCACGCTGAAGGTCGCCAAGGCCGGCCGCTACCACCTGGTGAAGGAGGACGATGGCGTGTTGCGGCCGAAGAAGGACCGCTACTCGAATCCGGCCGACGCCGAGCAGTACGGTATCCTCGGCCTCGGCGAGGGCCGGCGCATGGTCGGGCTGCCGCAAATCGGCAGCCTCAAGCCAGTGCAGACCATCGCGCGCCGCAAGACGATGCGGAGGGTGAGCGCATGACCAACAAGAAATTTCACCTCTACATCGGGCGCGACAATAGCTGCCCGGTCCGGCGTGTGCGCATTGCTATCGCTTGGGGATATCGGCCGGATGCCAAGATCAACGAAATTCCATGGCGACATTGGTGGTCATGGTCGATGGATATGCCAAAATTGATCTATCGCGCGCGTCGAGGAAAGTCCCCGCAGGTCATTGGCTTTTGCGCTTTTGGTCGCTGCAGGATTTTCCGTTAGCGATGCAAGCCACAGTCCTCAAAGCCGCGGAAGCGACGCGCTGGACCATCGTATTCCATCGCCGAGCCGAGAACCGGATTTTCGGGCTGATCGCAATGGGGCGCTTCAAGCACGTCTCCGCGTTCGCATGGCTGCCGGGGCCGCGGGTCTGGATCCATTACGACCTCGGGTTCTGCCGCACGCGCATCATCGTCCTGCCTGACACTGCGGAATCGAAAGCCTATCTCGGCGCGCTGATCACCGGCAACGCGATCATCACCATGAAGGTCCGCGGCGACGCGCGGCCGATCATGCGGCTCGGCCTGTTCTGCACCTCGGCGGTCAAGCACCTGATCGGCTTGCGCTCTAGTGCGTTGCGCCCCGATGCGCTGTTCGCATCTTGTCTCCGTCACGGAGGCGAATTGTCCGACGATGCAGGCCAAAACAATCCAGCAGCCGGTCGACCCGATGCTGGCGCAGGAACAGCAGCAGGCACAGCAAGACCAAATCTCAACGCTGCAAACGCAGGCTGAGGGCGATACTGCCTCGATCATGGCGCGCTACGGCACGCGCATGGCGCTTGCCGGCATGTCGGCCCCGTCGACATCTGCGAATGCCGGCTCCCCGACCATCGGCGGCTTCCTGACATCGGCCGCCGCGCGCGGCCCGCTGATGTCGTCCGTGTTCGGCAGCAAGGCCGTCTGATGGCCAAAACCCCGAAGCCGGAAGAGAAATCGGAAAACCCGCTGGAGAAGCTGGCGCTGGAGAAGCTTGCCGAGGCGCGCACCAAGAAGAGCTATGTCGAACTCGATTTCAAGGAATGCTATTTCTTTTGCGCGCCGCAGCGTCAGCGCACCATTTCCTCGATGACCGAGCCCGCGCAACAGCGAATGCTCGACGCGCCCGAACTCAACACCGACGAGGCGTTCATCCTTTGCCAGGATTTCGTCACCGAAGTCATCAACAGCTTCATGCCCGAGGCCAACCCGTGGTGCGAACGCGGGCCCGGCATGGACCTGCCGCCCGGCGCCTGGGACAAGGTGAAGGACCAGATCAAGAAGGACGACGCCAAGATTTTCGAGGCGATGAAGGCCTCGAACCTTTATCCAGAGTTGGCTAAGGCCTTCTATCCTGATCTGGCGATAGGCACGGTGGCGGCATGGATCGACCGGCCGCATCCGTCCTCGCCAATCACCGTTGCCGCGGTCCCGCTGCGCGAACTCGAAATCAACCTCGGCCCCTATGGCGAGGTCGATGACCGCTTTGCCGTCCGCTACACCCGCAATTCCTATGTGCGCGAGCTGGTCGGCGAGGAAATCTGGGCCAAGATACCCGCCAAGCTGCGCAAGAAGATCGGCGACAAGCCGAACGTGCGGACGCAGGTCATCTGGGGCTTCTGGCGCATCTGGAAGGAAATCGGCGACGAGGTCTGGCAGCATGTCGTCCTCGTCGGCAACGATCTGGTGCATGACACGACGTTGAAGGGCGAGGGCAGTTGCCCGCTTTGGGTGGCACGCTTCAACCCGTCGTCGGACTGGCCGCATGGCATCGGCCCGATGATCCAGGGCCTGCCGTCGTTCCGCCAGATCGACGAACTCGAATCGATGTTGATCGAGAACGCCGAACTCGCGCTGGTGCCGCCGATCACCTTCCCGAATGACAGCTTCACGAATATCGAGCAGGGCCTTGAACCGCGCATGGCCTATCCGATCGGATCGGGCCAGGAGGATCAGGTCAAGCCGATCTATCAGGTGCCGCCGGCCAATCCCGCGACCTATGCCTACGAGAACAAGCTGAAGAAGCTGCGCAAGCTGTTCTATGTCGACCATCCCGAGCAGACCGGCGACACCCCGCCGACTGCGGCGCAATGGTACGACGAGATCGCGCGGTCGCAGCGCCGCATGGGCATTCCCGGCCTGTCGTTCTGGCGCGAGGGCCCGGCCAAGATTTTCCTGCGCTTCCAGCATTTGCTCGAGCAATCAGGCGCGGTGAAGCCGATCAAGGTCGACGGCCGCGCGCTGGCCACGATGCCGCGCAACCCGACCCAGGCCGCGGCCGAGATGCAAGAGGTCGCGAACTTCGCCAAGGCGGTGCAATTGCTCGGTGGCGCCTTCCCCGAGGAGTTCAAGGCGAATGCCGACGGCCGCGCGACCATGGATGCCGTGCTGGCCAAGATGCGCGTTACACTCCTGAAGATGCGCGACAAGGAGCATGTGGCGCAAGCCGTCGACCAGATGGCGAAGCTGATCGCCGGTCGGCACGCGCCGGATGCTCCCGATCAACCGATGGAAGCGCCGGGAACATGACCGAAGCCGACAAGCCGATTTCGCTCACAGAGCAGGAAATCAACGCGATCAAGGCGATTGCGCGCACCGACGACGGCGCGTTGCTGCATCGCTATCTGCGGCGCGTTTTGGAGACCGTTTTCGAGATGCAGAGCGATGGTGCGTTGCGCGAGCAGAACGGCCGCCGCAGTTTGGCCCGCGATCTGATGCGGCACATGGCCGAGGGAATTGATGAGCGACGCGCCCACTCCGACGACCCCATCCTCTCCCGCCCCAGCGGCGGCGTCACCGTCGCCCGTCCCCGCGGCGCCGGCCGCCGCATCACCGCAGACATCGCCGTCCCCGGCTACGCCGCCCGCGACCAATAATGCGCCGCCCGCGGCCGCGCGCCCCGAGTGGGTGCCGGAATCGTTTTTCGACACCGAGAAGAACGAGGTGAAGGGCGCCGAGCTGCGCAAACATCTCGACGAACTCGCCACCTTCAAGGCCGCCGATGACTCCCGCCGCGCATCGCTGCCGCAGTCGCCGGAAGGCTACGAGATCAAGCTGCCGGAAGGATTCAAGGCCCCGGAGGGCATCGATGTTCAGCCGAACGTCAATGACCCTCTCTACAAGACGGCGCAGGCCATGGCCCACGCCAAGGGCTGGTCGCAGCAGGATTTCTCCGACGCGCTCGCTCTCGCTGCAACGATGAAAGCGAACGAGGTGCAGGCTTACGAAACCCTCAAGGCAAAAAATCTTGAAGCGCTGGGCGCCAACAAAGAAAAACGGATTGATCCCGTCACGCAATGGCTCGTCGCCAGATACGGCGAGAAGGCCAAGCCCATGATTGCTTCGATGGCGACTGCCGAGCAAGTCGAGATTTGGGAAAATATTATCCAAACAGTCACCTCGCAAGGCACTCCCAGCTTCCGACAGACCGGTCGCGAGGTCGACACCGGCAAGATCGACGAAGCGACCTACAACAAGATGAGCTACGGCGAGAAGAAAGCCTACGCCGAACGCATGAGCGGCAAAGCGGCTTGAAAGGAACCTGAACGATGGCTGTCAATAACCTGATCACCGTGGCGGAATACGCAAAGTCCTTCGCGATCGAGGATATCCGCCGCCCCGTCATCGAAATGTTCGCCAAGTCGGTGGACTTCTTCGACGTGCTGCCGTTCGAGGGCCTGAAGGGCTCGGTCTTTGTCTACTACCGGCAGGCCGTGCTTCCGACCCCGCAGTTCCGCGGCATCAACGAGGCCTCGTCGTCCGGACACGGCACCATCACGCCGCTGCAGGAAGCGACCGCGATCATCGACCACGATATCGACGTCGACCGCGCAATCATCGACCGCCACGGCCCCGAGCGCCGCAATTACGAAGAGCAGATGGGCATCACCGCGTTCGGCCAGCTCTGGGCGACCACGCTGATCAAGGGCGACCAGTCCACCAACCGCCGGGTGTTCAACGGCCTGCAGATTCGCTGCAACAAGTATTCCCGCGACATCCACAATTCGGCCTCGAACGGTGGTGGCGCGCTGTCGCTCGCCAAGCTCGATACCGCGATCAACGCGGTCAACAACCCGACGCACATTCTGGCGCCCTACGCCGCGCGCCCGCTGTTCATCCAGGCCGCGCGCAACACCACGCTGTCCGGCTTCGTCATGCAGACCTGGGACCAGATCGGCGAGCTCAAGATGAGCTATGCCGGCCTGCCGTTCATGTGGGGCTACCCGAAGGACGATCACCCGCCGATGCTGGACTTCAACGAGGTCGCATCCGGCGGCGGCTCGGCCGTCACCGCATCGCTCTATGTCGCCTCCGTCGGCGAGGGCAAGCTCCGCGGCCTGCAGGTTCGCCCGATCGAAGCCCGCGACATCGGCCTGCTGCAGGACGGCAAGACCTATCGCACGCATCTGAGCTGGGACGTCGGCATGGTCGATGAGCACAAATACTGCCTGTCCCGGCTGGATAGCATCAGCAACGCGGCCATCGTCGCCTGATTTTGAAGGGATACCATCATGAGCTTCCCGAACGACCGCGCTTATAACTTCGACGCCAATCTCGTCCTCTCGGACGGTGCGGCGGCCTACACCGCGACCGGCTATGCCCAGGTCGGCGGCGCCAACGCCATCCTCGACCTCGGCGGCAACCAGTCGACGTCGCCCGCACAGCAGGCCCGCATGGATGCCGTTGTGGTGATCGACGTTTCGGCGATCGACATCACCAGCGGCAACGAGACCTACAAGCTGATCGTGGTCGGCTCCAACGACCCGGGCCTTGCGACCGGCAACGTCGAACTCGCCGCAATTCAGTTGGGTAAGGGCGCGTCGCTGGAAATTCTCAACGGTGCCGACAGCGTGACCGGCCAGTATGAAATCTTCTTCTCCACCAACCAAGCCGGCACTCTCTACGAGTTCCTCGGCCTCTATGTCGTCGCCGGCGGCACCACCCCGTCCATCACCTTCACGGCCGATGTCGCCGTGCTCCCGGAGCCGTAAACCATGAAAAAGAAGCTTTGGCACCTGATCGAAGCCAACGAAGAGCATCCTGAAGGCAAGGACTGGCATCTGGTCGACCTTCACGCCACCGACGCCGCGCACGCGCTCAATGTCGACCCCGATCACTGGAAGGTCGCCAAGCCCGACGCCTCGACGCTGGAATCGCCGATCATGGGCGAGGAGCATCCTGACGATCTGATCGGCGATGCCGGCAAAGTTGACGGCGGCGAGCGCAGCGAGTCCGAGAAGGGTGGAGCATGAGCGTCCGCATCCACCCGAAGTTCATCGACGCGACCGACCACGTTCAACTCTGGGACGTCGGCCCGGTGCGCGTCGATCCGCCGACGCCTCCGGTCGAACCGGTCGAAGGCAAGGATTTGAAGGGTGCCGACTTCGCGCTGGCGAAAATCCATTACGAGGACGCGCTCGAAACCTACAAGGCCGATCTGCGCGCCTATGGCGAAGCAAAGAAGGCGCACCGCGACTGGCACGCCCGCAACGGCGGTCCGCTCAAGGTGACGTTCTGGTCGACCGATGCCGTTCACGCCCTGACGGTCGACAAGGAGCGCTATTTCCTCGAACTGCCCAAGGGCCAGAAGCCCGGCAAGGCGCAGGAAGAGGCCGACCGCATCGCGGCGATGTCCGATGCCGAGTTGCAGGAAGCGCGGGAAAAAGACCCGCAGTTTGGAAAAGGAACGTAGCCATGAAGTCTCTGACCGCCCTGCTTGCAACCACGCGAGCGCTGCTGATTGCGGCCCTGGCGCTGTTGCCGTTCAGCTTGCCGCAGTCGGCTTATGCCGCCGCGACCACCCAGACCACCCACGCGGTCCTTTGCGCGCCGCAGTCGGCCGGCACGGTCAATTCGAGCCGCCGCGTCGTCAATACCTCGACCACTGCGGCCACGGCCTACGTGCTCGGCGCCAACGGTTGCGCGTTGTTTGCCGCAGCCGACATCGGCTTCTTCCTGTCGCAGGGCTACACCTACGGCCCGTCGACCTTCGTTCTGCAGCAGCAGGCGATCACGGCGACCACAACCTCCTCGACCTCGACCATTACGCTACCGGCCTACGGCATGATCCTGGCGATCACGCTTGAAGAGACCGCAGGCAACGCCATCACCGGCGGCGTCGACATCGGCGACTCCGGCTCGGCCACCCGCTTTGCGTCGGCGGTCGCGCTGTCGGCCAACAACACCGTCGTCGTGGCGGACTCGGCGCTGACCCGCGTGTTTGCCAATTCCGGCGTGCCGGCGGCGGATCAAATCCTTGTCGCCTGCCACACGTCCTGCAACTCCGGCTCGATCAACATCTCGATCCTCTACACCTACTACTGAGGCCAGATGAAGCGTTTCGCCGCATCGCTGTTCGGGCTCGCCGCGCTTCTCGCGGCGAGCTCTTCGTTTGCACAGAACAGTTTTCCGACCCAGCAACCGAACGTCAACGCGCCCGGCGCCGTCGAGATGTGCCTCGACAAGAACGGCGTTGCGCGCGCGTGCGACCCTCTCGTCCCGCGTTCCGTCGCGGTCGTCTCCGGCGTCTCCGGCCTTGCTGCGGAATACCCTCCCGGCGCCGTCCCGATTTCCTGCATTGCGACCGGTTCGACCGGCGCAGTGGTCGCGACCTGCGCGGCCTCGCCCGGCAAGACGACCTACCTTTGCGGCTTCGATCTCTCGGCTATCGGCGGCACGGCCGCGGTCGGCCCCATCGTGATCGCCGGCCTCAACGGTGGCTCGTTCACCTATCAGTTTTCGTCGCTGGCCGCCGGCGCGCTGCTGAGCCGCGATTTCACGCGATGCATCCCAGCCGCGACGCAAAACACCGCGATCACGATCACCACCACCGCTGACGGCACCGCGACCGCGGTCGACGTCAACGGCTACGGCTACCAACTCTGAGGAGAACGACGATGCGCCGGATTTTGCTCTCTCTGCTGGCCCTGCCGCTGCTGTGCTCGCTGGCCTTCGGTCAGGCTGCTGTCCAGCAGAGCGCGACCCGATCCGATGCTTGCGCGGCGTCTGCGGTCTCGACCAATTACAACACCGTCAACACTCAGGCGGTCGCGACCGTCACCGTACCGGCCGGCTACTACGCCTATATTTGCCGCATCGAGCTCGAAGCCATCCAGGACGGCACCGCAACCGCAGCCGTCAACTCGGCGTTCACCTCGACCGGCCTGGGCTCGGGCTCCACGGCTTCCCCGCAATGGGGCTTCTCGCTCGCAGCCACCGCCGACGCGACGCTGTACCGCGATCTGAATTTCGCGACGCCGTTCAAATCGGCAGCACCAGGCACCAACGTCACCGTGACTTCGCCGACTGCCGCAACCCATCTCGCGTTCGGCATCAAGGTCTATTACTACCTCGCCAACTGATTTAGCCGCGTACCTCCCTGTGACTTAGCCGCCCTCCGGGGCGGCTTTTTCATGGTGCGTTGCGCGAGATACCCGCGCGCTCATTCTGCGGACCATGGCAGCTTTCGAATGGCCCGTGGACAAGTTGAGTTTGATCTCCGGCTGCCTGCTGCAGACCGGGGATAATCCTGTCGCCACGGCCGATGATGGCTCCGACGAGTGGCTGGTGTGCTCGCCGGCCTATGAGCGCGGGCTGGCGGCGGTTTGCGAGGATCATTCCTGGTCGTGGCTGACCGATGTGCGAACCGTGCAGCCGTCACCGACCGCGCCCGACGACGATCAGTTCGACACCGCCTATCCGCTGCCCGCCGATCTCATTCACCTGATCTGGGTCCGCATCGCCGACCGGCCCTGCGTCTGGGGCCTGCTCAACGGCCAGCTTGTGGTCAATTCTCAGGGCGGCCCCCCGCCGCCGAGCCCGGCGCAGACCCCAGCCGTCGTCACCATCAAGGGCATCTTCTCGACGAATTCCGGCATCGAGAACGGCACGCCGACCGCCGTGATGGCGATGCAGCACTTCGTGTTCTCCGGCATCTATCGCGGTCTGCATGAGGACACCGGCAACGCCGACAAGATGTTCGCCATGGCGACGCAAATCCTCGAACGCGCCAAGACCCGTCACGATCAGCAATTGCCCAAGCGCGCGATGTTCAATTCGCGCATCACGGCATCGCGTCGTATCCGCCGACCGTGGCCGCCGGTGCCGGGCGGTTGGTCCGGGACCGGAACGCCCGGGTGATCCATGGTCGAAAAAATCCTTGGGGCCCAGCGCGACTTTTCGTTCGGCGAGGTCGATCCCGCGCTGAAGCGGTCTGACGATCACCCCGCGCGCAAGGCGGGGCTTCGTCAGATGGTCAATGCGCGTATCCTCAATTCGCGCGCGGTGCAGGATCGTCCCGGCCGATCCGCGCTCTATCCGATCACCAATTCTGGCACGCGCACCGAGCGCTTCACGATCTCGCCCGGCAACGTCTACGATATCCAGTTTGCCGCGGGCCGGCTGAAGATCATCGACAGCACCGGAACGACGGTGGGCAATTTCACGCTGCAGGGCAACGGTGCGGCGCTGCCATGGGCGAGTTTTGCCGATATCCAGAAGATCGTCTATGTCGTCCACCAATCGCTAAAACAAATCGTCATCACCTTCGGACACGCGATGCGCCCGCAGGTCGTGTCGTGGGATGGCGTGTCGACGTGGAGCATCACCGATTACGCCGAGCAGGTCTTGGCGGGCCAGAAGCGGACGTGGTTTTATCGCGTCTCACCGCAAGGCATCACCATGTTGCCAGGCGCGCAGACCGGCTCGACTTCGCTCGTCGCATCGGCGGCCGTGTTCACCGCAAGTCATGTCGGCACACGCATGCGCTATTGCAACCGACAGATGCTGATCACCGCCGTCGCTGACAGCACACATGCAACCGTGACCATCGAGGAGTCGCTGCCGGGACATCAGGACATCGGCGTCGGTAGCGACCCGCGCGGCTTCATGTCAATCGGTGACGTTATTATCGGCCAGACCAGCGGTTCCAAAGGCATCATCACTGCGATCTCGAATATCGCCATCGACGTGCAATTAATCTCGACCGGCGCCACCACGGTCAATCCGTCCGGCGCGCTGACCGGAGGGCCGAACGGAACGCTCGTTCCGTTCCAGCAGGAAACCGTGGCTTTCATCAATGACGAGGTTGCGGTCGGTCCCGCCGGCAGCATCGTTTGCGCCAGCGTCGGCGCCATCGATGCTCCGACGATCGGCGTGACGATCTGGGATGAAGAGGTGATGAACAGCTTGCAGGGATATCCGGCCTCGTGCTTCGTCGATCAGTTCCGTCTCGGCTTCTGCGATTTCCCGACGGTGCCGGGCGGCATCGGTTGGTCGGCCATCAACGCGCCGACCGATCAATACGTTGGCCCGAATCCCGGCGACGGCATGTTCGAAATCGCGCCCGGCAAAGTGCGCATTCGTCATGTGATACCGGGACCGGAGGGCTCGGAATTCGTGCTCGCCGACCACGCGATTTTCTATATCCCGATCTCGGAAACCAATCCGCTGAAGCCCGGCAGCGTTGCGTTCAAGCTGCTGTCGGGCGATGGCGCCGCGCAGGTGCAGCCGCGGCTCGCGCAGGAAGCCATTCTGTACGTCAATGCCGGCAGCAATTCGCTGATGGCGATCATCGCGACCGGCGCCTATCTGCGGCCGTTCAACACCAAGAACCTGTGCGAGTTTCACGCGCACCTGTTCAACAACATTCAGTGCATTGCCTCGCCTTCGGCCGACGGCACCTTCAACGAGCGCTATGTTTATGTTCTGAACGGCGACGGGACGATCGCGGTCGGCAAGTACGATCCTGAAACGCTACCGTCGCAGATCGTGCCGACCATTGGCTGGGGCCCGTGGTCCGGCGGCGCAACGGTAACATGGATCGGCGCGCATAACGCCGATGTGCTGTTCACCTCGACTTACTTCGGGACTGGCCTCGTCGAAATTCTCGACGACACGCAATATCTCGACGGCGCCGTGAGCGTGAACAACTTGCCCGCCGCCTTCACTCCGCCCGGCGGTAAGGGGCCGCTCTATCTGCTTTATGCCGGGCAGAGCGTGACGCTGATCGACCAGGTGACGCGCATGATGGGCACCTATCAGGTCGACGCCAACGGCAACATCGTTCCGCAGAACCGCGGCGGCGAGGATTTGACCGTTGCCTCGCTGGTCGCGGGCCAGCCGTGGACGTTGACCGTCGAGCCGTTCGCGCCCGATGCCGATCCCGGCAAATCGGTGGGCCAGCGCATGTTCAAGCGGCGCGTCGCGCGGTTCGCCGCCTACGTCTCGCATTCTTCCGGCTTCAAGATGTCGCGGCTGTTCTCCGGGCCGATCACGCCGGCAACGCAGGCCGCCAACATCAACTTCGGCGACGAAATGAACTTCACGCGCTTTCCGGCGTGGAACCAAGGCGACGACCCGACCAAGCCGCCGCCGCAGCGCGAGATCACGGAGCGCACGCGCCCGCTCGGCCGGTCCTTCGATCCGCGTGTCGCCATCATCAAGGACACGCCGGGGCCTCTGCAAATCCTCGAAATCGGCATGGAGGTCACGATATGAACGGTGGCGGTTCAGCCGGTAGCGGCGCGTCCGGTACGTCGATCGCCAGCATCGGCTTGTCGACCTATGCGACCTTGCTGAAGGCGCAGGGCGCGGCGACTGCCGATCAATACCAGGCCGACCGGCTGGAAAAGGCCGCCGAGTATGGCGACCTTAAGGCGACGCAGACCGGCGCGCAGATGACGCGCAACCTCAACACCGTGCTCGGCAACATTGATGCCGTTCGCGCGGCGGCCGGAAACGATCCGACGTCGCCGACGGGTGCGGCCGTGCGCGACAATCAGGAGCAGATCGGAACGGAGCAGCGCACAATCGCGGTCGGCAACATCAATGCGCAATCGCTGCAGGAACGCAGTGACGCGGCGTTCTACCGGCAGGCGTCGTCCGATGCGCTGCTGTCTGGAAATATTTCTGCTGCGGCAGGCGTAGCTGGTGCGCTTGCCAAAGGCATCCCGGGGCTAGGCTGATGGTCGATCTCCCCACGGTAGGCAGCCAGATCGTCACCTCGACCGCGCCAACATCGGCGATCACGTCGGGCGCGATTGAAAAGACCGCGAACGACCGCGCCAGCGCCATCGGCAAGGTCGCTGACGATCTCATGGACGTGTCGACGGACCTCGCCAAAAAGCAGGCGGCCGACGACCTGATGAAGCAGAAGGTCACGCGCAACGCCGACGGCTCGGTCACGGTGCAGAACCCGGCCTCGGCGCCGCTGATTTTCGGCAAGGCGGGCGAGGCCTATCAGGATGCCGTCAAGGTCGGGACGCTCGCGCAGCACTCGAACGACATCTCGCAACACTTCGCTGAGCTGCATCAGCAGTATTCGACCGACCCCGCCGCGTTCAAAGCGGCGGCGCAAGCCTATCTCGACAAGCGCGGCCAGCAGGTCACGGGGCAACTCGGCGAAGCAGTCCAGCAGCAGGGCGACCAACTGCTGACGCAGCACTTCAACGCCATCACCACCTCGGCGGCGTCGAACGATGTCGAGAACCAGAAAAAATCCATCGTCTCGCAGATCGAGGACCAGAAGAACACGATGATCGCGCTCGCCCGTCAGGGCGGCGTGGAATCGCCGGAGTTCGTGCAGGCGCAGAAAAAGCTCAACCTTTCCTATGACGCGCTCGCGACCAATCCGCTGTTCAAGATGCCGCCCTACCAGATCGAGCGGGAGAAAAAGAACACGGCCGCGCTGCTGCAGGGCGAGGCGCTGGTTTCGCACGTCGACGAGACCTTCAGCAAAAAGGGCAAGGTCGAAGCCCAGAAGGCTCTCGAAGAAGACATCCTGAAGAACCCGGGCCTGCGCGAGGTCGACCGCTCGCGGCTCTATACGCAGGGCCTGTCCCGGCTCGGCTATCTCACCGCCGACGCCAAGGCGCAGATCGACGCCAACCGGCAGATCACGACCCAGATGGAAGAGGGGCTGGCCAAGGGCACAGTTTCGCCCGAGGACCCTGCCGTCGGCCTTGCGATCCAGCGCGCACGTGAACTCGGCGACACCGAGGGCGCCCAGCGCATCACCGCGGCGGCGGCCGTCAAGCAGCAGCTCCGCGGCGTCAATTCGCTGCCTGACGCGATCCGCGCCGAAGTGCTCGGCAAGCCCGGCGGCGCGGTCAATACCTCGCTGCCGCCCGAGGCGCGCG
>OUNJ010002933.1_pt1 | contig 21070 bp, 19 predicted proteins | sample 1755361 | NCBI WGS metagenome assembly OUNJ01 (sample SAMEA3914825, study PRJEB12502) | metagenome | biome: forest; material: soil | place: USA | collected 2012-03-12 | depth 0.1 m
GGTGATCGCGCGCGGCACGCCTGGTTTTTCGGGCGCCGACCTGGCCAACCTGGTCAATGAAGCGGCCCTGATGGCGGCACGCAAGGACCGCAAGCTGGTCACCATGCGCGACTTCGAGGACGCCAAGGACAAGGTGATGATGGGCGCCGAGCGCAAGTCGATGGCCATGTCCGAGGAAGAGAAGAAGAACACCGCCTATCACGAGGGCGGCCATGCCATCGTGGCGCTGAAGGTGCCGCAGGCCGATCCGGTTCACAAGGCGACCATCATACCGCGTGGCCGCGCGCTGGGCATGGTGATGCAGTTGCCGGAAGGCGACCGCTATTCGCAGAACTACGTCCAGATGACCTCGCGCCTGGCCATTCTGATGGCCGGCCGGGTGGCCGAGGAGATCATTCTCGGCAAGGAAAACGTTACTTCGGGCGCTTCGTCCGACATCCAGCAGGCGACCCGTCTGGCCAAGGCGATGGTCATGCGGTGGGGGTATTCCGACGCACTGGGCTTTGTCGATTACAAGCAGGGCGAGGACGAATACGGCGCTCTGGGCCGCGATATTTCCGAAGCCACGGCCCAGAAGATCGACGAAGAAGTCAAGGCGCTGGTCAAGGGCGGCTATGACGAAGCCAAGCGCATCCTGACCGAGAACCTCGACGGCCTGCACCGCCTGGCGAAGATTCTGCTGGAATTGGAAACCCTGACCGGCGAGGAGATCGCCAAGGTGCTGAACGGCGAGGATATCAAGCGCGACGAGGAGACCGGCGTGGCGCTGGACAAGTCGTCGAACCTGGCGGTGCCGGAAACCGACATCTCGCCACCGACGCCGGTGACGGTGGAACCCAACGGCGTGCCGGAAGTGGCCGAGTAGGACAGAAGCGGATCGGGAAACCGGTCCGCTTTTTTGATTTCGCAGCAAGGAACGGAGCGCGTAACGAGACGACCAGGCCCACATTGTCTCCAGAAAAGGAGACGCATATGTTCCAGGTCCAGGCTCTGCCGGTTTCGCAATTTCTGCCCCTGTTCGGTGTCGGTGACGAGGCGCTGAAAGCGCACGGCATCATCGCGCAGACCGCCGACAGGACGCCCGGCTTTCCGTGCCGTGTGTCCCTGCGTGATGCAGAGCCGGGTGAACGCGTCCTGCTGCTCAATTATGAGCACCAGCCGGCCGACACGCCGTTCCGCGCCAGCCATGCCATCTATGTCCGCCAAGGCGTCGAGGAAATGCATCTTGAGCCCGGTGAACTGGCGCCGTTCTTCCTCGGCCGCACCCTGTCCGTGCGGGCCTTTGACGCGGAAGGCATGATGGTGGCGGCGGACCTCGTCGACGGGGCGGCAAGCGCTCCGCTGTTCGAGGATCTGCTGGCGCGCGAGGATGTCGACTGTCTGCATGTTCACTTCGCCAGATATGGCTGCTTCGCGGCGAAGGTGGTGCGGGCGTGAGGCGGCGCGGGCCGACATCCCTACTGAAATCTTGCACCGCACCGGTTCGTTATGACTCTGTTAAGGACAGTCGGGCTTTTATGGGGCGTACCCATCAGGGCCATATCGCAACTCCGTGCCGCATGAAACGCGGCGCGAACGGCGGGCATGGCGCTGTCGTCTTTTGCGGAGACCTTCATGCCAGCGGTTGTGCGCGGCGGCCGTCGTCAGGCCAAGCCCGCTCCCGAAACCAAGAGCGCTCCGGCCAAGAAGGCCGCCGGCGCCAAGCCCCGCCGCGGCAAGGCTGCGGCGGCCGCTGGCAAGTATCGCGTCATCGGCTCGGTGCCGGTGCCGGGCGAGGCTATCGCCTGGTTCGCCATCCTCAGCATCGCTGCCCTGGTCGCCGTCATCCTGGCCACCGGCGGACGCGGCCAAGCGCTGGCCAACGCCACGCGCAACTTCGCCGATGAGCGCATCGCCTCGATCGGCCTCAACCTGCAGAACGTCCGCCTGGTCGGGGTCAGCGACGCCGCTGCGCCCGATATCAAGAAGGCGATGAAGTTCCATCGCGGCCAACCTCTGGCGCTGATGGACCTCAACCAGCTTCAGGCCGATATCGAGAACGTCGGCTGGGTCAAGTCGGCCACCGTGCGCCGCCAGTTTCCGGGTACGCTGGTTGTGACCGTGGTCGAGCGTCCGCGCCAGGCCGTGTGGCAGTACCAGGGCAAGGACCAGGTCATCGACGACCAGGGCCAGGTCATCCCCGAGGCGCGCGCCGGCAATTTTCTCGACCTGCCGCTGGTGGTGGGCGAGGGCGCCAACGAAGCCGCCGGCGATATCCTGCCGCTGATGCAGACGCGCACCGATCTGATGCAGAAGACCTATGCGCTGCAACGCATCGACACGCGGCGCTGGAACATCCTGCTCAAGAACGGCGCGGTCATCAAGCTGCCGGCCCTGAACCAGGAGCAGGCCCTGATGCGCCTCGACGGCCTGATGAGCCAGCAGCACGTGCTGGACCAGGGCTTCGCCGAAATCGACCTGCTCGACCCCAATGCCCTGGTCGTCGTGCCGCTGGAAGCCCGCACGCCGACTGCCGCACCCGCCGTTACTCCGCCGTCCACCTGATCTGACCCGAGAGAAGCTCATGTCACGATTCGACGACCGCTCAGCCGCCCGCAAGCTCGATTTCGACGCGCCCGCCGCCGCGCCGGCGCCCCAGGCCCCGCGCGCCGCCAAACCGGCCCTGGCGACCGCGACGGCCGCGCCGAGACCGGTCGCGACGACGGGTCTGATCGCCTCGCTGGACCTGGGCGCCTCCAAGATCGGCTGCTTCATCATGCGGCCGGAAGGCGCGCGCCAGGCCGACCAGTCGATCCGCGTCGCCGGCGTCGGCTACGTCCAGTCCAAGGGCATCCGCGCCGGGGCGGTCATCGACATGGAGGCCGCATCGCAGGCCATAGCGCAAGCCGTCGAACGTGCCGAGGCCATGGCCAATATCGCCATCCAGGGCGTGCGCGTCACCATCCCCGGCGCACAGACCACGTCGCACCGCGTGTCCACCCAGGTGTCGCTGGGCCTCAAGCCGGTGTCGGACCACGACCTCAACCGCGCCATAGCCTCGGCCCTGGCGCAGGTGCGCTTTCCCAACCGCCGTGCCATCCATCTGCTGCCGGTGTCATGGGGCGTCGACGGCCAGACCGGCGTGCGCGATCCGCGCGGGCTGAACGGCCGCAATCTCGGCCTGGAACTGTTGGTCGTTACCATCGACGAGAACGTCTTCAACAACATCATCCAGTGCGTCAGCCAGGCCCATCTGGAGGTCCAGGCCATCGTCTGCGCGCCTCTAGCGGCCGCCGTCGCGGCGCTGGAGGAAGACGAGAAGGAACTGGGCTGCATCTGCATCGACATGGGCGCGTCGTCGACCACCGCCGCCATCTTCTCGGGCGGCAACCTGGTCCATGTCGACTGCCTCAATGTCGGCGGGGCGCACGTCACGCAGGATATCGCGCGCGGCCTGTCGACCACGCTGGCGGGAGCCGAGCGCATCAAGACTTTGCACGGTTCGGCCATCGCCTCGGCCAACGAGGACCGCGAGACGGTCGAAGCGCCGCCGCGCGGCGACGACCGCGGCGCCGGGCCGATCATCGTGCCGCGCTCGATCCTGAAGAGCATCATCGCGCCGCGCGTCGAGGAGACGTTTGAGCTGCTGCGCGAGAAGATCCGCGCCTCGGGCGTGCATATCGAGCCGGGCGCCGGCATCGTCCTGACCGGTGGCGCGTCGCAGCTGGCGGGCGTGCGCGAACTGGCCATCCGGGTGTTCGACCGGCCTGTGCGCCTGGGCAAACCGCGCCGGGTGCCGCACCTGGGCGACGCGGCAGCCGGGCCGTCGTTCTCGGCCACGGCAGGGGTCATCCTGCGCACCCTCTACGGCCCGCGCGACGTGGTGCCGGTGAAAAAGATCATGACCGCGCGCATCGGCCCGAACCATGCGCCGACCGGCGGCCATCCCAATCCGGTCCTGGCCATGATCGAATGGTTGAAGGCCAACCTGTAGGCTTGCGGAGCCGTTTTACGGAATAACCAACCTCAGGCTCAGGCGTGGGTTTCCAAGTCTTGACTTGGTTGTCTATCTCGGCGATCTGCTGCGCCGTTAAGGTTCCCGCCATGAGATCTTTCATGGCCGCAGCTTTGGTGCGCGTGCCGTCGTCGCCGGCGTTCAACACGGCCAGGCTGTACCATTTGTACGCAACCGCTGTATCCTTGGCTGTGCCATCACCGTTCTCATAAATAAGACCGAGACCAAACATGGATGGAACATAGCCTTGGTTGGCCGCTCGCTCAAACCAATAGGCAGCCTTGCCATAGTCCTGAGCCACGCCCCAGCCTTGAGTATAGAAAAGGCCGACATTGTGCTGTGCCGACGGCGCCCCGTTTTCGGCGGCTTTCCGGAACCAGGCCAAGGACTGTACATAATCTTGCGTCACACCCTGTCCGAACCGATACATAGCGCCGAGGCTAGTTTGCGCGACAACATCTCCTTGTTCTGCCGCCTTTTGAAAACCAGCTTGCGGCGGTTGCATAGTCTTGTGGTACGCCATTGCCTTCGTAATACATTCCACCAACCTCATATTGGGCTGGAGCGTATCCCTGGTCGGCAGCCTTTAGATACCAAGTGAGCGCTGTCGCGGAATCCTGAGTGACCGTGAGGCCTAACTGGTACATTCGACCCAAATCAGCTTCTGCCTGGGCGTAGCCATGGTCGGCGGCCTTTTGATACCAGGTAAAGGCGGCGGTGATATCTTTTGCCACACCGTAGCCATTCTCGTACATCGAACCTAAGGCTCGCTCGGCTGGCGCGAATCCTTGTGCCGCCGCCTTGCGGTACCAAGTCAGCGCCTGAGTGTAATCCTTGGGGGTGCCGATACCGTTTTCGAAGGTCGCACCCAGATCATATTGGTATAGGGCTTTGCCTTTCAGGGCGCCCTCGACCATCTCTTGGTTGACTTCTGATCCGTCGGGAAAACTGACAGCAGCGTCGCTCGTGGCGTCGGCCGGCTTGTCTTGCGCCAGGGCGGGCCCGACAGCCAGAAGCACCAAAGTGAAAAAACAGACGGTCCATGAACCGGCCGATAAAAATCTGTTATGCATCTTATCCCCCCTTGGTCCAACCGATGGACAGCTTGCCCGGGAAAGTTTGCCCCAAGCGGCGAGGATTTTCAATCTAGTGCCTGAACGCATCCATGGCCGAAGTGAACTGGTCGTTGGCGTTCATGGCGCTGAGCGGATAGTGGCTCCAGTTGGGGTCGCCGTCGGGCTCCCAGTAGAAAACGCCCTGACCCATCACACCTAAAGCCTGGTTGCGGGCGATGACGTCGCTGATCATCGCCTTGGCGTCGTCGGGCTGGTCCCAGGCGTAGCCGATTTCAACGACCATCACGGGCTTGTTGTAGCGGCTGACCATGTCCTGCATGGTATCGGACAGCATCGGATTGGCCAGGTGCCAGTCCTTCACCTTCGACCAGTAGGGATAATAGCTGAGGCCGATGATGTCGGCCTTGCCGCCGGCGGCGAAATAGTTGCCGAACCAGGTTCGCGCCTGAGCGTCGTCCCAGCCGTTGTCGATGTGGATGACCACTTTTGCGTCCGGGTAAACGGATTTCACGGCGTCGTAGCCGGCATTGGTGAAGGCGGTCAGGTTGGCGATCTGATCGGTCTTGCCTTCGGGCCACAACAGGCCGTTGGTGATTTCGTTGCCGACCTGGACCCAGGCGACATCGATGCCGTTGGCCTTGAGGTAGCCGAGAACATCGGCGGTGTGGTCGGCGACGTCCTTTTTGAGCTGGTCGACACTGTCATTGGCCCAGGCGGCAGGCTTGTACTGCTTGCCGGGATCGGCCCAGTCGTCGCTGTAGTGGAAGTCGATCATGATCCTCTCACCCAGCGCCGCCGCGCGCCGGCACTTGGCCAGGGTGTCCGCCTTGCCGTTCCAGCCGTCCTTGGGATTGACCCAGACCCGCAGGCGAATGGCGTTGACGCCGAGGTTCTTCAGCAGGACGAACGGATCGGTCGGCTGGCCTTGCGCGTCCTTGAAGACGACGCCTTCCTTTTCCTCCTGCGTCACCCAGCCGACGTCGGCGCCGTAGGCATAGTCCTGGGCGTGGGCGGCGCCGACGGCCAGCAGGGTGGCGGCGAGGGCGAGCGGGGCGATGAGGCGTGGCATGGGTGGCTCCCGGTGTTTTCGTTGTTTCAGACAAAATTATAATACAAATTTGGCCATGGCAAGCCCCGCACAATCGGTTGATAACTTAAGGCTCTCTTAAAATTTATTACCGGAATGACTTCAAAATGCCCCGACTCAAGTTAGGTAGTAACCACTCGTTAAGAATATTTGTAGTCTCATGCGGCCCAGATACCCCTTCCGGATCGGGCGCCATGGGCGCAAGCTTACCTCCTGGAGGGAGTGATCGTGAAAGGTTGGTCTGACCCAATGGCTATTAGTCTGTCCGCGCCGCGCACAATGGAACTGAAGCCCCGCATCGTCGTCTTCGGCGTCGGCGGCGCCGGTGGCAACGCCGTCAACAACATGATCGACGCAGGCCTCGAAGGGGTCGAATTCGTGGTCGCCAACACGGATGCGCAGCAGTTGCAGTTCTCGCGCACCGACGCGCGCATCCAACTGGGCGTCGGCATCACGCAGGGCCTTGGCGCCGGCGCGCATCCCGAAGTCGGCATGACGGCGGCGGAGGAATCTTCCGCCCTGATCGCCGAGCACTTGGACGGCGCGCACATGGTGTTCATCACCGCTGGCATGGGTGGCGGCACCGGCACCGGCGCGGCGCCGATCATCGCCAAGTGCGCGCGCGAACGCGGCATACTGACCGTTGGCGTGGTCACCAAACCGTTCACCTTTGAAGGCCGCCACCGCATGCGCCTGGCCGACGCCGGGATCGCCGAGCTGCAGCGCTATGTCGACACACTGATCGTCATCCCGAACCAGAACCTGTTCCGTATCGCCAACGAACGCACCACCTTCGCCGAGGCCTTCGGCATGGCCGACCAGGTGCTGCATGCCGGCGTGCGCTCGATCACCGACCTGATGGTGCTGCCGGGCCTGATCAATCTCGACTTCGCCGACGTGCGCAGCGTCATGTCCGACATGGGCAAGGCGATGATGGGCACGGGCGAGGCCACGGGCGAGGATCGCGCCATCCTGGCGGCTCAGAACGCCATCCAGAACCCGCTGCTCGACGAAACCACGCTCAAGGGCGCCAAGGCCGTGCTGGTCAATGTGACCGGTGGCCTCGACATGACCCTGCACGAGGTCGATGAGGCGGCCAACGCCATTTCATCCGAGGTCGACCCGGACGCCAACATCATCTTCGGTGCCGCCTTCGATCCGAACCTGGAAGGCAAGCTGCGCGTGTCGGTGGTGGCCACCGGCATGGACGGCGTCGCCCTGCAGACCCCCCTGACCACCCCGGTCAAGGCCGCGACCCCGCCGCCGACCTTCGGCCTCGGTTACAGCTCGCGTCCCGAGACGCAGCCGCAGCCGGTAACGCAGGCTCCGGTGCGGCCGGCGTTCGAGACGCCCGCCACGCCCGCCGTGGAAGCGCGGCCCTTTACGCCCGCGCCCGTCACGCCGGTTTATACCCCGCGTCCGGAAGCCGCCGCGCCGGTGGCCGCCCCCGTCGCGGCGCCGCGTTCCAGCCTGTTCGAGGACCGCCCCGTCGCCACGGCCGCGCCCCTGTCAACGCCGGCCGCCGAGCCGCGAATTCACACTCGCATCGTCGATCCGCTGGCCGATGAGGAAGCCACCGACCTGATCGAGACCCTGACCGACGTGGCGCCCGTGGCACCGGCGCCGCAAACGAAGATCGAGGCTCCGTCCCGTCCGGCGCATGTCATCGCCCGCCCGGCCGCCTATGCCGCGCCGCAGCGCCCTGCCCCGCCCGCGCCGAAGCTGAACACCGAGGAAGAAGGCCGCGAGTCCTTCTGGCGCGGCCTGTTCCCGCAACGCCGGGCCGAGGGCGCTCCGGCTTCCGAAGCGCCGGCGCCGCGTGCCGAGGCACCGGCGGAGATCGACACGGGCGCCGACCGTTACGTGCCGGGCGCCGCCAGGACCCAGGCCGCGCCGGCCGTGCGCACCGAAGCCCAGCCGGCCATGGAAGCGGAGGATGATCTTGAGATCCCCTCTTTTTTAAGGCGCCTCGCTAATTAAGTCCCCGTTAGCCAAGGCGTTACAAACCGAAATACAAGTTCGTTTGTGATTGAAGCCTGAAATACTTATAAATTAAGCGGGTGCTGGAAATAGTGCCCGCTTTTTTATGCCGTTGGGGAGAGGCCGGCAGCGGTTTCTAGCGGCGGTGGGTGTAGGATAAGCGTCCCATGGTACCTGATCAGAACGAACATACCCTGGCCCGTGCGGCGATCATCGCCGGTGTTGGTCTGCATACCGGTGAGATGGTGCGCATGGTCGTGCGCCCGGCGCCCGCCGGCACAGGCGTCGTCTTTGTCCGCAGTGACATCAGCGACCGCGACAATCGCGTTCCGGCCCTGGCCCATTACGTCACCAAGACCACGCTTGGCACCGTCATCACCAATGCGGCCGGCGTCTCCGTCTCGACCATCGAACATGTCATGGCCGCCTTTGCCGCTTTGGGCGTCGACAATGTCAATGTCGAGATCGATGGGCCCGAAGTGCCGATCATGGACGGTTCGGCCCAGCCCTTCGTCCAACTGCTGGACCAGGCTGGTTATCGCCGCCAGATGACGCCGCAGCAGGTCATTGAAATTCTGAAGCCCGTCGAGGTCGTCGAAGGTGACAAGCGCGCCGTGCTGATGCCGGCCGATCGCTTCGAGGTCCGCTTCGAAATCGACTTTCCCGGCACCCCGATCGGCCATCAGGCGGTCGACCTGGCCGTGACCGAACAATCGTTCCGCGAGGAACTGGCGGCTGCCCGCACCTTCGGTTTCCTGCAGGGCGTCGAAGCCCTGCGCGCGGCTGGCCTGGCGCGTGGCGGATCGCTCGACAACGCCATCGTCATCGACGGCGACCACATCATGAACGAGGGCGGCCTGCGCTTCAGCGACGAATTTGCCCGTCATAAGGCGCTCGACGCCATCGGTGACCTGTATGTGCTGGGCATGCCGATCCGCGGCCGTTTCGAAGGTATCCGCGCCGGCCATGGCCTTAATAATGCCCTTGTTCGCGAATTACTGTCGCGCCCGGATGCCTACCGCATCGTCACCTGCGGCGCCGACCTGGCCCAGGCAGGCTGACGGAAGCCAGCGAATCCGGTTGGCGCGGGCGTTTGCCTCGTGTAGATGTATCCCGGACTTTCAGATCGCCGGCAACGGCCAAGCCAAAAGGGTATATCGCGTGACGGTAGGGCGGCTTATCAAGACATCGGCTGTGGCCATCCTGCTGGCGGGCGCCTCCGTCGTAGCCCTGTCGGGTTGCGCGCACAAGCAGAAGGCGGAGCACCTCGTCTATGAGGAGCGCCCGGTCGAACTGCTCTATTCCACCGGCATGGAAAGCCTCGACAAGAAGGAATGGTCCGACGCGGTCGCCTATTTCGAGGAAGTGCAGCGCCAGCACCCCTATTCCGAATGGTCGCGCCGCGCCATCGTCATGTCGATCTATGCCAACTACATGAATGACAACTACACCGACGCCTCCGCGGCGGCGGACAATTTCATCCATCTCTATCCCGGCAGCGACCTGACGCCCTATGCCTACTACATGAAGGCCATCTGCTCGTTCGAACAGATCGTCGATGTCGGCCGTGACCAGGGCTATACCACCAGCGCCAAGCAGCTTCTGAGCGATGTCGTTCAGCGCTATCCGGACAGTGAGTACGCCAAGGACGCCCGCGTCAAGCTCGACATGGTGCAGGATCAGCTGGCCGGCAAGGAAATGGAGATCGGCCGCTGGTACCTCAATGATAACCAGCCGCTGGCCGCCATCGGCCGCTTCAAGACCGTGGCCAGCGACTACCAGACGACGTCGCATACGCCCGAGGCGCTGTATCGCCTGGTCGAGGCCAACGAAATGATGGGCCTGCACGAGGAAGCGACGCGCGACGCCGCCGTGCTGGGTTACAACTACCCAGGCGACCGCTGGTATGCCCTGGCGTACAAGCTTCTGACCACCAAGGGTGACCAGCCGGACGTCAAGCCGGATCCCAACGGCAAGAAGGGCCCCGACGCGGTCGATCCGAAGCAGAAAAAGGGCTGGCTCAGCTTCATGCGGCCCAACGCCGGCTAGGTTTTCAAGCAGAACCCGCAAATGGTTCTCTGAATGTTCTTGCTGAAAAGTGGAACATATGGTGTACTCGGGCCATGAGTCGTCCCCGAGGGCCCGCATGCTCACCCGTCTGACCATCCATGATGTCGTTCTGGTCGATCGCCTTGAGCTCGATCTGAAACCGGGCCTGAGCGTCCTGACCGGCGAAACCGGCGCCGGCAAGTCGATCCTGCTCGACAGCCTGGGTCTGGCCACCGGTGCGCGTTCGGATGCCGGACTTATCCGTGCGGGCGCACCGCAAGCCTCCGTCACCGCCGAATTTGAAATCGGCCCGTCGCATCCCGTCTATGGGTTTCTCGACGACAAGGGCCTGGCCTGCACGCCGGGCGAAGCCTTGCTGCTGCGCCGCGTCGTGGCCCGCGACGGCCGTTCCAAGGCTTTCGTCAACGATCAGCCGGTCAGTGTTGCCGTGCTGCGCGCCCTGGGCGACAGCCTGCTGGAAGTGCACGGCCAGCATGAGACGGTGGGGTTGCTGGACGCGCGCTCGCACCTGGGCCTGCTCGATGATTATGCCGGGGTCACGGCCGAACTGGCGCAGACCGGCGCGGCGTGGCGCGCTCTCAAGGGCCTGCGCGACGAACACCGCGACCTGTTGCGCAAGGCGCAGGGCGACAAGGCCGAACTGGAAACCCTGACCCAGCGCCTGCAGGAGCTTGACCGTCTCAACCCGCAACCGGACGAGGAGGCGAGGCTGGCGGCCGACCGTGCCTTGCTGGGCGCATCGGAACGCGCACTGGACGACATCACCGAGGCGCGCGACGCCGTCGGTGGCGACCAGTTGAGTGCGCGCCTGGCCAAGGCGTTCCGCGCCCTCGACCATGCCCGCACCCGCGCCATGCAGGCCGGCGCCGCCGGTGACGATCCGGTGCTGGCGCGATTGATGGCGGCGGCGGACGCCCTCGACCGCACCCTGATCGCCGCCGATGAGGCACTGGCCCTGATGGACCAGGCCGCCGACAGCCTGGAATTCGAGCCCGGCCAGCTCGACCGCACCGAGGAACGTCTGTTCGCGCTCCGTGCCATGGCGCGCAAGCTGGGCGTGCTGGTCGACGACTTGCCGGGCGAGAGGGTGCGCATCGCCCGCAGCCTGAACCAGATCGAGGATAAAGATGCGCAGCTGGCGCGCCTGGATAAAGCGATTGCGGAGGCGGAAGGCGTGTTCCGGACTTCGGTCATAGCCCTGAGCGCGCGGCGCGGCCAGGCGGGCGAGGCGTTAGCGGCGGCCGTGATGGCGGAGCTGAAACCGCTCAAGCTCGACAAGGCGCTGTTCCGCGTCCGGGTGGCGGCGCTGGAGCCGGAGCGCTGGAATGCCGTCGGTGGTGATGCCGTCACCTTCGAGATCAGGACCAATCCCGGCGCCGACTGGGGCGCTTTGTCGGCCATTGCGTCAGGTGGCGAGCTGGCGCGTTTCGCCCTGGCGCTCAAGGCCGCACTGGTTGCCAGTAAAGGTTCTGGTCGCGTCGGAGATGACGGCCATGCACCGGTGATGATCTTCGACGAGGTCGACCAGGGTGTGGGCGGCGCCGTGGCCGATGCCGTCGGCCTGCGCCTGAAACGGCTGGCCGAGAGGTCTCAGGTCATCGTCGTTACCCACAGCCCGCAGGTTGCCGCCCGTGCCGACAGCCACCTCAAGGTCGCCAAGCAGGCACATGGCGACGGCATGCGCTCGACGGTGGCGGCGCTTGATGCTACACTGGCGTTGGAAGAGCTGGCTCGGATGCTGGCCGGCGCGGAAATCACGCCGGAAGCCCGCGCTGCCGCGCACAGGTTGAAAAGCACCGAAACCGTTTAGGCCGCCGCCATGATCCGGCACATCGTCATTGCCGCCGCTCAGGCCATAGCGCCCGTGGCCGTCATCTACGTCGCAGCGGCGATATGGCTGCTTTACCAGCACGGCTGGGCCTATGCCGACAGCGCCGCCTTCCGCCAGACCATGGGCGCCGATTTCAAGTACGCGGTGGCCGGTGCGCTGCTTCTCCTGCTCGTCATCATATGTTATCGCGTGACGCGGCGAACCCTCGATTCTTAGTTTGGTCGCACTTTTTAGCCCGAAAAGTGCGGCACACTTTTCGGAAAGTGCTCAGGCGGCCATGACCCTCGACGAAGCGCGCGAAGTCCACAAGAGCCTGGCGGCTCAGGTGCAATATCATCGCGATCTCTATTATCGCGAAGAAACACCTGAACTGACCGACGCCGACTATGACGTGCTGGAAAAGTCGCTCCGTGACCTTGAGGCGCGGTTTCCGGTACTGAAGACCGCCGACAGCCCGACTGAAACAGTTGGCGCCGTCGTATCGGCCAAGTTCGCACCGGTCGTGCACGGCATTCCGATGCTGTCGCTCGACAACGCCTTCGCGGCGGAAGACATCCACGACTTCGAACGCTCGATCCGCCGCTTCCTGCGCCTGCCCGACGACGAAGCCATTGCCTATGCCGCCGAACCCAAGATCGACGGTCTGTCGTGCAATATCCTCTATGTCGACGGCGTCCTGACCCAGGCCGCGACGCGCGGCGACGGCCGCACCGGTGAGGACATCACCGAAAACGTCAGGACCATCAAGGACATCCCGCACCAGCTGGCAGGCTCGGGCTGGCCCGGCCGCATCGAGGTTCGTGGTGAGGTCTATGTGCCCCTGCAGGCTTTTGCCGACATGAATGCCGCGGCTGCGGCCGAAGGCGGGCGTACCTACGCCAATCCGCGCAACTTCGCCTCGGGGTCGCTGCGCCAGCTCGACGCCTCTATCACCGCTGCCCGGCCGCTGCGTTTCTTTGCCTATGCCTGGGGTGAGGTCAGCGATCCCGATTTCGTCGCCACCCAATCCGAAGCCCTGGCCAGGTTTCGCGACTGGGGTTTCCAGGTCAATCCCAACTCGCGCCGCGTCGAAGGCGCCGACGCGTTGCTTGAGACCTACGAGCAGATCGGCAAGAACCGCTCGCACCTTGGCTATGACATCGACGGCGTGGTCTACAAGGTCGACCGGCTCGATTATCAACGCCGCCTGGGTTTCGTGTCGCGCTCGCCGCGCTGGGCGATCGCGCACAAGTTTCCGGCCCAGCAGGCCCTGACGCGGCTCCTTGCCATCGATATCCAGGTCGGCCGCATGGGCACGCTGACCCCGGTGGCGCGGCTGGAGCCGATCAATGTCGGCGGCGTCGTGGTGACCAATGTCACCCTGCACAATGCCGACGAGATCGAGCGCAAGGATGTCCGCATCGGCGACATGGTCCGCGTCCAGCGCGCCGGCGACGTCATTCCGCAGATCGTCAGCGTCGAGCTGGGTGAGCGCCCGGATGACGCGCAGGTCTATGAATTTCCCAGGATCTGCGTCTGCGCGCTGAAGACCGAGGTCGTGCGCGAAACCAATGCCAAGGGCGAGGACAGCGTGGCGCGCAAGTGCTCCGGCGATCAGGCCTGCCCGTACCAGCGTGTCGAATACCTGAAATATGTCGCCTCGCGCCGTATCCTGGATATCGAGGGGCTGGGCGAGACCTATATTGAGATATTCCACGCCGCCGGTATTCTCGACGAGCCGGCCGACATCTTTCGCCTGCGCGAGAAACCCGAGGCGGTGCGGGCGGCCGTGCTGGAGGAACGCAAGCGCCAGTCGCTAATACGCCAGGAAAAAAGCGGGCGTTCGGTCGACAAGCAACTGGCCGATTCCGATCGCGCTTTCGCCGGCATCGACAAGCTGTTCGACGCCATCGATGTGCGCCGCGATCTTGCGCTTGACCGCTTCATCGCCGCCCTGGGTATCAAGCATGTCGGCGAAACCACCGCCAAGCTGCTGGCGCGCGCTTATGGCAGCGAACGCGCTTTCCACGACGCCATGGTTGCCGCCGCCGAAGGCGACGAAGAGGCGCGTGCGGCCATTTCGCATCAGGACCAGATCGGGCCGGTGGTCGCCGCGGCCCTGGTCAGCTATTTCGCTCATCCCTATCAACGCGGTATCTACGAGCGCTTCGTCACCGGATTGCGTGTTCAGGACGCCGAGGCGGTGGGGGGCGATCATGCCGTTTCCGGCAAGACCGTCGTCTTTACAGGCACGCTGGAGAAGTTGACGCGCGATGAGGCCAAGGCCCAAGCCGAACGGCTGGGCGCCAAGGTATCGGGGTCGGTGTCGAAGAAGACCGACATCGTCGTCGCGGGACCGGGGGCGGGATCGAAGTTGAAGACGGCCACGGAGCTCGGCATCAAGGTGCTGACCGAGGACGAATGGCTGGAGCTGATCGCGTGAAGGTCGCCGTCATTACCGGCGCGGGCAGCGGCATCGGCCGGGCTTCGGCTATTGCCCTGGCGGGAGCCGGATGGGCGGTCGTCCTGGCCGGCCGGCGCGAGGAGCCCTTGCGCGAAACCGCTGCCCTGGCGCGTAGCGTCAATACCCTGTGTGTGCCGACCGACGTGAGCGACGAACACGCGGTCAAGGCCTTGTTCGCGCGGGCGGTGGCGCAATACGGCCGGCTCGACCTGCTGTTCAACAATGCCGGCTACAATGCGCCGTTCCATCCGCTCGAGGACCTGCCGGTCGCGGAATTGCGCAGGACCATCGACATCAACCTGATCGGCGCCATGCTGTGCGCCGGCGAGGCCATGCGGCAGATGAAGGCGCAGTCGCCGCAGGGGGGACGAATCATCACCACCGGTTCGTTGTCGGCCCAGATGCCGCGGCCGCTGACCGCCGCCTATTCGGCCAGCAAGCACGCACTGACCGGCCTGACCAAGTCGATCCTGATGGACGGGCGCGCCTTCGGCATCGCGGCATCGCAGATCGATGTCGGCAATGCCGCCACCGACATGTCGGGCCACATGGTGACCGGCGCGATCCAGGCCGATGGCCAGTTGCGCCAGGAGCCGCGCATGTCGGCCGAAGAGGTGGCCAGGATGGTCGTCCATATCGCGGGATTGCCGTCGGAAGCCAATGTGCCCTTCGTCACCCTGATGGCGTCGGGCATGCCTTTCTTTGGCCGTGGTTGAAGCCCAGATTTCGCGGGACAACCCGGGGAGATCGCGCATGGATACGAAGACGCTCAGCAAGGTACCGGCGGTGACGCTCGGTTTCTGGATCATCAAGATCCTGGCCACCACATTGGGTGAAACCGGCGGCGACACGGTCACCATGACCATGAACCTCGGCTACTTGACCGGTACCTTCATCTTCGCCGGCCTGCTGCTGATCTTGGTCATCGCCCAGATCGCGGCGAAAAAGTTCCATCCCTGGCTTTACTGGGCGACGATCATCGCCTCGACGACCGCGGGCACGACCCTGGCCGACTTTGCTGACCGCAGCCTGGGGATCGGCTATACAGGCGGCTCCGCTTTGTTGCTGGCCTGCGTGCTGGCGTCGCTGGCCGTGTGGTACGCGGTGGAGAAATCGATCTCGGTCGATACGGTCAACACCCCCCGCGTTGAACTGTTCTACTGGGTCACCATCACCTTTTCCCAGACGCTGGGCACGGCACTCGGCGACTGGATGGCCGACGATACCGGCCTCGGTTTCCTGGGCGGAGCCGGCGTATTCGCGGTGGCCCTTGCCGTGGTGGCTATTCTGTATTTCTGGACGAAAATTTCGCGCGTGCTGCTGTTCTGGGCGGCGTTTATTCTCACCCGGCCCCTGGGCGCCACCGTGGGCGATTTCCTCGACAAGCCACTTGCGCATGGTGGATTGAATTTCAGCCGGCCCATCGCCTCGGCCGTCATCGCCGTTGGCATCGTGGCGCTATTGCTGGTCATCCCGCAAAAGGCCGGTGAGCATCCGGGCGCCAGGGGAGTCTGATCAAGGAAGGCTAAAAAAATATACGTGTCTTATTATATGCCTGCTTATGGCATGGCTAAGTGATTTTTAAACAATAATAATCCAAACGGTGATACCCACAGCATAAAATACACTATGCGCTTTGTTTGTCGCCGAAACCAAACCAATATGACGATAAATAAATAATACCACCAAAGGAATGTAAATTGAGGCAATTCTTTCCTTTGTTTTGCGAAATGTCGACCCCAATGATCTATATCGTCGTGATTTATAGGTGATCTTTCAAGTATATCGTTATAGCTTCTACTGTATTCTTCAAATATTCTTACCTGCTCAGAAAAATTATCTTTCTTCGGAAAATGACTCGCAAGCTCGCTAAAGTACTTATCGCCCAATTCCCTGAGTTGCCTCGCGTTAAGTTCCATCAAATGCGCTCTAACGAGATTCTCTCCACCTTCAATAAGACTGAAAACGACTATAAAAACTGGCAATATAATGCCTACTGTTTCCACAATAGGTCTATTCAATCCAAACGTCTCTATAAGTCTAGACGTGGATGCGTAAGCAATTAATATGGACCATAAGGAAAGAACAACAACGGTAAAATTTGCTACACCATAGTCAAATCTTATTCTTTTGGAGGCTGCAAATCTAACTGTTGACGTATTTTTTATACGTCCTCCAAGCTTTTTAAGTTTGCTTTCTATCGCCTCGTCGTAACCAAACATTGTCTGTTCCCGGGCAGGCAAATTTCCCACCGTACAAGCTACAATGCATGAGGGTGGTATGGTTATGGATTCGCCTTTTGCGGGAACGAGGCCAGATTTAAAGCGGCGCGCAGGCCTTATCCAGCCACGCCCGTACTTCGGGTTTGACCAGCGGCCCGACCAGACGCACGACTTCGGCGTGGTAATCGTCCATGTAGGCGCGTTCCGCCGGCGTCAGCATGGCGACCTCGATCAAGTCGCGATCGATCGGCGCCCAGGTCAGATTGCGGAAACCGTGCATGGCGCGTTCGCCACCGTCGGGGATAGTCGCCTCGTCGACATATTGCAGATTCTCGATGCGGATGCCGAAGTCGTTTTCCTTGTAGTAGCCGGGCTCGTTCGACACGATCATGCCGTGTAGAAGGGGATATTTGTTGGCCGCCTTCGAGATGCGCTGCGGCCCTTCGTGGACGCCGAGATAGACGCCCACGCCGTGACCGGTGCCGTGGTCGTAGTCGAAGCCCGCCGCCCACAGGAACTGGCGCGCGAAGGCGTCAAGGTGTGTGCCGGTGGTGCCGGCCGGGAACTTCACCGTCGCCAGGGCGATATGGCCCTTGAGGACCAGGGTGAACATGCGGCGATGCTCGGCCGTAGCCTCGCCGATGGCCACGGTGCGGGTGACATCCGTCGTCCCATCGGCATATTGGCCGCCGGAATCGACCAGCAGCAGATTGCCCTTGGCGATGCGCAGGTCGGACGCCGTATTGACCTTGTAGTGGGGCAGGGCGCCGTGCGGTCCGAAGCCGGAAATCGTGTCGAAGCTGAGGTCCTTTAGCCCGTGACCGGCGATCCGCATGGCCTCCAGCTTCTGCGCCACTTCGATCTCGGTCGGCAGGGTGTTGACGGCCTCGGTCGCTACCCAATGCAGGAATTCGGTCAGGACCGCGCCATCGCGGATATGGGCGGCGCGGGTGCCGGCGATTTCGACGTCGTTCTTGCAGGCGCGCGGCAGCAGGCATGGGTCGTCGGCCATGAAAGGCGAAGCGCCGGCCGATTTCAGCGCTTCCAGCCAGAAGGCCGACGACTGGGCGGCGTCGATCATCACCGCCTGGCCGGAAAGCGCCGCGATGGCGTCGGCGATGTCTTCGGGCTTCCGCACGCTGACCTCGTTGCCCAGCCATTCGAGCAGGCCGTCGCTGATCTTGTCGGGCTCGATGAACAGCTCGGCCGAGCCGTCGTCCTTCACGATCGTCTGACCCAGCGGCAGGGGCGAACGGATGACGTCGCCGCCGCGGATGTTGAACAGCCACGCCAGGGACGACGGCGCGGTGATCAGGGCGGCGTTCACCTTGCTGGCCTTGAGATTGGCGGCGACCTTCGTCCGCTTGTCGGCCGAGGCTGCGCCGGCGAACTCCAGCGGCTGCGGCACGATCTTCGCCATCGGCTGGGCGGGACGGGCGCTTCCCCAGGCAATATCGAGCGGATTGGGCACGGGTTTCAGGGTGACGCCGGCGCTGTCGGCGGCCGACTGCAAGCCCGCCAGACTGGTCGGGCTGACCAGGCGCGAATCGTAGCCGATCACCGAGCCCCTGGGTGCCGCCGCGATTTCATCGGCCAGCGAGGCGGCATGGAAATCCTTGACCTCGAAGACGGACCGGTCGGTCTGTTCGCGCGACTGGAGCGTATATCTTCCATCCGCGTACAGAACGGCGCGGTCCATGAAGATGATCGCCGCCCCGGCCGATCCGGTGAAGCCCGACACCCAGGCCAAGCGCTCGTTGGCATCGGGCAGGTATTCGTTCTGGTGCTCGTCCTCGTGCGGCACGATGAAGCCGTCGAGACCCATGCTTTTCATCTGGACCCGCAAGGCCGCCACGTTGGTCACGCCCTGCGAAGGCTGGGTGGTGACGTCGAAATGCTGGAAATGTTGTGTGTCGGGGGTCATGACGGTCTCCTGCGAGAGGAGAGCACTATAGACCCCTGCCATACGGTTTCAAATGAGAATACCGCTATTCCACCTGAATCTTGGTGATGTAATAGGGCTTGTACGGATCGGCGCCGCCCTGGATGAAGACATCGGTGAGAGACTGATTTTCACCACCGATATCCTTCAGCGGCACTTCGACGACCGCCCAGGTCTTGAGCTTGGGCTGGATGGTGAAGGTCGAGGCTGGTGAGGTGCCGTCGGCCAGCTTGACATGGACGCTGAGGGTTTGGCCGCCGTCGACGCCGCCGTTGATATAGAAGGTCAGCTTGGTGTAGCCGGCGGTGGCAACCGGATCGTGGTGCAGGTCCAGCGCCGACCAGGCGCCGCCTTCGACCTTGATCGGCTTGACCGCGCCGGCCGGGGTTTCCAGGCCGATGGTGGCCCCCCAGCTCCAGTTCTGCCAGTTGTTCTGCAGGCCGTCGTCGTAGATGACCATGGGTGAAGGCGTGGTCTGGGCCAGGGCGGGCAAGGCCATGGCCAGCACGGCGGCGGACACGATCAGGCTGCGGCGTAACATCTCATAACTCCCCGATATTCTTATTTTGATTTTAGTTATGCGCCGTGGTCATACAATTTCAAGCCGCGCGGTGACTTTTGCCGCAGGCGTGGCTTTTTCGCACATGTTTTGCAGGCTAGAGGCGGCGCATGACCAGGGTGCACCAGGCGTCGCGATGGATGCGGCGGACGGTGCGGAAGCCGTGGCTGAGATAGGCGGCCTTGACGAAGCGTTCCTGGGTGCGCAGCAGGCCCGACAGGATGACCAGGCCGCCGGGCTTCAGCGCGCCATGGATATCCTGGCTCAGGGAGACCAGCGGCCGCGCCAGGATGTTGGCGAAGACGAGATCGTAGGGCGCGTCCTGGCGCACCCGGCGGTGATCGAGGCCGCTGGCGTGGACGAAGCGGGCCCTGGCGCTGTTGAGGGCGGCGTTTTCGTTGGAGATGCGCACCGACACCGGGTCGATGTCCGTGCCGACGGCGCGGGCCGTGCCGGTCCTGGCGGCCGCGATGGCTAGCACGCCGGTACCGGCGCCGACGTCGAGCACGCGCCTGAAACCTTGCCGCTTCAGCAGGTCGTCATAGGCGATCAGGCAGCCGACCGTGGTGCCGTGGTGGCCGGTGCCGAAGGCCGCACCGGCTTCGATGCGCAGGTTGACGGCGTTGACCGGCTTGCGGCCGCGATCGTGAATGCCATAGACGAAGAAACGGCCGGCCCGCACGGGCGGCAGGCCCGACAGCGCCATGGCCAGCCAGTCGGCGTCGGCCAGCGGTTCGGCGGTGACAATCAGGCCGGAAAAAGCCGTCAGAACCCGCTGCAGTTTTTCGTCTTCTTCCTGCGCCGTCGGAAAGGCGTCGATACGCCAGACGTCGTGGTCCTCATCCTCTTCCAGGATCGAGTAGGTCGTCTCCTGCAACAGGTCGTCGCCGTCGATTGCCTCGGCGGCGGATTCGGCGATCCGGCGCGGCCCGCGGGCAATGATTTGTTGCGGATTATAGCTCATGTTGCTGTGCGGTATGGAATTGATTCGACGGGCGAAGTCGGTTAGGCTGACGGCTTGCGTTGACGATTCGCAAAGCCAGTTGGGGTCTTGGCGTTTTGCGCCGGGTTGGGAACAATCCGCCGCGAAAACGCCCGGGGGTCACTTAGGGAAAAACGATGGCGAAAGCTACCACAAAATCCGGTTCCGGCGAGAAAGAGATTCCGGCCGACGCCGGCGTGAAGAAGACCCTGGCGCGCAAGGCGCCGGCGGCCGCCAAGGCCGAACCGGCGAAGTCGACGGCCAAGGCCGCGCCGAAATCGACCGCTAAGGCAGCGCCGAAGTCGACGGCCAAGGCCGGCCCGAAACCGGCCGCCAAGGCGCCGGTCAAGGCCGTGGCCAAGAAGGTCGCCGCCGCCGTCACGCCGCTGGTCAACGACGTCAAGGAGCCCGTGGTCAGCGCCGCCAAGCCGGCGAAGAAGAAGGTCTCCGAAAACATCAAGGCCGCCGTCGACACCGCCAAGGACAAGATCGACGACGCGGTTGCCGCCGCCAAGCCGGTGGTAGATGACATGGGCAAGAAGGCCGGCGCCGCTGTCGAGACAGCGCGTGAGAAGATCGATGACGCTGTCGCCGCGGCCAAGCCGGTCATGGACGATGTCGCCAGGAAGGCCGAGGCCGCCGCTGTCGAAGCGCGGGAAAAGATCGACGACGCTGTCAAGGCCGCCAAACCCGTGGTCGAGGATGTCGCCAAGAAGGCCGATGCGGCGATGAGCGACATCGCCGACAAGGCGCACGAGATCACCGGCAAGGCCGCCGAGGCGACCAAGAAGAAGCCGGGCTTCTGGGCGCGCCTGTTCGGCGCCAAATAGCCGATTTTGGAAGACTATCGCTAAACTATCCTGAGGCGGGTCTTGCGGCCCGCC
>OUNJ010000074.1_pt1 | contig 20933 bp, 20 predicted proteins | sample 1755361 | NCBI WGS metagenome assembly OUNJ01 (sample SAMEA3914825, study PRJEB12502) | metagenome | biome: forest; material: soil | place: USA | collected 2012-03-12 | depth 0.1 m
TTCAAGGGCATTCCCTATGCCGGCAGCGTCAGCGGCATGGGCCGCTTCAAGGCGCCGCCACCGGTTGTGCCATGGTCCGGCGTCCGCGACGCCCTCAGCCTGGGCGCGCCGACCATGCAGGCGCCGCACCAGACCTATGGCGACCACGAACCGGCGATGGACGAGGACTGCCTCTACCTCAACGTCTGGACCCCGGCGGTGGACGGCAAGGCGAGGCCGGTTCTGGTCTATCTGCACGGCGGCGGCTATTCGACCGGATCGGCCGGCTCGCCGACCCAGGACGGGGGCCGGATGGCGGCGCGCTACGACATGGTGGTGGTGGCGCCCAACCATCGCCTGGGCCTGCTGGGTTTCCTGTGGCTGGGCGACGCGGCGGGCGCGGATTACGCCACTTCGGGCAATGCGGGCATGTACGACATGATCGCGGCGCTGCAATGGGTGCGCGACAATATCGCCAGTTTCGGCGGCGATCCGTCCAATGTCACCATCTGCGGCGAATCGGGCGGCGGCGCCAAGGTCGGCACGCTGATGGGCATGCCGGCCGCGAAGGGCCTGTTCCACAAGGCCGGGATCTCCTCGGGCGCCCAGCTTCGGCGCATGCCGCGCGCCGTGGCGGCCGAGACGACGCAGCGGCTGTTGCGGGCGCTCGATATCACCGACCCGAACAAGCTGATCGACGTGCCGGCCCAGACCCTGCTGGAGCTGCAGTGGGCGGGCGAAAAGGGTCAGGGCGGACTGTCGGTGCCGGTGGGCGGCTTCGGGCCGCCGGACCACGCCGTCATGCCGATCTCGTTCTCGGAATCGACCCTGCCCGGCCATTTCGGGCCGGTCGTCGACGGGATGGGCCTGCCGGCCGATCCCTTCGATCCGGCGGCGACGAGCTTGAGTGCCGATATTCCGCTGTTCATCGGCAACAACCGCACGGAATCGAGCTTCTTCTATCAGGGCCAGCCGGAGGTCTACGCGCTCGACGACGCGGGGCTGGCGGCCAGGCTGCAAACGGATTTCGGCGACCGAGCGAACGATATCCTGCCGGTCTATCGCGGGCTTTATCCGCAGGCCGCGCCGACCGAGCTTTACCTCCTGATCACCACCGCCCGGACCATGGGGCATGAGACGGTGGTGCTGGCCGACCGCAAGGCGCAGCAGGGCGCGCCGGTCTATCGCTACCGCTGGGACTATGCCTCGAACCGGCCGATCGCGGGGACGCAGGCGACGCTGGGCGCCGGCCACGCCACCGACATAGGACCGATGTTCGACAACTGGGACGAAACCGGGCTGCACGGCGACGGACCGGGCGTCCGGCAGGCCTCGGAGAACCTCAGCGCCGCCTGGGCCAGCTTCGCCCGCACGGGTGCACCCGCCATGCCCGGCGCGCCGGCCTGGCCGCGCTACGACACGACGGCCCGGCCGGTGATGACGGTGGACGTCCGGTGCGCGGTGGTCGACGATCCCGACGCGGCGGCGCGGGCGGTCTGGGACAGGGTCGGCGGGTATTAAGGACGAGAAGAGAAAGTCGCCCCACCACCACTTCGCTTCGCTCGCGGTCCCCCTCCCCACGCAAGCGCGGGGAGGTATGAAACATGAACTGCCTTATACCTCCCCGTCCCCGACGGGGAGGGGGACCGCACGAACCGCGACGGACCGTAGGTCCAAGCGGTGAGATGTGGTGGTGGGGCGGCTTGCCAGCCCATCCTCACGCGCATAACGTGTGATTATGAATCCTGACCTCCGTAAACTCGCCCTGGCCAAGGCCATGCGCCGGCAATTGACTGCACCGGAATATCTGCTGTGGGAGCGGTTAAAATCGCGCGACGGTTCCGGCATGGCCTTTCGCCGCCAACATCCAAAAGGCCCCTACATCCTCGACTTTTATTGCCATAAGTCGCGGCTGTGCATCGAAATCGACGGCGCCGCCCACAATGAAAGCGAACAGCAGCAACGTGACGAACGGCGTGACAGGTGGCTGGAACAGCACGGCATCATGGTTTACCGCGTTCCGGCGGCCGACGTTTTCCGCGACCCGGACGGCGTAGCCGACGGCATTCGGCTTTTGGCCGATGAGCGCGCACTGCTTCGGTAATCGCCCGTCATCCAGCCTTGCCCAGACTCCGGCCCCTCGCTTGCAACCTGCCGCGTGACGCTGAGCGGGGCGTATCGTCCTGATACGCTTTTCGCCTCACGCGAGGATCACGGCATGTTCGAATTCGGGCGCGAACTCAGGCGCATCTTCCGCAGCCAGGGGCGGGTCGACACCGACCCCAGCCTCTACGAGCTGCTGAACCTGAAGCTGCTGATCACCCAGGGGCGCACGCTGGACATCGAGGCCGGCCGCGTCTCGACCAAGAACCGCTTCCAGCCCAGCCTGGAAGCCGCCCGCATCTGGCGCGAATATGCCCGCCGCACCGGCGATCCGGCCGCCATCCGCCGCGCCTCGTCCGCCGCCGAAAGCGCCGGCAAGGCCGCCAAGACCCCGGGCGAAGCGGCGCTGGCCGTGCTGGAGCAGGCCCTGACCTGCATCCTGTCCAGCGACCTGTTCGAGACCGGTGGCCTGCTGTCGTCGGCCGAGACCCTGCTCAGCGAGGGCCGGGCGGCGATCCAGGACGACGAGGGCCTGCGCGCCCGCTTCAACCGCGCCGAGGCCAAGCTGGCGGCGCGCCTGGCCACCCGCAAGGGGATCGAGGATTTGGAGCTGGCGCTGCTGGCCATGTCGCATATCGACCGCGCCATCGAACGCGCCGACCGCCTGGTCCGCGCCACGGCCGCGGCCAGCGACAAGATCGAGGCCGCCCACGCCCGCTTCGAGCGCGGGGACCTCCTGATGCTGGTCGGCCTCGACCGCTGCGATTCGTCGCTGATGACGGCGGTGATCAAGGATTTCGAGGCGCTGAAGGACCGGTTGGATGCCGCTTACGAGCCCGTGACCTATGGCCGCGTCGTGCTGCGCCTGGCCCTGGCCCACATCTGGAAGGGCGAGATCGAGGGCCGGCCGGAGATCGTCAGCGAGGGTATTGCGCTCCTCAGCCAAGAAGAAGAGCCGGTCGATTACGAACACGCGCCCCTCGACTGGGTCGAGCACAAGCACGCCCTGGCGCTGGGCCTGCAGGTGCTGGCCGAGCTGACGCTGAACGACGAGGTCTACGACAAGGCGATCCAGGTCTTCGACCTGGCGCTGAAGAAGCCGATGCAGAAGGGCCTGAGCCTGCGCGCCCAGGTGATCAACAACCGCGCCGTCGCCAAGGCGCGCCATGCCGAGCTGCGTGGCGATATGAAGGCGCTGGACGCCGCCGAGGCCGGCTTCAAGATCGAGCTGCGGGGCGTCAAGCCGCAGGACGATCCGGTCGGCTGGGCGATCCTGCAGACCAACCTGGCGCGGCTCTACGTGGCGCGCGGCGACCTGACCGGCTTCATGATGGAGCGCGCCGAGGCCGCCTATGCGCTGGAGGCGGCGCACGACATCTTCCAGGAACAGGGGCTGCGCGCCCTGGCCGACACGGCGCGCGAGCAGCTGGACCGCGTCCGGGCTTAGGTCCTCAGGCCGCCATGCGGTGCCAGACGGCCTGGTCGACCTTGGTCTGGTCGAGCTGGCCGCGCATCTGCTGGTCGTACATCATGCCCATAGCCATGTCGTTGAGCGACTTGAAACTGGCGTCGACGCTGTTGGGGTCGCCGTTCGCAGCCATGACGAAGAACTGGGCCGCGTTGATGCGCGGCATCTTGAGCTGGATCAGGTAGGCCAGGCGGCGGGCGCGTTCGGGATTACGGCGGTGGACCTGGGCGTCCTCGGCGAACATCTCCTTGCCCAGCTGCGCTATGTAGTCGATCGACAGCGCCGCGAAGCGGTCGGCGTCGAGCGGCTGCATCATGCGCGCGGGTTCGACGTCGAGGATGAGATCGTTCAACAGGAAATACAAAAGGGGACGCCTCCGGCCGAAGTGGATTGGAGAGCCACCCTAGCGCAAAGGGTTTGAGGTTGAGTTGAGGGAAAAGGTTAACGCCGCAATTCCGCCCGTGCGACTTAAAGCGCGACCTTTTCGGTGAGGAAATGGCGGCCATCGGCGTCCTCGATATCGACCACCCACAGGTCGGGATCGTAACGGACCTGGCGCGCGATCCAGGCGTCGAGATCGGCCTCGTCCACCGTCTCGACCGGGCGCATCCACACGGTTTCGTCGCCGCCCTGCGCCTCGCGCAGGACATAGGACTGGCGCGTCCTCAGGTTCAGGACGCGGACGATGACGGCGCCGAACTGGCGCTCGCCGCGCCGGGCGATCATGGCGAAGCTGCCGGCCTGCTCGACGCGGCGGACCAGCGCCCCCACCCACATGTCGCTATTGAGCAGCATGGTTTGTTTCCTGGCCGTTAACCCTGATCGGCAACGCTTCCTGAAGCCCGATGCCTTATACCGGGAGGCCATGGTCTCCAAGGTGAAAATCGGTGTGGGCGCGGCGCTGGCCGCCGCGGCGTGGCTGGCGGGGCCGCTGGCCGGGGCGCAGGGCGTCGATACGTCGATCGTCGCCGTGGCCAAGCGCTGGTTCCTGACCCGGGCCGACGCGCGCTGCCATCAGCTCGATCCGGCGCAGGCGATGGCGCTGAAGGCCGGCTATGTCCAGTCGCGCAACGAAGCCATCCGCGCCGGTTATACCATGGCCGCGCTGGCTCCCTATCTCGACGCTGCCCGCGACGCCGCCGACCGCAGCGATTGCGCCTCGCCTCAGGTCGCCGCCGAAACCGCCGCCGCGCGCGGCGCCTATACCCTGTTTGCGTCCCAGCCGCGCCTCAGCCTGCCGGCCGGTCCGGCGTCGTGGCAGGCCGACCGCACACGGGCAGGCGACGCGCAATGGCGGCTGGTGCAGTACCAGGACGGCGCCGGGGCCGAGGCCGCCATGGGGCTTTACGGCCCCCTGTCCGACAACCGTTTCGTCGTCATGGTCCGCTTCGCCGACGGCGCCCGGCCCTACGGCGCGCGTCTGCTGATCCGCGATGCCGGGCTTGCGTCGCAGGGACTGATCAATCCGGCGGCCTATGCCGTTTCGGACGCGCCGCCGCCCGGGTTCGCCTCTGGCGCCCTGGCCTTCCCGGCGCGCGGGATGAGCGACGTCGACATGACCCTGAGCCCCGCCGTCACCACCAACGGCCTGGGCTTCACGCCCGACGGCCGCTATGTCGGTGGGCAGCCGGGGGCGGGCGCGGCCCTGCGCTTCGATTTCTCGACCCGCGCCTATCCGGCGATCGCCGCGCTGGACCCGCGCGAGGACATGGTGGTCGAGTTCGACTTTTCCGACGGGCCGCGCTTCATCCGCTTCGGGGTTGGCGATTTCATCACCGGCCTGAGCTTTGTCGCCCTGCCCAGCCCATATGGCGGCCAGTCGCTGGCGGCGGGCTGACAACCTGAAGCGGGATGATCCAGGGTCCTGTTTACACCGAAGCGTAACAGCGTTACCTTTGCGGCGGTTCGCAAGGGGACGAAGATGGAAAAGCGTCTGAACAAGGTCCTGGTGCTGCTGGCTTTCTTTTTTGGCTTGGTCGGCGGCGCGTCGCCGGTCGCCGGTCCCGCCTATGCACAGCTTGTGCCCAACCCCAGCTTTGAAACCTATTCGGCCTGCCCGACGAGTTCCAGTGGAAGCGGCCAGCTGGCTTACGCGACGGGCTGGACATCGCCGACGCTGAGTTCATCGGACTACTACAATACCTGCGGCAATGCCGCCATGGGCGTGCCGTTGAATGCGGTCGGTTATCAGACGCCGCACGGGCCGGGCCATGGTTATGCCGGCCTGTACGTCTATTGCCAGGACCCCATCGAGTGCGCCAACATGGGGCCCGATTACCGCGAATACCTCGAATCCGCGCTGACCAGCCCGCTTGTCGCCGGACATACCTACCAGGTCACCTTCTACGTTTCCCTTGCGGAAAATTCCGGACAATCGTCGGACGGCATGGGCGCCTATTTCTCACACGGCGCCGTCGGCAGCACCAGCCGCACGGTGCTGAATTACAGCCCGCAGATACATAATCCCAACGGCATGCTGATGACGGACACCTCCAACTGGATACCGGTGTCGGGCAGTTTCGTCGCCGCGGGCGGGGAAGACCACATCACGATCGGCAATTTCAAGAACAACGCAAGCACGCTTTACGGGCATACGGTCCGCTACGATCCCGGCATCCATGACGAGGCGACGACCTGGTCGTACTATTATGTCGACGACATCGTCATCAGCGACGTAACCGGCACCCTCAAAGTCTGCAAGGTGGCCGGGAATGGCGTGACGGTCGGCACCATGTTCAATTTCGACATATCCCCGTTTGGGAGTGCCGCGAGCACGCTTTCAGTCCCCGCGGGACCGCCGCCCGGCGGCTCCTGTGCCGTCGGGCCGGGTTTCCCGTTCGGCACCGTCGTGGGTGTTGCGGAAGAAAAGCCGGGAGGTTCCGCATCGACCGGCTGGGTGACCGCAATCTCCGCATCCCCCGCTGCGCGCCTGCTCGGCAGCAACCTGAACCAGAACTCGTGGCAAACCACTCAGGGCTCCGCCACCGTCAATATTGGCCCGGGCGTTACCGAGGTCACCTTCACCAACACCAATCCCAATGTCCGGCCCGGCCCGGTGTCTCCGCCCGCCACCAATGTCAATGGCGGCTATCTTGAGGTCTGCAAGGTCGGGCTTGGCTATCTGGGCAGGATACACGCCATGTCCAGTTTCACGGTGAGTGGCGTATCCGGCACCATCTCCGTCGCCGCCGGGTCGTGTTCCGCGCCGCTCAACGTCACGCCGGGCAATGTCGTCATCACCGAGCTTCCGCCCATGAGCAATTTCTGGTGGACCGTCGCCCCCGGCTGCTGCGCGACCTTTCCCGCCGACCGGCAGGTTTCACATGACGATGCAAACCGCACGTCCACCGTGCTGGTCACGGCCGGCGACATCTCGACCGAGACCATCGCCTACATCACCAACATGTCGCCCGTCCCCGGTCCCAGGCCGGGATCGCAGCCCGTGGCCGTGGCGAAGAAACCCTGACGATGAAACCGGAAGGCAGCTCCGGCTTTCCAAAGAGCGGATGGCGGGAAAGCCTGAATATCGACTGGCCTTAATCCTCGCCGGCCATGGCGCGGACGATGACCAGCATCTGCCGGCGCATGCGCGGCGACACGATGCGCGGGAAAGCTTCTGCCAGCTGGACGCCTTCCGCGGTCTGCAGGAAATCGCGCGCCGTGATTTCCGGACGTGAAAAGCTGTCTTCGGCCTGAAGATCGTCCAGGCCCTCGAAAAAGTAGGCGGCCGACACCTTGAGAAGCTGGGAAATATCGTAAAGCTTCGACGCGCTGATGCGGTTCGAGCCCTTTTCATACTTCTGTATCTGCTGAAACGTCAGGCCGACGGCGACGGCCAGGTCGCTCTGGGAGATGCCGAGAAACTTGCGGCGCATGCGTACCCGATGGCCGACATGAACGTCGACGAAATGCGGCGCTTGCCCGGCTGTCGTGGTTTCGGTCCTGTCGTCCATGGTCAGCCTTTCGCGCTTCAATCACCTGATTCTGTACAGGCTATTGTGGCGGAACGGTGGTGGGTTGCAATCCGTTGCTGGCCATGTGTGCCGGAAATGGTTAATATTCGCAGCCGTAAGTGGAGCGTGGCGATGCTGCAGCAGGACGTGATCCTCAATGTCGACAGTCTGTCCGAGCGGCAGAAGGAGATTCTGCGGCTGGTCGAGCAGCACTACGAGCGCAAGGAAATCGCCGTCCGGCTCAATATCACCGAGCATACAGTCAAGAAGCATCTCGACTCGGCGCGGCGGCGGCTGGGCGTCAGCACCGTTACCCAGGCCGTCCGCGCCCTGGCCGAACGCGAAGGCGCGGTAGCTACCTTATTCAGGCACTACCCGCAAAAGGGTATCGCCGGCCCCGCCGAAGATGCCCCAGCTTCGGACCATGAACCAGAATTTCAATCCGAACAAAGACTACATCCTGATCCACTGGCACGAGCTGGAGGCAGCCCTCAACCGGCTGGCAGCTCCGGACAAGCTGAACAAGATCCGGGACGGGCTGGCGGGCGCCCAGGCGATGCAGAAGGAGGAGGGACGCCAGCGGGCGATCTTCCACCTGGTGGCGCTGATCGCCTGGCTGACCGACCCGGAAACGTGTTGCGAGGAGGAATTGCCGAACGGCTGAAACGCCTGCCGGTCGCGTCCGACCTGACGAAGATCGTGTTCCTGGCCGCCGCCTTGGCCGTGGCCTCGGTCTTTCTCGTCGGCGGCGGCGCGGCCTTCATGCAGGCGGTTCAAAATCTCACTGGCCAGACCCGGTAGCCGTTCGCCGGGCAGGCGAAGGCTGCCGGCGTGTCCGGAAGGGGAAAGACATGAGAAGGAAACAACTGGTCGTCTCGAGCGTGCGTCAACTGCACACCGCCGAGGATGCTCTGGAGCAGACTCTGGTCGAGTTCGCCAAGCTGGCCCAGATGCTGGGCGAAGGCCGGATGTCGACGGGCCTGTCGGCCGTGGTTGGCCAGGAGGCCATTGACGGCCTCGCGGATGTGTATAAACGTCTGTCGAAGGCGCGCGGCCAGGCCGTCGGCCTGCACCACGTGTTGAAGGATGCCTGCGAGCAGATCGGCGAAGGCGCTGTCCTGGGTGGTCCGGACGGCAGCAAGCCGGTGCCGCCTCCGTCGGGCCGCCTGATCGAAGTGGTGGACATCACCAAGAGGGACGACACGAAGGCAGCCTGATACATGATGCACTGGGTCACGTTGATATGGTTGCGGTCAGGCGAGATCTTCACCGCAACCGTGTGCATCTGGGCTCTGATCCGCGGCGGTCTGCCCGGCCGTATCGGCTCCGTCACCATGCTGATCGGCTGGGCGCTGACCAATCTCGTTTCCCCTGTCAATACCGGTCCGGGGCCACTGGTGGTGCTGATCGACCTCGGCATGTTCGTCAGCTACCTCGGGCTGGCGATCTGGTACCGGCGCTGGTGGACCTATTTCGCGGCGGCCTGCCAGCTCAACGCCGTCGCCTGCCACTTCGTGCACAAGGCGACCACGTTCGGCATTTTCAGCTACGCCACGTCCGAAGGGTTCTGGGGCGGCTGGGCCGTGGTCATCTGCCTGGCCTGGGGTGTGGTCGATTACCGCCGTCAGCTGAAGAAGCGGACGCTCGACGCGGCGGCCCTGGGAGCGTAGCGCATCAGCTTTTCGGCGGGCGGATGACGAACTCGCCGAAGCCGGATAGGTTGTCCGGCGTATGGGTATGGTCGGTCAGCGGATTGACGGCGGGCGCGACCGGCACGTCGGGCTCTGCGGCGGTGAACGGCAGCTCGACCTCGACCCCGCCGCCGGCCATGACCGGCAGGCTGACCGTCACCGTGGTGCCTTCGCCCAGCTGGCTGGCCAGCGTCATCCTGCCACCGTGCAGGTGGGCCATCGCCTTGACCAGCGACAGGCCAAGCCCGGTGCCCATGGCCTTCTGCTCCGCCGAGCCCGACTGTTCGTAAGGCCGGCCGATGCGGCTGAGGTCGTCGGGCGCGATGCCGATGCCGGTGTCGCGGATGACGATGTCAGCCATGTCGCCCGACTGCGTGACGCTGAGTGTCACCCGGCCGCCTTTCGGCGTGAACTTGATGGCGTTGGACAGCAGGTTGAGGCAGATCTGCTTGATGGCGCGGCGGTCGGCGGTGACGGCAAGGCCGCCCGGCGGCAGATGGGTGACGATGTCGACCGATTTCTCGTGCGCCTGGCCGCGCATCAGGCGCAGCGCCTGCGACACCGGATCGCGGATATCGAAGGTTTCCAGGGTCAGCTGGTATTTCTGGGCCTCGATCTTCGACATGTCGAGGACGTCGTTGACCATGTCGAGGACGTGCTGGCCCGACTCCCAGATCAGCTGGGCGTATTCGGCATATTTCGGCGACAGGGGGCCGAACATCTGCTGGCGCATGATGTCGGAGAAGCCGATGACGGCGTTGAGCGGCGTGCGCAGCTCGTGCGACATGCCGGCCAGGAACTGGCTCTTGCCCTGGTTCGACTGCTCGGCCTCGATGCGGGCCGCCTCAAGCTGCGCCTCGCGGGCGTGCGGCAGGGTGACGTCGGACAAGGAGCCGTAGAGGCGGTCGTCGGGGGCGCGGCGCAGGGTCAGGCGCAGGTGGTGGTCGATGGCGGCGTGGGGGGCGAAGTCGACTTCGGCGCGGCCGTGGCCGAGCGCGGTGTCGACCGCCTGGCGGACGCGGGTGCGGTCGGGCGCATGGGCGGCGGCGGACAGCCCCATCTGCATCAGGGCCGACAGGTCGAGGCCGGCCGGCGCCTCGCCATAGGCGGCGATGACCCGCCCCTGGTCGTCGAGGCTGAAGATCAGCTGCGGCTGTTCGGTCAGCATCTTCAGCAGGCGGGCGCGGGCGTCCTCGGCGTCGCTGGCCCGCTCGACGCGCTGGCGCAGGGCCGGCAGGAGGGCGACGCTCAGCGACACCACCAGCGAGGCCATGGCGATCAGCGACAGCCAGAAGCCTTCCTGGTCGTCGGGGATACGCACCGCCTGGAACACGCTTTCGACGGCGGCCAGCAGGGTGGCGCCGCACGACAGGGTGGCGCCGAAGGTGATCAGGGCGCGCTGGTTCAGGGCGACGGCGGCGATCAGCGGCATGGCCAGCCACGGCGCCAACGGTCCCGACAGGCCTCCGGTGAGACCCACGGACGCCAGGGCGAACAGCGTCCAGACGACGACCAGGACGCGGCGGGTCACGGCGTCGTCGCGCGCCAGCAGCAGCACGACGGCGACGCCCGGCAGGACCATGACGACCTGGGCGGCGATGACGAAGGCCGAGGCCGGCAGGAACAACAGACCCAGCAGACCCGTCAGCATGGCGGCCGCCCAGGCGAAATGCCACACGACCACGCCCGAGCGCACCGCCCGGGACGCCTCGGCCGGCGGATTGACGTCCTGGAAGTAGGATTTGAGCGGCACCGGGTTCCTTGCGTGACTGGACCGAATCCGTACGGGAGCCGGCACAAGGATTTTAGCCAGAAACCGCGAAAAAACGAAAGCGTCTCTCGCCCGGGGGGAACGTGGCGGCGGCGGACACGGCATTTTCCGTGCGGGGCGTGTAAGTTAGGGTTAATGCGTCCGCCCGGCCTACGGGCTCAAGGCCGCCGCTTCCTGTGAGTATGATAGACACATGGGCGATCAAAGATGGCAATGCAGAAACATGTTCAACGGCTTTCAAGCTTGTTGAACATATGACACGGCGCACGTCCGGCCTGTGTCTGCGTGAAGCCGCAGAGCTTAAGGGTTGAGGCCTGTATTCCATTAGCGAAAAGCCCCTCACCCGATCGGCTGCGCCGCTTAAGCGGCTTGCCTCCCGTCCTCTCCCCTCGTTGAGGAGAGAGAGGGGATGGAAAAGCGATTCCACTTTATGCCATTTTCTCTAATCTTCTGTATTCATTGAATTTGACGCCTTTGCTCCGCTAACCCGACCTTAAGGTCCCTGGGTTAAGGTGCAACGGTTCGCAAGGTGCCCCCCATGACCCTCGTTCAGCGCCAGGCCGCGCCCGACGCCCCGCAGTGGAGTTCCGATCCGGCCCCGACGGCCGCCGACCGGGACGCGCGGCGCAGTTTCCTGCGCATGGTCAGCCACGAGCTGCGCACGCCGCTCAATTCGATCATCGGCTTTTCCGACATCCTGCATCAGGAGCTTTATGGCCCGCTGGGCTCGCCGCAATATGTCGAATATGCCGGCATCATCCGCGATTCCGGCACCAAGCTACTCAGCCTGTTCAACAATTTCCTCGACATCGTGCGGCTGGAATCGGGCGGCGGGCTGGATTGCGTGCCCGAGCCGATCCTGCCTTTGTTCGAGGAAGCGGTGGCGCGCGTCAAGCCCCACGCCCTAGCACGCGGGGTCGCGTTCGATATCCGCCTGCCGGACGACAATCTGTGCGTCAGCATCGATCCGCGCGCCATCGCGTCGTGCTTGGACCACCTGCTGCACAACGCCATCGACTTCACGCCGGCGGGCGAGCGCATCGAGCTGGATGCGTGGAAGAACGGCGACAAGGTCGAACTGAGCGTGTTCAACTACGGCCCGGCGCCCGATCCCGCCGACATCGAGCGGCTGATGAAGCCGTTCGAGCAGGGCTCAACGGCCGTCGGACGCACGCGCGAGGGCGCGGGGCTGGGCTGGGCGATCGTGCGGCTGAACTGCCAGGCCATGGGCGGCGCCTTCGGCGTCGTATCGCGCCAGGGCGAGAGCCTGCGGGCGATCCTGCAGCTGCGCGGATAAGGAACCCTCTAACAACGGCCAACGGGCGCAAAATCAGCGCCAGCGAGACGGACTGTCATTGTTACCGGTTCGTGTGAGCGTTATGGATCACTTGCAAATTCACAAGGTATCTGTATTATAATACCGTGTACTTTGCCCGCGACAACCAAGGCTATTGTTCTTTGACGGCCCGATCTATGTAGGGCCGCACCCCTTCGATAAAACAGGTGAAGCCCAGACCGAATAGGCCCCCGATCACTATCAATATGATATCTTTGAATTGCTCTCGAATGGTATCATCCCATTCAATTACCGCGGACTCCCCATCATTCAGTATGTTGTCAGTTTGAGTATTATTTCCATTCCGCACACGCATCATTCTGATGTTAAGATTGTCAGCTTGATCAATATTTGCATATAACTGCGCATCTACTATAGGACCGTACAAGTTGTATTTAGATTTTTCTTCTGACCCCAGCTCATTAGACAATTGAACGGCAGAAATATATTTAAAGCTGATTCCGCGCTTTACAAAAGTTCTATCGAAATTTGAATTTCGCATGTGAACAGCGCAGACAAGAAAATAACCGTTGGTGCCTTGAGTATCTGTCCCGTAGACGACGGAATATCCGTTCGCAATATGTTCAATTCTGATGTTTTCCTTGTTAAACCAAATCTCCGCCATTCCAGGCTTGGATTCCTGATGGCAACCCACTAAATTATTGAGGAGAACTCTAAAATCCGAACTAGGGGGAATATCAAAAGTAATATCAAAATCCACACCACCAAAAAGGCTTTGAGTTATTGTTTCCGGTTTTGATTCTACGTTAACTGCCATTGGCAGCATGTTTTCGAGCGTCGCATCATCAAGATTGGCGTATCCAGGCGCATAGATAAAAAAAGCTTCGCCTTGTGTATCCTGATGATGGCTGGAATTTGTGAGCGCTTCGAACAGACTCTCATGACCAGCACGACTGATAATTGCTGTAAGAAATAATGCACTCAAAAAAGAGCCAAGCGCGAACAGGACCCATGCAGCCGTTCGTTTGATCACGTTCGCCCCTCCGCCAACCAAAGTAACACATAGCGTTAAGAAAATGTCAACGGATGCGAGAGGAAGCAGCTTACACCAACCGATGCTGTCTACGGCCCATCGTATCACCGTGCCTGTGTATAGCTTGCGCTGAAGATTTCATAAAACATGTATAAAATACAAATAATTATTACAACACCCCCCCTGAGCCTGAAGAGAAGGAAGATATCTGGCGTTAATGCATTAATGACGACGATGCTTTCGTTTGCGCGCGGTAGGCTTCGGCGTATCCGTCGCGAACCAGCCGAGCGGGATGGCGTCGGCGATGGCGGTATCGCCGGCGGCCGAAGGATGCAGGTGGTCGCCGGAATCGAAGTCGGGCCTGAGGTGGCCGGGATTGGCCGGATCGTCGAGAGCTTTGTCGAAATCAGCATAGCCGTCGAAGACGCCGTTGTGGCGTATCCAGGCGTTGACCGCCTGGCGCTGGGTTTCCTTGTCGTCGCTGTAATAGCCCTTGAACACCGTATCCCGGAACGGCGTCAGGGTGCCGATATAGATCTTCAGCCCGTGTTCGTGGGCGCGCATCGCCAGCTGGCTTAGCCCGGCCTCCATCTCTTCGGGCGGGGTGGTCTCGCTCATCGGCGAGCCGGCGCCGGGATGGCCGATATCGTTGATGCCGATCAGCACGATGACGGCGCGGACATTGGGCTGGGCCAGCACGTCGGCATCGAAGCGCGCCAGGCCGTCGCTGCCGAAGGGCGCCCACTGACCGTTGTGCAGCAGGCGGTTGCCGCTGATGGCGGCGTTGGTCAGGCTGAGCGGGATGCCCGCGTCGCGGAAACGGCCGTAGAGGTCGTCGGGCCAGGAGGCATTGCTGTCGGCCTTGGGGCCGGCGCCGTCGGTGATCGAATCGCCGAAGGCCACCACGGTGGCGGTTTCCGGCGACTGGGCCACCTCGACCTGCGACAGCCACGGCGTCCAGTCGTTGTTCGACGGCGACGGCACGGGCGTCAGGGTTTCGGCGTCGGTGACATCGCCGGCGGCGTAATAGACCGCGTTGCGCTGCTGGAGGTGGACGGTGAACACCGGCGCCGGACCGGAGACGAAATAGCTGACGGCCAGGTCGCCCTGTTCGGGCACGTCGAAGGCGACGGGGTCGCTGAGGACGAAGGCGCCGGGCGGGATGGTCGCGCCGGCCTGGCCGGCGAAGGTCACCGCCGTATCGGTTCCCGGCGCTATGGCGCTGCCGTCACCACGCAGGGCGACGGCGGCCTTGTCGATATGCAGCTCCGTGGCGCCGAAGGCGTTGGACAGGCGCAAGCGCAGGATTTTGCCGCCAGCCGTGGTGTGGACGATCTGGCGCACCGTCGTGTTGCTCAGCAGAATGGGCGCGTCGGCCACCGGTTCGGGCGGCGCGTACCAGGTCGGCACCCAAGTCTGGCTTTGGGGCGCGGCATGGGCGGACGCGGCGAAGAGAAGAGCGGCGGCCGCCAGGATCAGATTGCGCATGGAACGTTTCCTGTTTGTGTCGCCCGGAGGCCCCTCTCCCCAAAGGGGAGAGTGGAAGACGTTGTAATGGATTTCAATCGAAAATCGGTGTAGCCTTCCTGCATAACAAAAGGGAGAATATCACCATGCGTCACATGATATTCGCCGGGCTCGCCGGCCTGGCTTTCGCCGCCTCCGCCGTGCACGCCCAGCAGGTCATCAACCTGTGGGACAAGGGCCAGCCCGGCCACGAGGACCGTCGCGACATCCCCGAGCAGCACGCCGACTGGTGGTGGCGCTCGATCAACAATCCGTCGATCACCGTCTATGCGCCGGACGCGGCCAGGAACACCGGCACGGCGGTCATCGTCGTCCCCGGCGGCGGCCACCAGAACGTGGTCTTCGGCGAGGAAGGCGTCAAACCGGCGCAGTATCTGCAATCGCAGGGCGTCACGGCGTTCGCGCTGAAATATGTCCTGGCGCGCGAAGCGGGCTCGCCCTACACCATCGAAGGCGATGCCGAGGCCGACGTGGCCCGGGCAGTACGCTACGTCCGCGCCCATGCAGCGGACTATGGCATCAATCCCGACCGTATCGGCGTGATGGGTTTTTCGGCCGGTGGCGAGCTGACGTCGATGCTGACTTTCAACGGCAAGGACCCCGACCCCAACGCGCCCGATCCCATCGACCGGGTCAGCGCGGCGCCGGACTTCCTCATCGAGATTTATCCGGGGCCACTGGGCATACCGCCGACGATCTGGAAGGTGCCGCCGCCGGCTTTCCTGCTCAACGCCTACGACGACAAGATGGGCGATGCCGACACCGACGCCATCGAGCGGCTGTACGAAGCCTGGCCGGACGTCCCGCTGGAGCGCCATATCCTGTCGAGCGGCGCGCATGGCTTCAACATGGGCGACCGGTCGGACAAGAAGGCGGTGCGGACCTGGGCCGACCGGCTGGGTGACTGGCTGAGCGACATGGGTTACCTGACCAAAAAGGCCGGCTGACAAAATAGACCGGCAGGGGCTTCACGGCGGCGGCAAGCGGGCTATAAGTGAACCACCGGGGAGGCCGCATGTCCGAACAACTCTACGACCTGGGTCGTGAACGCCCACCGCTGGCACCTATGGAGCCGCTGTTCAAGGACGAGCGGACGCTGGCACGTGCCGCGCTTGTCCTCGGCGTGGTGCTGGTGCTGTGGAAGCTGTACGTCGCCTGCATCGCCAACGTCATCTGGGAAGAAGGCCACTTCGTCGTTTCCGGCCAGCATCTGGCGCTGGGTTATCCCGACGTTCCGGCCGGCTTTCCGTGGCTGGCGCGGCTGGTCACCACCGTCTTCGGCTGGCACGCCCTGCCGCTGCGCATCGTCGCCCTGGCGATCGCGACCTGCGTCGCGCCGGCGGTCTATTTCATGGCCTCGGCGATCACGACGCGGCGTATCGCGCTGTGGGCCGCGATCTTCGCGCTGTTCCTGCCGCCGACCAGCCTGAACGGCACCATCTTCTATCCCGAGGGCGCGTTGCAGGTGTTGCAGGCGCTGATGCTGGGCTGCGTCCTGCGCGCCTTGCCCGGCGGCGAGCGCAAGTGGTGGATCCTGGCCGGAGTGTGCGCGGCGTTCGGACTGCTGATCCATTTCCGCTTTCTGGTGACCGGCCTGGCCGTGGTCATCTTCCTGCTGGCCAATGCCGAGGCGCGCAAGCAATGGACGCGGCCCGGCATCTGGATCACGGCCGGGATCGGGTTTCTCGGGCTACTGCCGGCTCTGATCTACAACGCGACACACGACTGGCCGGCAGTGGCCTTTCACGTGCTCAACCGGCCGACCTTCGACTTCAACCTGCGCAATCTCGGCAGCTTCATCCTGACCCAGATCGACGTGGTGACGCCGGTGTTCTTCGTGGCGCTGGGCTTTGCCGCCTGGGCCGCCTTCCGCGACGACCGCAGCCGGCCCAATACCGTTCTGGCCATCCAGGCCGCCGTCATCTTCCTGTTCTACGGCCTGCAGTCGCCGGTCAACAAGATGCTGATGCCGCACTGGCCATTCATGGCCTACCTGCCGCTGCTGCCCTATTTGCCCGGCGTGTTCATCGCCTTTGCCGACGGCGCGCGCACGCCCGCGGGACGGTGGCTGCGCGGCACCGTCATCGCGCTGGGGCCACTGATGGCCTTCGGGCTGGGCGTGGCGATCACGGTCTATGAGTACGAGTTCGTCCATTCGGCGCAACTGTCCTACAGCGAACGGTCGCACAACATCCTGAAAAACGAGGACTGGACCCTGCTCCAGCCCGACCTGATGGCGGCCGACGCCCGCGCCAGGGCCCGCTTCGGCCCCAATGTCGTCTGGGCGGCCAGCGGTCATATCAGCGCGGTCCATATCGCCTTTCCCGCCAATCCCGGACGCGAAATCTATACGCTGGACGAACCCTACGACATCAAGGCGCGCTTCGTGGTGGCGCGCCACGACTGGGGACTGGACCGGGCGGCCCTGATGAAGAACCAGGCGGGCCAGGGGGTAGTGCTGGCGCTCAACCAGCCGTCCTACATCTATCACGAGGACGAATTCGTCAGCATGTACGCCCAGCTGTGCAACGATTTCGAGGATATCGAGCCGTTCCGCAACGTCACCCTGCCACCCGGACGGACGGAGGTCGAACTGTTCACCGCCCGCGTTCGGGCGCAGCCCGTGACCGCGCCGCTGACTCAGCCCTGCGCCCTGCTGCCCGAGCTTTACATCGCCCATCCGACGCGCGGCAAGTTCCTCAGCCCGCACAGCCACGAGAACTTCTTCGGTATCGCCGCCGATCCCATCGGCATCACACGGGTCGATGTGTTGATCGACCACACGACGGTTGTGCCCACGCGCTATGGCCTTGATCCGGCGGGCTTCCGGGCGCCGGAAGTACTGAAATACGACCCCAACTGGCCGAAAGTGCAGTACGACTTCACCTTCCCGCCGGGCACATTGACGCCGGGCCAGCACGAGCTGTCGATCCGTGCGACACGCACCGACGGCAGCACCGTCGAAAGCGAGACCCGGGTGCTGTACGTGATGAAGTGACGCAAAACGCCGGCCCGAACGATCGGACCGGCGTCGGGAGCTTTGATATTCAGGCAAAAATCAGCCGAACTTGCCGCCGATATATTCGCCGGTCTTGTCGACCTTCGGCTTGACGAACAGGTCCTCGGTCGGGCCGAATTCGACCATCTTGCCCAGGAACATGAAGCCCGTATAGTTCGACAGGCGCGCCGCCTGCTGCAGGTTGTGCGTGACGATGACGATGGTGTAGTCGCGCTTCAGCTCTTCCAGCGTGTCTTCCAGCTTGGCGGTCGAGATCGGGTCGAGCGCCGAGGCCGGTTCGTCGAGCAGCAGGATTTCCGGATCGACAGCGATGCCGCGGGCGACGCACAGGCGTTGTTGCTGGCCACCGGACAGGGACAGGCCCGACTTGTTGAGCTTGTCCTTGACTTCGTCCCACAGGGCTGCGCGGCGGAGGCTGGTCTCGACCAGTTGGTCCATGTCGGCCTTGGATTTCGAGCTGTGCAGGCGCACGCCGAAGGCGACGTTGTCGTAGATCGACATCGGGAACGGGGTCGGCTTCTGGAACACCATGCCAACGCGGGCGCGCAGGTTGGTCACATCGACGCTCTTGTCGAGGATGTTGGCGCCGTCCAGCAGGACCTCGCCCTCGGCGCGCTGGCCGGGATAAAGGTCGTAGATACGGTTGATGATGCGCAGCAGGGTCGACTTGCCGCAGCCCGACGGGCCGATCAGGGCGGTGATGGCGTTGCGCTTCACCGGCAGGTCGATGCCGAACAGGGACTGATGCGCGCCATAGAAGAAGTCGAGCTTCTTCACTTGCAGGATCAGGCTTTCGGTCGGCGGCGGAACGATGACGCTCTGGAAATCGGCGGATGTCGTGTCGGTGCTCATGACGGTTTCCGTTTACGAGTGGGTGCGATCGCGCGCCAGCCAGCGCCCGAGAATGTTGATGCCAAGCACGGCCACGGCGACGAGAAGGGCGCCCGTCCAGGCCAGTTTGTTCCAGCCGGAATCGGCGGACAAGGCCATGGTGAACATGGCGACAGGCAGGTTGGGTGTCGGCTGGGTCATGTCGACATTGAAGAACTGGTTGTTCAGCGCGGTGAAGAGCAGCGGCGCGGTTTCACCCGAAATACGGGCAAAGCCGAGCAGTCCGCCGGTCAGGAGGCCGGCGCCGGCCGCCTTCCAGATGATCTTGCGGATGGTGACGAACTGCGAGGAACCCAGCGCCATGCCAGCCTCACGCAAGGCATTGGGTTGCAGGTTGAGGATGTCCTCGGTGGTGCGGGTGACGATCGGCGTCGCCAGCATGGCCAGGGCGACCGCGCCGGCCCAGCCGGAATAGTGGCCGAAGGAGAACGGATTGGTGTGAGCGACCAGGATCTGCGAGACGAACAGACCGACCAGGATCGACGGCGCCGACAACAGTACGTCGTTGAGGAAGCGCACAGCATGGCCATAGGGCGTATCGCCGCCGATTTCAGCCAGCCAGGTTCCAGCCAGGACGCCGATGATCAGCGCGAACAGCATGCCGAAACCGCACATCAGCAGCGAGCCCAGGATGGCGTTGCGCAGACCGCCTTCGGACCCGGGGGCCGGCGTGTCCATGGTGAAGATGTCGAGGTTCATGCCGCCGATGCCCTGGCTGAACAGGGACCACAGGATGAAGCCGAGCGCCAGAAGGGCGATGATCGTGGCGACGATGCAGGCGCTGACGAAGATCGAGTTGGAGATCTTGCGGCGGACGGCGCGGGCGGGATCGAAGGAGCGAGCCATGACGTTTCCTTTCTCAGTAGCGCTGGCTGGACAACAGCGCGCGCGCCAGGGCCAGGACGGAGAAGGTGATGACGAAGAGAACGAGACCGAGCGCGATCAATGCCGAGGTGTGCATGTCGCTGGTGGCTTCGGCAAATTCGTTGGCGATGGTCGAGGCGATGGTCGAGCCCGAGTCGAACAGTGACGCCGGCAGGCGGTGCGAGTTGCCGATGACGAAGGTAACGGCCATGGTCTCGCCCAAGGCACGGCCGAAGCCCAGCATGATCACGCCCAGCATGCCCTTGCGGACATAGGGGATGATGACCGAGTTGACGACCTCGAACGGCGTGGCGCCGACACCGAAGGCGGCTTCGCGCACCTGGGGCGGGATGCTGCGGAACAGTTCGCGGAAGACCGCCGCCATGTAGGGCAGGATCATGATGGCGAGGATAATCGAGGCGGTCAGGATGTTGGTGCCGTTGGGCACGCCCTTGACCAGTTTGTAGAGCAAGCCATCGGGATGCTGCGCGGCGGCCATGACCAGCGGCAGCTGGATGTACTTGGCGAAGGCGGGCGCGAAGACGAACAGGCCCCACATGCCGTAGACGATGGACGGAATGCCGGCCAGGAGCTCGACGGCGGTCGACAGTGGCTGGGCGATGGCGCGGGGGCAGAACTGGGTCAGGAAGACGGCGATGCCGACGGCGAGCGGCAGGGCGAACAGGAGCGACAGGGCCGAGGTGATGAGCGTGCCGACGATCGGGCCGCCGGCGCCGTACACTTCCGTCACCGGATTCCAGTGTGTCGCCAGGCAGAAGGCCGCGGGCTTGGGATGGCCGGGCGCGATGCAGCCCTTGCCGCTTTCAAAGAAGAAATGGATGCCGAACTTGGACAGGGCCGGCCAGCCACCAATGACCAGCGAGATGATCAGGCCGCCAAGCGCGGCGAGCAGGACGGTGGCGGCGCTGAAGGCAATCCAGCGGAAAATCGGATCGGTCAGGTCGATCTTCGGCTTTTTGATGTCTACGGACATGATCCCCTCGTTACCCGGGCGCTGAAAAAGGGCGCAGCGTTACGCCTGATAGTCTTTTGGAGCTTCGGAAACAAGTCGGGGCGAGGCTGATGCCAACCTCGCCCCGATTGTCAGGCCGTCGAACCGCTTAGGGATTCGGCGAAACGTAGACCGGCGAGCCGTTCGACGTGACGTTCTGGGCCCACTGCTTGCGGACCATCGACTTCACTTCGGCGGGCAGCGGCACGTAGAACAGGTCCTTGGCGTTGAAGTCGCCGTTCTTGTAGCCGTAATCGAAGAACTTCAGCACGGCGGCGGCCTTGGCGGCGTCCGGCTGGTTCTTGTAGACCAGGATGAAGGTCGC
>OUNJ010002296.1_pt1 | contig 20709 bp, 34 predicted proteins | sample 1755361 | NCBI WGS metagenome assembly OUNJ01 (sample SAMEA3914825, study PRJEB12502) | metagenome | biome: forest; material: soil | place: USA | collected 2012-03-12 | depth 0.1 m
CGCGAGCGCGAGCAAGCCGAGGCCGACCTGCAGAAGCTCGGCCAGGCTGGTGCACCCGTCGCGGACGAGCCGACGCCGAGCCAGCGCCACGCGGAAACGATCTACTCGAACACGTCCGTCCTCGACGCGCTGCCCGGCATTCGACCGGGCGACACGTCGAGCCAGATCCTCGACAAGATCCAGAGCGCCGTCGCCGACGTGGCCGCCACGCTGGCCGCCGATGAGCCCGCGACCGTCAGCCTCGGCAAGATCGCCGAATGCCTGGGCTTCCGGCTGGATGAAGCCTTCATCGTGGAGAAGCTGGGCATCCCTTGGCGCAAGAAAGACAAGTCCGCGCGATTGTGGAGCGCGGGAGATTACAACCTGATCCGTGCGGCGCTAATAAAGCACCTCCGCGACGATTTCGCCACTGGATACGTACCTTTCTAACACCGTGGCGCCCGGCTGGCGCCGCTCATCGAAAGACCATCATGAAATTTCCCGGAGAAAACGAGATCACCCTGACGGAGGAGGCGATTCGCCAGCTACTGAAGGCCCAGGCGCCCGCGCTGTTCGGCGACGAAGACGCGCGGATCACCAAGATCGCGACCAAGAGCTGGCCCTCCGGCCTGGTGGTGACGTTCACCACCGACCCCGATCCGGCCGCCGTCATCCCGGTACCGCGTTCGTCGCGCACGCACGCGCTGCCGGAGTCTGCGCCGGAACCCATGCCGAGCGCGTCACCGCGCGCGGATGACGATCACCCGTTCTGATCTGGAGCCCATCCATGCGACCCTACACCCCTCCCCAGGCATTCGAGACCACGCCTCGTCCGCCGATCCCGCTGGCGCGCGTGAAGTCCCACCAGATCGCTGCCGCCGGCCACTCGGCCGAGTTGGCGATCCTGGCGCTGCAATTTCACCCGCGTAAGGGCGAGACGGAGGCGGCTGTCTACTGCTACCCGGGCGTCTCGACGGAACAATACGAGGCTTTCCTGGCCTCCGATTCCCTGGGCAAGTACCACGGCGCCAACTTCAAACCGATGATCTTCAAGAAGTACCCGCCCGAGACGCTTCCTCCGGAGGTCTGAGACGATGGCCGGAGTCAAGAAGAAGCACCGTCTGGGGCTTGTGGGATACGCCGACATCGCCAAACGAATCCAGCGCACCGGAAGCACGTCGGCGAACCTCAGCAAGGCGCTCGACTGGAATGAGCGCCGGATGAGCATGAACCTTCGATTCTGGCATCGCATGGGCATCGTTCACGTGATCGGCTGGAAATCACCAAGCCACGGGCGAGCCAGATGCGAGATATGGAAGTTCGGCCCAGGGGTCAGCGCACCTCGGCCCGAGGGATTGACTCGCGAACTGATACGCCCCCACACCATGCTGAGTCTGGCCCACTCCTTCGGCATGATCGTTCGCGAATTGATCGACGGGGCAACATGCGAGGAGATTTGCGAGTCGGTGGGGATCACGCGGCGCATCGTTGTCACCCTCCTGAGCGAGATGCATGCCATTCGGCTGATCTACGTGGAGAGCTGGCATCGCCGACAGCTAGGCGGAGAACCGTACCCGTCGTATCGCCTGGGTCGACGAGAAGACGCGGAACGGCCGCCGCCCATCGGCAACGCCGCGGCAGCTCGCAAGTGGCGCGCAGGCAAGAAGTGGCGAGTCATCCAGTCAGCCGCGAATTCTCTTGCTCAACCGTCCAATAGTGGATAGTATCTAGTCTTCGATACACCACCTGGACACCTCATGATCTACCCGCGCAACGCTGTCAAGGCTGCTTATGAAACGGCGATGAAGCTGTACCCGACGCGCGAGGCCGCCATATCAGCGGTCGCGCGCGAACTCTGCATCGACCCTGCCACAGTCGAGGCCGCCCTGGAGGAGGAGACCGAACAATGAACAACATCGAAATTGCCGCCGCCCTGCACGAGTATGCGCCCGGCGTGAAGTACACCGAGCACGAAGCGGCAATCTTTGCCGCCGGTGTTCAAGTCGGAGAAGCCAGGGCTCGCGAGACGCTGTCGGCGACGATGATGAATGCATGGCATGAGACTCACAACGGTCGCATGCCGTGGAAAACCGCCGTCGAGATCAGCGCCGTCATCACCGGAATGGGTGAAGAGGAACGTCAACGGCTCCTCAGCCTTGGATAGCATCATGACCGACAAGACCCGCGACGCCATGGCGCTGGCGCGTGAACTGCTGTCGCGCAATGCGACTTACCAGGAACGCCACGACGCCGTGCGCATGCTGGACAAGCTGCTGGCGACGCCGGACGAGCTGGATGCGTTGAAGATGGCGAACTCGGAGTTGCTCGACCAGATGCACCACTTCGCGCACGCCGACCAGAAGCTGTGGGATGAAAGCCAGCGCGATCCCGAGTCGTTCAAGTCGTGGGTTCGCAGCAGAGCCGCGCACCTGCTCGCCAAGTTCAACACCAGGAACACCAAGTGACCAACCCCACCACCCCGCAGGGCGAGCCGATCAGCCTGCCCGAGCCCGCATACGGCTTTTACCGGTTCGCGAAGCCCGAGGACATCGAGTTTTCCGAGTGGATTCCAGCGTCTGTCTCCTTCATCCGAAACCGGCTGAATCAGAACAGCGAATTGCGCGCGACCCACGATATTCGATACGGCAAGATCTACGAGGCTAAGTGGGTCTACGACGCCGATGCGATAAGCGTCGCCATCGTCGCCGACCGCGCCCATCGTGCTGCGAGCCCTGCGCCGACCTTTCCCCTGCACGACGACCTTCACCCGGAGATCGGTGGCTGGCGTGAATCGACCTACGCAGGTCGCGTGCAGCTTCTGCATTTCGCCTATGACGCGCTCGTGTGCATGAAGACTGCTGCGAGCCCTGACGTGGCGAAGATGGTGGCGGCCGTCCGTCGCGCCGCCGGCGATTTGGGCGACATGCGCATGATGGCAGCGCGCGACCGCGCCAACAGCGACGACGTTAGCGAGGCGCAACAGGCGTTCGACATCGAGCTCGCCGCCCTCGGCGCTGCCGCAACCCAGGCGAGGGCTGCTGTGGGAGCGGTGAGCCAGCTTCCGGATGCGTTCTGGGAAGCACTGCAGAGGCTGATCGAGAACGCCGTCACCCAAGGCCCCGCCAGCATGGAGGACGCACGCCTGGTCGGTCGCTACCGAGACAGCCTCGCCGCCCTCTCCGCGCAGACCCCTGTTGTGGGATCGATTCCCAAGGAATCGAAGATCACCCCGGAACCAGACCGGTTTCGAAATCCGGAAGCGTTCGATTGCGAAGGTAATTTACTCAGGTCAATGAGTTTCGGCGCGCCGCCCGATGGTTGGCGCGAGGCAATCGCGGAGGTTCGGAGCGGACTGGACGATGCCACGCCGTCCGCCTTCGACAACATCGGGTATCGCGACTATGCGCGCACCGTGCTTGATGCTGTCGAGGATGAGCTGTCCTCCCTCTACGCGCAGACCCCTGGCGAGGGGTGGATCAGCGTGGAGGACAGGCTGCCGGAAGAAGGCATGCCAGTCCTTGTGACGAAAGACGGCGGCGTCGAATCGCTCGAAATCGACGTGATGGAAGAAGGCTGCTGGAGAGACTGGCTGGAGTATGTCGAGCACGTCGAAATCATCGGCGGTCACACTAGCGACGTGAAGCTGTACACCCACTGGGCAGCGATCCCCAAGCCTCCCGCAACTCCTGGAGAAGCAGCATGACGAAAGACACCTTTTCCACCGAGACGACTCGCCCGCACCAGCCGCGCTCTCCCGCCATGGAGGCCGCTGCATTCCCGGCGACGGTCGCTCGGCGATTCACCACCGAACGAGCCAACGCCAAGGAAGTCGCGGAAGCCTTCGCCATGTTCCAGACCGCTGCCGCCCCCACGCCTCCTGTCGATGCGGTGCCGGGAGAGCCGGAATCCCACTGGTGCGCGCTGGAACACGGCGGTGTCTTCTGTCGTCACTGCGATCTGGATGCCACCCCCACGGCACCCCAGGCAGTGGGGGAGCTGGTGGCGCACTGGCACCATTTGAACGCGCCGATGCTGGCACTCGGCCAGACGTACACCACTCGGGGCGGCGAGCGCGTCACGATGATGGAGATCGCCAATGCCGGCAAAGAATACGAGTCGATGGTCGACCAGCACGGTCGCCACCGCTATTCGCGCAGCCACGAGCGAATCATCGGCCGCTGTACCTGTTCAGCCAACGACGATCCCGGCAACATCGATTTCCCCATTCCCGCCGCTCCTGTGGCACCGCGTGCGGGCGAGGAGGTGGCGAAGTACGACGACGTTCTCGTGCCGTTCCTGGCGATGATGCGCGCCGAGTTGCATGCCAACGCCGACAAGGGCGACCGCCCAGGCTGGCTCACGATGGATCGCGATACGGCCATGCTGGAGGTCTACCACCACGCCGCCAAGTTGGCGAAGGCGCTTCGCAACGACAACGTGCCGATGATTTGCGAGCACGCGGCCGACGTGGCAAACATGGCCATGATGGTCGTGGATGTGTGCGGCGCCCTGATCTACGCCACCCCTCCAGCTCCCGCGAAGGGAGAGGAGCCGCCGACAGCCTGGATCTCCCCGGGAGAACTGGGCAAGCTCCGTGCCGGTAATGCTGCATTCGTGACGCCTGGAGGCGGCGACGGGGATGTCCCGTTGTACGGCGCCTGACGTGCGACGGATCTACCCGGCCGCCAGGCTCTACCGAGGAACCCAGGAAACCGCCTCCTGGTGCGTGCACGATGCGCCTGGGCCCTGCCTGGAGACTGGGAAACAGCGCTGCCGAGGTGGATACGAGCGCGTGCCCTTCTGGGTGCCCGGCCTGGACTACGCGCGCAAGTTTCTGACGGCGCACGTCGCCACGTGGATCGTCCAGCAGACGGGGTGCAAGACGGTCGATGAGCTGTGGCTGCTCTACTGCGAGTTTCGCGCCAGCGGATTGCAGCTCGACCACGAATGCAGCAACCCAGGGTGCAGGAACCCCGACCACGTCAAGCCTTGCACCCAGAGCGAGAACATCATGGCCGGCCGCGACAGGGCGGCAGCGCGCGCCCTCGCGCGAGACCTGGAGGCAAAGACCAGGCCAATGGACGAATTCGAGGAAGACGAGCCGCTGCCGTTCTGATTGTAAAGTTGGCTTGTATCGCTTGCACGATAGTCTCTGATATACGATACTGCGTTCACTGAAGCAGCAAACCAACCGGAGAACGACATGAACACCACCGCACAACGTACCCCGAAAGGCGGCACCACTCCCTGGCGCATCTACACCCTTACGGGTTTCCGTTCTGGCCGCACGATGGGCTATGGCGTCGAGCGCGTAGTCAACGCCTACACCGACAAGGCGAAGACCGAGCTTCTGATGGGCGATGACGGAAGTACGCTGTTCCCCTCTGAAGCTGCCGCACAAGCCGCCATCGACAACCCCGCCTCTCGCATTTTCTCGTCGCGCTGATTCCAGCCGACCAGCCTCGCGTGCGGGGCTGATCGAGTGCGATCAACCAACGAAGGAATGACCATGAACGCTGAACAAGCCCGCGCCCTCGTCGCCATCAAGTGGCCTCAGGCCCTGCAGTCGCCACTAGCACAGGCGATGGGCGGCGCCTCCGCGATGGCGCTGCTGGAGGCGTCTGACGCTGATGCGGTCTCCCTGCGCGGCGAAGCGATGGCCCACGCTGAAGCCTGCCTCCGCGCCCGCGATGGCTGGATAGTCGAGACGCTGGGGCACAACGTCGAAAGCGTCTTCGGCATGGAACTCGACGCCGACGAGTGCGACGAGATCGCCCGCGCCGCGCTGGCTCGCCATCGCTGACCGTAGCCGCTTGCCCTGCGTGCCAGGGCCTGCGAGTGCAGTCCATCAACCCGAGACGATCATGAACATCAACGCCAAGCACTTCCAGGGCTGGGTCTACCAGCCCGGGACGGATCACATCACGCCCATGGTTATCATGCCTAGCAGCGTCAGCTTTCGCGAGCACGACGCGTTTCCGATCAACCACCCGAACCCGGCGCCGCCAGGCGTCCGCGACGAGATCGCTCGCCTCCTCGCGCACGCTCCCGAGCTATTCCGCCTCACGGAGCGCTTCTTCTCGTTCTACGAACTGCACAAGGCCGCGCGAGGCGGCCAGCTCGGGCGCGAGTACGAGGAGCTTCGCGCGAAGATCGTGGGCGAGGTGAAGCCATGAACTCCGAATGGCTCACCGGACAGGCGTGCCAGGCCAATGCGTCCAGGGCCTCGGATAGGCGATTCTGGTACTGCATCATGGGGTGCACGTACACCGATCACTCCGGAAAGATCGTTTGCGATGCGTCGATGGATTGGTGCGCCGTCTGCGACGACTTCGGAAACCTTGTGTGCGTCGAGCGCTGATCATCAACCACCACGAGAACACCATGGATCAATCGGAGCTGCAAAGCCTCATCGAACAACGCAATGCGCTGGACAAGCGCATCCGCGAACTGGAACAGGCCCAGGCCGCCGAGGCTTCGCCCTTCAAGGTCGGCCAGTCGATCACCTGGAAGCATGGCAGGGGGCGCCGCCGTGGCGTCGTGTCGCGCTTCTCCGGTGTCGGGGCACTGGTCGCGCGGATCGTCCTAAAGAACGGCGGGGACGGCGGAATGAAGCGTGTCTACTACGCGTGGGACGATCCGAAGCTGGACGAGGTGCAGAGCCATGGCTGAAATCGCATATCGGCCGGCCCAGGTTCTGACGATCACCAAGCCAGCGCGAAACCTCGACCCCATTGACGTGATTTTTCTGGATCACAAGCCCGGTGCAGGCCGGATCGTCGTCCGCGTCTACTCGCAGGCGTGGACGGCCTGGTGGGGCGCGATGGGCGAGCACCACACCGTTCGCTCGTTCTTCCTGGAATGTGATGCGTCGTACCTCGTCGCCTATCTGCTGCAAGGTCAATACGAGCACATGAAGGTTCGCAACCGAACGCTTCAGGACGGCTACGTTGAGCGCATCGTTCGATCCATCCAGGACGCCCTCCGCGTCGAGGCTGCAATGCACGACGGAAAGCCGCAGCCATGAGTCGCGAATTCCCGCGCGTCAACAATGCACGCTTCATGGCAGCATGGGCACCGACACCACCCGGCAAGCGTCGGCCGCCCGGCAAGCCTCGCGCATCGACGATTCCGCCATGCCGCGCCTGCGGTGCGCCGGCAACCCATCGTGTCTGGGTAGAGGTGAACTGGTTCCGAGGAGATGATGAGGGGCCATTCAATGCCTGCAAGTTGCACAAGGAGTCAGCAGCCGAACTTCTCGACCCGCCCGCCAAAGATTCCCCCTGATTCATCAACCGCCCGAAAGGCACCCCATGGCTACCAGCATCCTCACGAAGGAACAGCGGAATCATCTGCTGTCCAGGATCACCACTCGCGCCACCAGCCTGCGAGGTGAGCCGCGCAAACGCATCATGCCTGCCGCCGTTGAAAGGGCCCGCGCCACGGTCGATGCGTGGGAGGCCGACCAACGGGCGGCCATCAGCAAGCGCCAGCGCGAGATCCACGAGGCCCAGACGAAAGCGACGGCGGCGGTGGAGTTCCCGGCTAGCCGCGAGGCGGCCGTGCGCGCCGTTGAAGCGTTCGAGGCGAAGGCGATCTAGCTTCCACACCAGGAACGACAAAGGCCCCTTTCGGGGCCTTTTTCATGCTTACCGCAGGTCTGGTATTAGGCGGTGGATTCCGGCGCGCTGGAGGAGCCGCCAGCGGCCTCCGCGGTGGTTCCGCCATCCAGGGCCGCGTCGACCTTGGTCTCTTCGGCCTGGAGGTTGCCGGTCGCCGCGTCGGCGCTGGTGCCCAGGGCGTTGACGGCGTCGATCTGGGCCTGGGTCACGGGGACGCCGCTGGCGAGGGACGCCGCGAGGGCGGCCAGGGCGGCGTCGGTCTTGGCGTTGGCCTTGATGACTTCTTCGGAAAGGGCTTCGATCTTGGCGGAGGCCGAGGCGATGGCGTCGTCGAGTGCGGACATTCGTTTCTCCAGATTCAGGATGTGGGTTTGGACGAATCGGCGGGTCTCCACCGATTCAGCCACCATGATATCCCGCAGGAGCCGAAGCTCTGTGTCAATTCGCGTCATCGGAGGCTTTCGTAGTCCTTGCGGCAGAGGCCGCCGCTGACGCGGAGGGCAGCGACGGTTCCGGCAAGGTCGGCCGCGTCTGAAGCCGAGTCGTCAGCCTCTGCATAAGCGCTTTCGAGCAGTCGCCGCCACACCAGGTCGGATCGGGGACTGACTCCGGCGTCGCCTCCGGCGGAAGCGGTGGGATCTGGCGCGGCGGGATGGCGACGAAGTGTGTCGTCCCGCATCCGGCGAACAACGCCAGCCAGATCATCGGCGCGAGCTTGCGCAATGGTCGCTTGTTCATGTGCTTCCTTCAGGGCGGCCGATTGACTGGCCGCTGTCGCGGCGGCGCTGGCGGCCTGGGCGGCGCTGGCGGCCTCTGCGACCGCCTGCACCTGGGCGATGATGGGCGCCGTGGCCGCCTCCTTGACTTCGTGGTCATGGAAGCCCAGCCAGAGCACGAAGGCGGCCACGAGCGCCAAGGCGCCGAGGATCTCGGCCTCCAGGCGCGACAGGCCCAACATCACACGCTCGTTTTGGCGGCAGCGACGACGGTCTGGACTCGCGCGAGGAGCTGCCCCCTTCGCGCGATCTCGGCGTCCGCGTCGGCCTTCTTCTGCACTTGGTCGGAGGTGTCGGCCAGGCGCGAGACCAGCGCGGACGTGAGCTTGACCAGCTCGTCATCGCTGTAGCTCTCGACGCGCGTGGTCAGCTTGGCGGCCTCGGCCTTGCCGGCAGCGAACGCGGCTTCCAGCTTCTTGCCCAGGCCGAAGTGGGCGAACGCCCAGGACAGGACGCCGACCAACACGGCGAAAAAGATGACTTGAAGCGACGACAGGTGTTCGAGGGAATCCATGATTTTCCTTGAGGTTGATGACGGCTGATTCTAGACCGCAGCCGCGACGGAGAGGATCGACCCGACCGTGACGACATCGCCGCTCTCGGTCATCATCGTGCATTGGAACAGGTAGCTTGCGAGAACGACGCCCGCGTTCTGCGCGTTGACTCGCTGAGTCACGAGGGCGCCAGAGATCGAGGGGCCACCGTCAAGGATGGCCGTCGGATCCGCCTCGGCTGGCGCAGAACCCAGGAACGTCACCACCAGATCGGGGTCTGACACGTTCGTCGTGACTTTCGAGAAGTCGAACCCGAGGACAACGGACTCTTTGATGCCCAGGATGGGGAGGCGCGTGCTCATGGCGTTCCGTTCAGTCAGGGTTGGCACGCGTGCGCGCCAGCGGGTTGGCAACGGCGATCCAGTCGCGCGGCTCCAGGATGGCAATGTATCCCGGCGTGGGCTCCAGCGCGTTTCCCACATGACCGAATGCGTGCATGACGTTGTCGGCCTGGGTGGCGGCCACGGAGCCGCTGATCGCCACAGCGCCATGGCCGGTCATCGTGTTGGGTGCCTGCGTGGCCGCCACGGTTCCCGTGATTGGGCCATTGGCGACGGTGCCGGTTGCCGCCATGACGTTGGGCGCCTGGGTGGCTGTCACGGATCCCGAGATGGCGACGGATCCGGCGGCGCTGGCCGTGTTGGGGTGCTGCGTCGCGGCCACCGTTCCGGACACCAGGACGGTGCCGGCCGCGGCCATCGTGTTCGGCGCCTGGGTGGCCGCCACTGTGCCGGTAACGCCGGCCGATGGATCAACGTCGTTGAAGTAGACATCCACCCCATACGATGAGTCGTTGAAACTGTTCTGGGGATAGAACTGGCTGAACCCGTCGTACCCGAAGACGCCATTTCCGCCGCTGGTGCTGCTGGCCAGGCCGATCAGCTCGCCCGAGACGACATTGCCACTCCCGAAGAAATGCGAGTCCAGAGAGTAGTGGCCGTTCTGGACGTGGTAGCCAGCCACGTAGAACCCGGTCGTCGTGATCGGTACCGGGGTGTCGAGCTGCACATTGACCCAGCCGGTGGGCTCGGTGCCGTCCGTGTCCTTGGACGCAAGCAGCGTATTCGCACTCCAGTCCGACCCCGATGGCGTGACCTGCCAGAGGTTGACCGTATGCGGCCCGGTGTTCGCATCGGACTTGTAGAACCGGACGTGGGTGATCCACCCATTCACCGAGACCTGAAACTTGAATCCGAGCGCGACCTGGGCGCCCGGGTCGCCCGCATCGACGACCGCAGGAACGGTATTGCCGTAAAGGCTGGAGACGGTCACGGCAAGCCCGCTGCGGCGCCGTTATTGCGCGTTCGTCAGCGTCAGCGACGTGATGGCGACGGTCTGCCCGTTGGCGATGCTCGTGTTTTCAGCACCATGTCGGTTCCGGAGGTGCCCACGCTTCCATCGATCACGGCGGTGGTGCCGTCCGACTCGTAGATGCGGAACCAGGTGGCATTGGTGCCCGATCCGGCGCCGCTCAGGCCCGTGCCCGAGGTGATCGCGTTGGCCGTCAGGACGCCGCCCGAGGCGTTGGGCGCGAAGCCGCTGGCGTTGCCGGTGGGCTCAGCCAGGAGCGTCTGCGTCGTCACGGCCACGTCGGGGCTGGCCGGCTGAGCGCCGTTGTAGATGCCGATCTTCGCGTTCGCCCCGATCAGGGCGGACAGCGCGTTCATCTGGGCATTCTTGGCGGCGGTGCTGTACTTCAGATTCGAGGCCACGGATCATCCTTTCGGGGTGTCGCAAAGGGCCACTTCGGCGGCCCGGCGCCGGGGGATTCCGGCGCAGTTGTTCGCGGCGATCCGGCAGTCCTTCCCGCCCGCGTAGACGTAGGCGCCAATGGTAGCGCAGGCGGCGCCGATCTGGCCGGCTTTCACCTTGGCGGGGATCGACGAGCGACAGACTGCGCCAGAACCGATATTGAATCCCAGCGACAGGATCGCCCCGAGCTGGTTGGCGTTCAGGCGCGCGAGCGCGGCGTCCCCGAAGCACGGTCGCAGGCCGTCGAAGGTCTTGGTGAGGTCGGCATGCTCCAGTTCGTCGCACTCGGCCTCGGTGAAGGTCTGCCCCTGGTGCAGCTCCGGCCCCGTGTGCCCCCGGCATGCGGTCGGCAGCTTCCAGCCATAGACGACATCGGGGTACGTGTGCCGCACCTCACCCTCGAAGGGGTGCGTGATCGTCGTGGCCGCCGCGGTGGCCGCAAGCACGAGCGCGGCAAGCGCGCCCTTCGGCGGTGGCAGGCGCTCAGCCATCAAGGCCCTCGCGGGCCTTCGGTTGCGCGATGAGGCGCGAGAAGCCGGCGCCGGCCGAGATCGCCGCCGTCGCGAGCGCGAGATAGGGCGGCTGGCCGGTGACGTGGACTTGCCATCCGGCATCGAAGGCGGACACCAGGACGGCCAGAGCGGAGAAGCGAACGCTCCAGAACTTGTGCCAGAGCCGGCCGGCGTCGTCGATCAGGCGCATGTCAACTCCCGGGGTGCTTCGTGGTTCGGAGCTTGCCGTCCGACCCGATGGTGACGCCATAAGGCCCCTGAGCGGGCGGCTTCGGGGCCGGCGCCGGAGCTGTTTCACGTGAAACAGGTCTCCCTAGCGGCTTCCATGGCGGTGCAGGCGGGTCGGTGTCTCGCATCAGCGCCTCACCCGATCACGTTGCAGCTCGTCGACCGTCCAGGCCGTTTTCTGGGCCATGTCGCGGATCTCCTTGATCTGCGCTTCCCGCACCGGGACAAGCGCCTTCAGGTCGGCCAGATCCTTGTGGTCGACAGCGGAGAGCGTATCGGAGGCCGCCAGGTGCGCATCGATCCGGTCGAAGTGATCGGACAGGCGGTTGACGGCGTAGCCCAGGAAGAACAACGCAACGGTCATGATGCCGGGCCAGAAAAGCTGCATCACGCCGGACTGCGTCATTTCCCGGATCTTCTCGCGAGTGCTCTCGTGCATCACGTTCTCGTCCTGTTCGGTCATGTCGGGCGCCTGCTCGCGTCTCGCGTTGAGTTGCGCGGATGATACCCGGCCGATTGTCCGACTGAAAGCGGCTAGGCTAGCGCGCTGTTGATGGCGTCGATTGTGGTCGTGGAGTGCAGAACCGAATACCCCACCAGGGCTCGCATCTGTGCCGGGCTGAAACTCGTGCTACCTCCCGTAAAGGCCGCGTAGGTGATTGGCCCGGCATCCAGTGGCGACGTGCTGTAGCTGCCGCCGACACTCGAATTCGTGTTCGTCACGCCGCCCGACCGACAGAGGATTTGGTCGGTAATCGTGGCGCCCGCCAGATTCCCCTGAAAACACCTAGCGCCGTCCACCCGGCCGTTGTCGTTGATCGTGCAGTTTCCGCTGCCGACGATTGGCAGGATTCGCGAGGCGGGCGACGAATAGGCGCACAGGAGGTAGCGCGTTCCACCGAAGCCGAAGATAACCGGCGTCGGCGTCCCGTCGTTCGGCGCGGGGACGCCAACGTAATAGCACGTGGCGCCCGCGGACAGACTTCCGACGTTCCCAGACGACTGCATGAAGTCATCCACGTTGTCCGGCACGAAGTTGGGTAGCACCGTCCCGGCGTTGACAACCTGGGGCTGTTTCGTCGTCGTCGCCTGAGCCAGATCAAGGCCCGCGCCGGACTGGTCGTACCACACCGTGACGTACCCCGAAGCAGAGCCAACGAAGGCCGTCAGCGATGCGGTATCGGTTCCATCGGCGGCCGGCGTGATGTCCTGCTCGGTGTTGTCGCTGTCGCGCCTGACGCGATAGAGCGCGCCCGTCCAGCTCGTGAGAAGTCGCTCGCGCGCGAACGCATAGATCAGATCCGACGAGTACGAATCGAGCGGGGGCGCAGGAGGCGGGGGCGGCCCCGCCGTTGATGACCCGAAGAATGCAACGCCCTTGCTCATGAGAAGGCCAGCGCGGAGACCATGAACAGCGTTCCCTCCGTCGCATCGTATTGGAACGTCAGGAGGTCGCCAGCCCCAGGCGCCGTGGACAGGACAGGCGCAACCCCTCCAGGGAACTTGTAGGCCGAGCCATAGGCGAGCGTCCGCGAGCCCGTGCCGTCCTGGTAGACGCGAATATTTGCGACTTGGCCGTCCGCGATGTTCGTCGGATTCGCCAGGGTGCGATTTCCGCCCAGCGTGACACGGAAGTTTTCCGCGTTCGTCAGATCGATGGAGATCGTGGCGCCGTCGACCAGCGCCTCCACGCCCAGGCGCGCATTCGCGTTCTGGAAATCGGTGACGCTGTTCAGGCTGACCAGCTTGGGGTGGTTCAGCTTCAGGCACGGGCCGATGACCACGTGGTTGACATCAGTGATCGAGATCGGCTCGACGGTCGACGACGGCGCGATGAACATCGCCCCGTTAATCATGACTCGGTTGACGTTTCCGCCCGTCGCGTCGATGTCGATGGGGCGCGAAGTCGTCCCGTAGTTCCCGAACTGCACCCCGTTGACCAGGATGTCATTGATCTGGCCGCCAGCCGATCCCCGGATCTTGATGCCGGAGGTGGTGAAGTTCTCGATGCTGGAATTCGAGACGAGGAGGTCGACCGTCGAGACACCCGAGGCCATCTGAACGTCGATGGCGGTTGCGAACTTGTGGCCGCCCGCGCTGGAATTGAACTTGCAATTCGTCAGTCGCAGGCCGCCGCCAGACTCCCACCGAAGCGCGGAAACGGAGTCGCGAACATCCGCGAAAAAGCTCACGTTCACAATGCCTTGATCGCCGCCGTCCGGCAGCGCGACATTGCGCAGGTACGCCAGATAATTGACGGCGCCGCTGGTGATCGAGTTGCTCCAGTAGGGCGAATACGCGTTGTCGACCTGCCAGTTGTTGTAGAACCCCTGCGTCGTCACAGAGTCGATGTGATGCCCGTCCCCGACCGGCGAGAAGATCGCACTCCCGGCCGTTGGAGTCGTCGAGGCCGTGTTCAGAAGGTGAATGTTTCGAGCCTGCCAAGGGTCGGCGTCGAATTCGAACAGGCTCGCCGTCGGCGAACTGCATTGGATGGTCGTCACGGCGTGCGCCATCTTCGAGTCAGCGCAGCCGCACCCAATCACCGTGACGGGCTTGGTGAAGACGTATCCGCCCGGAAGGTTCGTCCACACCCCCGGTGGGAAGTAGATCACCCCGCCGTTGCTCGATGCGTTGATGACCGCGACCGCTGCCGCGACATCGGCGTCCGTGAAGCCGCCGACGACAGCCCACGCGAGTTGGGTGCCGCCACCGTCAAGAGCCGCCGCCATGATGTCGGCCGTCACTAGCAGGCCCGCGAAGTCGCCGGCCGCCCAATTCAAGGCCGTGGTTCCCTCCTGCCCGCGAACGACGGTCAGCAGGTCGCCGGATCGTGCCGTGCAATGCATGATCTCGGTCGTCGCGCCGCTCGCCGCATCCTTGAGCGTCAGCGCGAAGATGTCGCCACCCGTGGGGCTCGGAAACAGCGAGCCCGATCCGGACGCCACCGTCAGCGACGTGGCCGCGCTGGATATCGAGGCGGCAAGCGTCGTCTTCGCGTCGTTGGCAAAAAGGTAGGTCATGCGTCAGCGGCTCAGAGGCCGATCCAGGTCAGGTGGTCGGTCGTGTTCGCGCCGATGAGATAGATCGATGCCAGGCTCTCGACGTTCAGGGAAACGCTGTCGCCCGGATCGAGAACGAAACCCGTCCCGGTGGTCACGCCGCTGGCGCCGATTTCGATGGCAGCCGCGTTGCCCTTGGGGGCCTTGAAGACCACGGGGCCGCGCGTGAACGTGCCGGCAGGCAGGGCGACGGCGCTCGTGGTGGTGGCCTGCTGGCCGGTCTTGATGGACATGGTGTTTCCTTGTGGTGGGTCAGTAGCCGATAGCGATCCACGAAACCTGGTTCGCGTTCACCCGCACGTTGAAACTGGCGGTCGTGAACCCGTCCACCTCCAGCGCCGCCGCTTGGTTGTTGCACGAGGCGACGACCGCCACGCATCGATTCGGGAAGATCTTGCCGAACGGGATGGCGGTGAGAGTGTTTGCCGGAACCGAATTCGTGCCCGACTGGATGACGAGGCTGTTCCCTGTGGAGTCGTCGGGGAGAACCTGGAAGGCCGGATTGTTCTTCGACACGAAGGGCGCCGTAAAGGCCGCTCGCGCAATGGCTCCCACCATGGCCGCCGTGTAGTCGCCAGCCTGGGAGACGACAGCGCCGGCCCGGCCGTTGAAGCTCGTCACGGCCGCGGCCAGCCACGCCAGCGCCGATCCCGTCCAGGCGAGCACGGTGCCGGCCACGGTCGGCGCGGCGACGAATCCGGTGTTGCCGGGGCTGGTCTGATACAGAACCTCGTTCGCAGCGCCGCCGGCCACGCTGCCGGTCTGCGCGATGGACGGATTGGTCATCACGAACACGTCCAGCGTCGCGGAGTAGACCAGCTCCACCGGGTATCCCGCCGCGGGGATGTCGCCAGCGGCCAGCGCTGCATTGCCGAACTTCTTGATCGGCTTGGCCGCTGTCACGGTCGCGCCCAGGGTCAGCGTCAGCGTGGCCGCTCCCGTGTTGGCAGCGGCGGCCGGAACGACGAAGGCCATCATGTCCTCCAGCGCCGTCAGTCCGGACTGCGCCAGCGTGGCCGTGATGCTGTTGGTGCCCGCGACGGACGTAGCCTTCGTGTAGACCGAGCCGACGAGCTGGTCAGGCTGGACGAAGCCATCCAGATCTCCCTTGGTGACGAGCTGGGCGATGATGTCGCCCGCACCCCATATGCTGGCCGGGGTGCCCTGCTGGCCGCGCACCACGGTGCAGACATCCCCCGAGCGCGCCGTGCAATAGACGATCTCTCGCGTCTGCTGCGTCTCGGCATCGGTCAGGGTCATGAAGAACCCTTCTCCTGGCGCCGAAGGCAACGGGAACAGCGCCCCGTCGCCCGTCGCCATGACGATGCTCGTCGAGGTGGACGAGATGCCGCTGGAGAGCGTCGTCGAAGCGTTGTTCGCGTACAGGTGGAGGGTCATATTTGCACCGTGAAGGTGTATTGGAACGGCAGCAGCAGGATGCCCGAGTTTATCGCCGCCCGTAGAGCTGACGCCAGCGCGGAGGGCTTGCCGGTGCCAGCCTCCACGTCCATGGTGTTCAGCGGTGCGCCCATGTCATTGAAGGACATCTCGTTGAGGAACGCGCCTCCGGTCACGGTGAGATTCGTGCTCGCGATGGAGATCAGGACATTCGTGGCGCTCGTGAATGTCACGCTCACGTCGTACGTGTCCTCAGGGAATATTTCCCCGTGAAGGAACCGCTCGACACGGCGCTTCAGCCATCGAATCGTGAAGTCGTACCCGTCGCCCTTGAACGTGTTCCACTGGAGGATCCGCTGATACGTCACGTCGTCGGCGATGAAGTTGGCGGACGTGTTGACCAGCGAGAAGCCGTCGATCACCTCGGAGTCGACTTCCCAGGTGTTGATCGGGCCGACCGGACGCGGGCCGCCGGACGACAGGCTGGGACGCGGAATTCCGTAGATCGATGATGCCGCCCAGGTCAGGAGTGCGCCCGTCTGGTTCAGGAAGTCGGGTAGCGTGTAGCTGTTGATCGCGTCAAGATTCGCCTGGGAAAGCTGGTTGTACGCGGTGAACCATGCGACGACGTTTTCGTCGTCGCTGTACTCGCGGTAGCAGTAGCTCGAAATGGTCGTCGTGAGGTTCACGGCTCAGCCCTGCACCAGCGCGATGTCCGAATTGACGGAGAAGAAATACCCTTCGTCGTCACCGTCGATGAGAACGCCCCCGCTGGGCGGATTGACGACCACGTCGTCGATGGACACCACGAATTGCAGCTTCGACAGGGAGCCTTCCGGGATCGATCCCGAGACTGCCGTGATGAACACGTCCTGAAGCTGGAGAACGCTGATCGGCTTGCCAACCGGAATGGAGTTGATGTACGCAACCATGGCCGGTTGCACCAGGGCGACGACGATGGCGTCCGAGACGAAATTGGCCGTGGCGATGGTGTTCCACGTGATCGTCATGGAAACCGTCTGGAGCTTGGGCACCACGAACGTGATGTTGTACGTGTCGGGATAGTCGTTGATTGCCACGGTCTCGGTGGTGCCTCCCGCCGAGGCTCCGCGCAAGTCCAGGATGTTGAACATCGACTGGAAGATGGCGCCCGCGACCTGGTACGGGTCTCCGCCACCAACGATCACTTCCCACTGAGCCGAGACCTGCCGGAATGAGACGAGCCGCGCCTGCACACCCGGAACCTGCTCCAGCGCCGTGCGCACGAGCGTAGCGACGCCCGTGGCGACCGCCTTGCCGGCCTGGATAACCTGGGCCTGAAATTGCGGGATCGTCTGAGCCGTGGCGCCAGGCGTTCCCGGGTCTGCGTTCGTCAGCGAGAACGTGGCCTGCACGCTGGCCGGCACGCTGGTGATGTGCGTGGTCACGGTATCGGCAGGGACGGCCCAGGATCCCTCATCGACCGCCAGGCAGTAGGTCGCCACGCTGCTGCCGATGGGGCCGGGGCCGCTGATAATTGCCGCGTCCTGCACTCGGTACTGATGCGTGCCGTCGCTGACCAGGAAGCCCGGGTTGATGGTGAATCCCGGCGGCCCGCTGAAGATGACGTAGACGCTCGTATTCGAGCCCACGCCGCGCTGCACGCCGTAGATGTCACCAAGCTGATTCAGGATGAACTCATTGGCGGTCAGCGGGGAGATCGAGTTGACGAGGTCGGTCATCGCCTGGTCTTGCACGGCCAGGGCGCCAACTCCCGTGCTGGCGAGGTCTTCGATCAGCGAGGCGGGAAGATCGGCCGCCAGACCCGGCGCGAGCGTGGTGGCGATGCCGACCAGCGCCGAGCGCAGATCAGTCAGCGAAGTGGGGACGGCCCCTGCGGAAGTGATTTCTGGCATCAGGTGGCTACCGGCGCGTTGATGAGGGCGCCATCCGGGCGGGTGGCGAAAATGTTGTACTCGGGCACGGTCGAATCGCCGACCGACTGGATGGTGAGGCTGGCGAAGTACGGCGAGAACTGCGACTGCGTACGAGCGACGGCGGCATCAGGAACGATCTGGGTCAGGACGGACTGCTGCGCCGGCAGGCCATAGTTGGCATAAAACGGGCTCTCGCCCTGCTCCAGCTTCAAGACCTGGGCGAGCGTGGTCAACCACACCGAGGTTGTTTCGGTGACTTCCTGCCACTGCCCGTTGATGCGTCCGTACGTTCGCAAGATCGTTCTTCCTCAGACCGGCGCGCCAGAGTCGCCCGTGATCGATGTGGAGCCGGCCTTGTACGTTCCAGGTCCGTGCTCATGGGTCGCGAATGCCTTGCCCCCGATTGTCAGCGATGCGAAGCTACCTGCGCCAGAGCAGACCAGAGACGCGCACGTCACGCTGGAGTCGAAGACGGCGATGTCGCCCACCGACAGCGATCCACCCACCACCATCGCGCCAGCCACCGCCAGATCGCCGGAAATGTTCGTCTGGGGTACGTCGATGGTAACGGTGTTGGGCGCTTCGATGGTGACGTTTCCGCCCGTGATCGTCACGATCACGTCGCCCTGCGTCACCTTCACCTGATTGGTGTCGACGATGATCTCCGAGTGGCCGTCGTCGGTGAGGATCTTCGCGCCGTTGGGCGCCTGGATCACTACGGCATTCGCGTCGATGGTCTGCCAATCGACGTTTCCCAGGGGAACGTAGACGAGACCCCCCAGGTTGGTCGGGGGCGTCAGCGGCGCCAATCCAGAGCCCAATCCGGTGACGCCACCCAGCCGCGCCGTGGCCGCCGTCACGAAGCCCTTATCGCCAACCTGCACCGGCAGGCGCACGTAGCGGGACTCTGCGATGGGCACCGTCACCTGGGGCAGCGTGAAGTCCGCGGCAACCTCGAATGCAACGGTGACGATGGCGCCATTGACGCTCACCACCGAGACGGGCCACTCCTGCCCAGCGAGCTGGGACGCATCCTTGTCCGCGCTCCGAATCACTCGGGCGAGGTTGCTGGATAGTTGCTTCTTGAGGGCGATGTCGCTCATGATCCGGCCGGCAGGTCGTAACAGTCGATGATCGTCACCCAGGCTTGCGCCGTGTTCTGCCGATAGTTGCCGACGTGGCGGATGTTCTTGATCTGGTAGCGGCCTGTGAACGCCGTTTTTTGACGCCCGCGCGTGAAGCTGTTGGGCGTGTTGACGATGTTCGAACCCTGGGGCAGCGTGATGACATCGCCCACACTCAAGTCCGCGCGCATGACGGTTGAAAACTGCATGGTTCCAGGATCAAGCCATGTCGGCTGTCCGATAAGGTCTACGAACGCAATGGGCTTGGCGGCCGGCAGCTTCGTGCCGTCGAACAGGTCGAATCCAGCCGGTGTCGGACGGATCTGCGCGCCCTTGTACGTCGAATCTGGAATGATGGCGTGGCTGGTCTCATCGGCCCATTGCGCGAACTGCGGCAAGGTCTTGTAGACCATGGGCTGATCTTCCGTGTAGACCAGGGCGTCGCTCCATCCGCCCGTGATCGCGGATTTCGGGTAGGCGATGGCGAGGATCTGGCGCGCCGCCGCCTCCATCGTCGTACCCTTGGCCCAGAGATATGCCAGGTTCACTGGCGCATCGTTCGTGCCTCCCTTGGGGTACGCGATGAGGTTCAGCGATACCTCGGTGCCAACGGCATTGCCGAAACATTGGAAGATCGAGCCCTGGAACAGGATTCCAGCCTGCTGAGGGTTCGCGAGCGGAAGACCCTTTGCCATCCCGCCATAGATCGTCACGTCCGCATCGTTCCAGTCGCTCGCCTGGCGGATGTCGTCGAAGTTGACGCCGTAGACCTTCACGGTGGCGCCGCCGGCTGGCGTTCCGTAGACATACCCCGGGATGTCCCATTCCACCTGGAGCGCGGCCCCGTTGGTGGTGCCGTTCGGCTTGAAGCTCGTGTAGAGCGCCAGCACCTTGTTGGGGTTGTCCTTCTCGGTGATGCGGATGAAGTAGGCGCGCATCGTTAGCCTTCAGGCCGTCAGAATGGCGCTGATCGCCTCGACCGTGGGCTGGCTATGCGCAACACCGTACCCCACGAATGCGCGCAGTTGCGCATGGCTGTAGTTGTCGCTGGTCGTGAAGTTTGACGCGTAGCTCAAGACACCCGGATCGATGGGCAGGTTATCGGGCGTGCCCGCCTCTCCGTGGAATCCTCCAGGCGTCCCGTTGTAATAGAACACGAGCTGGTCATCGAACGTCACGCCGGTGGTGTCGAAGACAATCGCATAGCCCGAGTCAGTGGTGCCCGGGTTGTACAGGTTGCCGTGAATACCCCCCAGCGCCGGCTGCAGGCCATCATTGCCGAACCCGGACAGGATCGCGTAGAACATCGTCGCGTATTTTCCGGCGTTGCTGATCCCTCCGATCAGCGGCAAGCCCGTCTCAGTCACCGGGTAGGGAAGACCAGCGAAGTAGAAGGTCTCCCCGACATGCGCCGCGGTCATGCCCGAGGATGCCAGCCCATCGTCGATGCCGTCCGGGTGGAAGTTGGGGAAGATGGTGCCCGCATTGACAACCTGCGGCTGCTTTCCGTGCGCCCCCTGCGTCATGTCCAGGCCGTGGCCGCTCTGGTCGTACCACGTGACGAGGTAGGCCGAATTCGGCCCCACGAACGCCGTCAGCGCGGCGGTGTCCGAGCCGTCCGAACTCGGGACGATGTCCAATTCCGCGTTGTCGTTGGAACGCCTCACGCGGTACAGCGCGCCCGAGTACGAGCCTAGCAGGCGCTCGCGCGCGTACGCGAAGATCAGATTGGCCGAATAGTCGTCCAGCGGCCCAGGCGCAGGAGGCGGCGGGGGTGGCGGCGGCG
>OUNJ010000068.1_pt3 | contig 20704 bp, 17 predicted proteins | sample 1755361 | NCBI WGS metagenome assembly OUNJ01 (sample SAMEA3914825, study PRJEB12502) | metagenome | biome: forest; material: soil | place: USA | collected 2012-03-12 | depth 0.1 m
CTGATGGGCGCGCGCGCCAAGGTGGAGACGGGCAAGCCGGTGTTCGTCACCGAGCATGGCATCTACACCAACGAGCGCCGTATCGAGGTGACCTCGGCGGATTGGCTGGAGGCGACCTCCAGCAAGGCGCTGACCATCGACAAGCCCCGCCGCGACCTGCGCGATATGTGGATCGATTCGATCAACAACTTCAGCCATGTCTGCTACCAGGCGTGCGATTCCATCATCACCCTCTTCTCGGGCAACCAGAAATCTCAGGTCGAGGATGGGGCCGATATGGCGAAGATGCAGGTGATTCCCAACGGCGTGGATATCAAGCGCTTCGGGGCGCTGGCCCATCGCCGCCAGGGATCGCCGACGATCGCGCTGATCGGCCGTGTGGTGCCCATCAAGGATATCAAGACGTTCATCCGCGCCTGCGGCCTGCTGCGCCAGAGCGCGCCGGAGCTGAAGGCCTACATCATCGGCCCGACGGACGAGCATCCCGAATATTTCCAGGAATGCGTGAACCTGGTGCAGATGCTGGGGCTCGACCATAACGTGACTTTCACCGGCCAGGCGAAAGTGGATGAATTCCTGCCCGCCATCGACCTGGTGGTGCTGACCAGCATTTCCGAAGCGCAGCCCCTGGTGATTCTGGAGGCGGGCGCCGCCGGTATCCCCATCGTGGCAACGGATGTGGGCGCCTGCCGCGAGATCCTGGAGGGCGCGCCGGGCGAGGCCCCTGCCCTCGGCAATGGCGGCATCGTTACCCCGCTGGCCAGCCCTGCTTCGACGGCGGATGCCATCTTTACGCTGCTGTCGGACAATGAGCTCTATGAAAAGGCCAGCAAGGCTATCGGCACCCGCGTAGCAACTTATTATAACGAGGCCATCCAGCAGCAGGCCTATCGTAACCTTTACGCGCAGTATCTGCGGAGAGCATAATGGCAGGCATCGGCTTCGAACTGAATAAACTGGCGCGGCGGGACGACCTGCTGGGCATTGCAGGCGCTTACCTTCATTCGCTGTTCGCCATCGCCGGGCCGTGGCTGTTCACCGTGGTGGCGCTGGCCTGCATCACCTTCTTCTGGGGTGGCAACGATTCGGCGGAGATGATGAATTTCCGTGGTGTGATCGTGTATAATTTTTCGTTCTCGCTGGCGCTCTCGGCCCCGGTTTACATGATCATGACGCGCTATCTCGCCGACCAGATCCACGTGAAAAACGTGACAACTACGCCGACGGTGATGCTGGAAAGCCTGATGCTGGTGTTCCTCTGCAACCTGCCGCTGGCGATTTTCTTCTACGGCATTTATTTCGACATGCCGCTCGATCTGCGCCTGGCCGGTTTCTCGAATATGTTCCTCATCGCCGGCGTGTGGTGCCTGGGGGTTTACCTCACCGCGCTGAAGGATTTCTCGGCCATTACCTGGACATTCATCATCGGCATGGCCATCGCGGTGATCGGCGCGCTGCATTTCGGGCATCATAGCGCAGCGGGCATGCTGGCCGGCTATAACGTGGGTCTGGCGCTGATCGTGTTCATGCTGGCGGCGCGGATTTTCGCGGAATATCCCTATCATCTCACCAGCGAATTCGCCATCAAGCCCTATTGGAAGAAATACTGGGAACTGGCCGTGGGTGGGCTGTTCTATAACATGGCCCTGTGGGTCGATAAATGGATCATGTGGTATGCGCCCGAGGCCGTGCAACTGCCCAGCAAGATGCGCTTCTTCCCCGATTACGATTCGGCGATGTTCCTGGCGGCGATGACCATCCTGCCTTCGATCGCGATGTTCGTGTTCTCGATCGAGACGGATTTCTTCCATCACTACCGTCGCTTTTATGGCAACATTCTGGCGCATGCCAGCCTGCGCCGCATCCGCCAGTTCCACCAGCGCATCATGGATTCGATTCTCGAAGGCGGGCGCAACCTGGTGCTGCTGCAGGGCATTGTGGCCTTCCTGGTGATTCTGCTGGCGCCGCAGATTTTCAAGCATATTCATATGTTCTTCGTGCAGCTGGCGATTTTCCGACTGGGCGTGCTGGGCTCGTTCTTCCAGGTGCTGATCCTGTTCTCCACCATCATCCTCAGCTATTTCGATTGCCGCCGGGCGAACATGTGGATCTTCGTGTTCTATTTCGGCGCCAACACTATCCTCACCCTGCTGTTCATGCAGCTGGGCTATGCCTATTACGGCTATGGCTTCTTCCTGGCCTCGGCCCTCAGCTTCTTCGTGGCGGCCGCCGTGCTGTTCGCCCATACGCGCAAGCTGGTTTACCATGCGTTCATCACTAACAACAACTCGGTGAAGACCAAGGTGCAGACCAGCGCCGATTACTTCGAGGATTACGGCGAATTCCAGATGGGCGTCGCCCACGTCGCGCCGGTGCAGCAGGAGTAATTGATATCCGTTGTGCAGTGCGATTTCATCGAATCGTCATACATCTGTAACATAGTATTCACTTTTCATAGGCATGAATGGGTTAACAGCCCAGAGACCTATGGTAACCATTACATCAAAACGGCGAAACGCGCCCAGACCCAAAGCGGTATTTCTTGTGGAATCGCCGTTGGGGTTGGGCAATATCAAAATGATCGAAACGACTATCCAGTCGCTACAGGCGCGTGGAGTGGAAACAGTCGTTATCACCGGGCTGAGCGATGACAAGCTGAAGATGGTGCATCTGGGCGATGCCCGCGTTCACCATTTACCGAACATCCGTTTTGATGAAGTGCTCAATACTGTAGTTACCGCTGACGGCAAACCGCTGGCAGAAGATCAGGCATATCAGCAGGCCCGCGCCGACCAAACCATGGAGATTCTCAAGCAGGAGAATCCTGATTCTCTGGTGTTCCAGTTCTATCCGGTGGGCCGGGCTTATCTGGAACCGGAATATTTGCAAATATTGCAGGCGGCCAAAAAGTTGCCAAAACCGCCTGTCGTCACCTCACTGATGCGCGATATTTATTTTGAAAATTCCCGCAACCAACGCATTCCTTCACCAGTGGATACAGTGCGCAAACACTTCGATGGTGGCTGCATCGTTTTCAGTGATCCGAAGTTTATCAAGCTTGAAGAATCCTGGCATGGTGCTGCCGAACTGGGCCCGCACATGCACTATGCCGGTTTCAGTGCTGCCCATCCCCCTAAGCGCAATTCGAATATCCCAGATAAAGACCGCGAAGTGATTATAACCGGCGGTGGGCAGCTGACGGACGAGACTTTCAATATTCTTAAATCCACTCTGCAGGCGCGCCCGCAGACAAAATATGCCAATCATACGTGGCGCGTCCTTGTGCCGAAACGCGCTTTGGAGTCGCCCCAGTTACAAGAGCTGAGAGAAATCGCGGCCAAATCGCCGCAGGGCAAGGTGATCTTCGAGGCCAATCGCGACGACCTGATCGAGCTGATGAGCAATGCTGCACTGGTGATATCGCAGGCTGGCTACAATCAAGCATTGGAATTATTGCAGACTGCTACGCCGACCGTGCTGGTACCGCGCGTGGCCAGCATCGAAGATGATGTGATGGAGCAGTTCTATCGCGCCTATAAAGCAAACCGGGTCTTTGCACCGCAGATTCAGCTGCTGACGCCCCAGCACCTTCAATATCCCGCTTTAGTTGCTTCCACGATCAACCAGGCACAGCTGGGCAACCCCAACAAAAAACTTTCTTTCATGGGTGGTGAAACGGCAGCGGAGATTATTCAGGGGCAGATCAAAGATCGTGTAGGCACTCCAAGCACATTGGCAAAGACGGCCAGCCTTGGTATCGATATCGGCGGCACGAATGTTAAGTGGGAAGCCTATGAGTTGAATGGTGGCAATGTAGGGAAGGTGCTGGCTTCCGGCTCTCTACCCACGCATCCTGCGGCCAAGGACCTAGTGGCCGATGTCACAAAAATTGTCGCCGATGCCACCGCCCAATGCGCTGGGCTGAAAGCCAGGTTGGAAACCGTGGGCGTCGCTTTTCCTGGTAAGCTTGATAGCAAGGGCAATGTACGACAGGGTTCAGCTCCTAATCTCGGAGAACCGCTGGGCAAGGAATTCGATGACCGGAATGTTTATGAACTCTTTGCACACAGCATTCCTGCCGGCGTAACGGTCAACTTTCTGAACGACGCGGTGGCGCAGCATCAGGCGCTCATTCAGCAGGAGCTCAAAAAACCGAAGGGCATTGCCCGTATGGGCGGGAAGACAGTGGGCTATTTGGCGGCAGGCACAGGCCTCGGCGGCGGGTTTGCAACCGTCAGCACCAAGGGCGCCGTCACGCCCATTACGGATGGGCATGTGCACGATATGATGATTACTCTTCCGGCGAAGGACATGGCTTTTCTGGAAGAGGCGAATGCCAAGCTGCCAGCAGGCGTGCCTCCTATGATTATCCGTAATGGTCAGGTGATGGCGGGGGATGTGCTGTCGGGCAAGGGAATGGAACGCATTATCGGGCCCATAAGTAATCAGACGGATATTGCACGCGCGCCGCTTTATGAGGCATATACGGATATCGCTGCCCGCGCGATGGCGGAAGTGATCGGCAATATCCGTCATCAGCAGGTATCGAAAGAACGTAGCGATCAGGATTGGACAGCTGAAGACAAAGCCCTGGCGGCCCAGACTTCGATTTACTTTATTTCCGGCGGCATGGGTACCTCGCCTACCGGGCTGCATATTTTGGAAAAAACCAAGCCGCTGCTGAAAGCAAAATCACTGCCCAGCGATTTTATTATTTCCAATGCGAACCTGGGTATGCAGGGCGCCTGTTATGGAGCGCTGGCTGCCGCACAGCGCAGCAAACAGTAGCAAGCCAGCTAAATTTTTAGTTAGCTTTTTCTGGCTTGCAAAAACCGTATTTGAGGGTGAGTGGGCAGTTTGGCCACTTCAGCCAGTTGCAAAGAACGTGATGGAACTTCCGGGCACAAAATTTTTGCTTTACATCTGATTTCATCGTATATAATTGGGCTTACCGCTGAATCCCATGGCGTGTAGAGATCCCTAGAGGGGTAGGCCCGGCACTGTTCCATTCGCAGTGACAGCCGATCCAGCAAGGTGACCTTGGCACTGCTGTCATAAATCCGTCGCAAGATTCGGTTGGTGCGTTTTGTTTTAACGTACTAATTGAGGGTTTATGACATGCGAAGCTACAATTCGCCCGATTCCGCTGTAAAGCATTTACAGCCCGAACAGCCAGTTATCATCTACCGTCCGCACGCGCTGAAGCGTGCTGTCGACACGTTCCTGAACACGTTCAAGGGCGATGTGATGTATGCGGTAAAAACCAACCCCGACGAGCATGTGCTGAAGGACCTCTGGGCCAACGGCGTGCGCCGGTTCGATGCGGCTTCGCTGCACGAGGTGGCCATGGTGCGCGGGCTGTTCCCGGAAGCAGAAATTTTCTTCATGCACACGGTGAAATCGCGCAAGGCCATCAAGGAGGCCTATTTCACCTATGGCGTGCGCCATTTTTCGCTGGATTGCCAGGAGGAGCTGGAGAAGATTCTGGCCGAAACCGGCCATGCGGCCGACCTGGGCCTGCATGTGCGCCTGGCCATTCCCAACACCTATGCCGAACTGGCGCTGACCGACAAGTTCGGCGCGGGCCAGGCCGAGGCGGCCACCCTGCTGCAGAACGTACGCGCGGTGGCCCTGTCGGCCGGCGTGTGCTTCCATGTGGGTTCGCAATGCATGCACCCGGATGCGTATCGCATGGCCATCAAGCTGGCTAAGCAGGTGGTGAAGGCCTCCGGCGTGAAGATCGACACGTTCGATGTGGGCGGCGGGTTCCCCTCCACCTACCCGGGCATGACCCCGCCGGATATGGACCAGTATTTCGCCGCTATCCATGACGCAACGCGCGATATTGTGAAGCAACATGGCTGCACCCTGCTCTGCGAACCCGGCCGAGCTCTGGTCGCCGAATCCGGCTCGGTGCTGGTGCGGGTGGAATTGCGCAAGGGCGATTTCCTCTACATCAACGACGGCACCTACGGCTCGCTGTTCGATGCCGGCGTGCCGAAATGGAACTACCCCTGCCGCGTACTGAACCGCAAGGGCGGCGCCGAGGAAACTAACGGCTTCAGCTTCTATGGCCCCACCTGCGATACGATGGATTTCATGAAGGGCCCCTTCATGCTGCCCGCCGACATCAAAGAGGGCGATTACATCGAAATCGGCCAGCTGGGCGCCTATGGGCGCACGATGGCCACGCGCTTCAACGGCTTCGCCCCCGCCAACAGCACTGTGGTGGTGAAGGACGAACCGCTGATGAGCCTCTACGGCCCCAGCCGATTCGATGTTGCACTGGAGCGCGAAGTCGCGTAAGACGCGCGCCAACGCTTAAGAACCCACCAATCACGCCTGATGCCGGGCCCGAAAAGCCCCGGAATATCGTTTGCTATGGAGTATGTCATGACCGCCGCTACCAAACCCAAATCCAACGCGAAAGCCGAGCTGCTGCAAAAGACCGTCGAGCATATCGACATCACCAGCTTCGATGCGCGCCCGATCATCGATCAGATGGCGAACATGAGCTTCACCTCGCGTGACCTCGCCCGCGCCACCAGCATCTATAACCAGATGCTGGAGGACAAGGATTGCAGCATCATCCTGACCCTGGCCGGTTCGACCTCGGCCGGCGGCTGCATGAAGCTGTATGCCGACATGGTGCGCTACGGCATGGTGGATGCGATTGTCGCCACCGGCGCCAGCATCGTGGATATGGATTTCTTTGAAGCACTGGGCTTCAAGCATTACCATGGCTCGGCTTCGGGCCAGGACGACAAATACCTGCGCGACCTCTATATCGACCGTATCTACGATACCTATATCGACGAGGAAGAGCTGCAGGCCTGCGACCATACGATCCTGGAGATCGCCAACAGCCTCGAGCCGCGCGCCTATTCCAGCCGCGAGTTCATCAAGGAAATGGGCAAATGGTTGAAGAACGGCAATGCCAAGAAACAGGATTCGCTGATCCAGCTGGCTTATGAGAATGATGTGCCGATCTTCTGCCCGGCATTTGTCGATAGCTCGGCCGGTTTCGGCCTGGTGAAGCACCAGGTTGAGAACCCGAAGAAGCACATGGTGCTGGATGCCATCGCCGACTTCCGCGAACTGACCGAAATCAAGATCGACGCGGGCAAGACCGGCCTGCTGATGATCGGCGGCGGCGTGCCGAAGAACTTCACGCAGGACACCGTGGTCTGCGCTGAGATCCTGGGCAAGGAAGTGGATATGCATGCTTATGCCGTGCAGATCACCGTGGCCGACGTGCGCGATGGCGCTTGCTCGAGCAGCACGCTGAAGGAAGCTTGCAGCTGGGGCAAGGTGGACACGGCGCTGGAGCAAATGGTATTCGCCGAAGCCGGTTCGGTGCTGCCGCTGCTAGCCAGCGATGCTTACCACCGCGGCCACTGGAAGAATCGCCGCAAGCGGAGCTTTGCGAAACTGTTTGCATAGTTTTAAGTGGTTACGCGAGATCGCCTGCTGGCGATCGCTTCGCGCAGCTTCGCTGGCTGATCGCTCGCTCGCCCAGCTCGCATTATACGACAAAGAAAAAACCCGGTAGCGATACCGGGTTTTTTTATGGCATCTGCTGACGGCCTATCTGTGTGGGCCTTTATTGCCGATCTGTTTTAGGTAATCGGGAACGCTCTGCTCGATATGGTGATCATGCCGGTCATGATCGGCATATTGAATCACCAGCTTTCGTTCATGGACCGCTTCTTCCACACTAATCTGACCCTCTATCTGATTATAGGCAATCGTATCAAATGCCTTATGGACACCCTGGGCGATATAATTCTGTCCCATCTTTTGTTCCAGCTGCGCCAGTGTTGGCTGGTTCTCATACACCAGGGATTGCAAATGCTCTTTTAGATGGCGGCGCACATGCTTGATCGCTTCCTCCAACTCCACGCGCTCGGATACCGGCACATCGACGATCAGCGACATGTGGGTATCGAGATGATGTTGCACGCCGATTTTCGGATGCGACATGTGAACGCCGTATTGCTCCATCACATCCGTCAGTTCGGAGACAATCGCTTTTTCCTGTTGCGGCGTGAAAGACTTATCGCCCAGCGGACGAAAATTCACGACATAACGTAATTCTTTAGTCCCTGCCGGCAGTTCGGCACCGAGCGGAAAATTGCTGGCGCCGCCATACGGAAAATGAGAATGATGGCCAGGGCGCGCATCATGATAATATTGCTTCGGACCATATTGATCGATGGTGCTGTAAATGACGAGGTGCGGGTGGCGCTCGATCGCTTTATCCAGGTTCTGTGTCATACGCTTCAATCCTTCTTGGCCGATCCCCAGCTTATCCTGCATCCATTAATAATTCTTTAAATGCCAATAGTGATTTGTTGCACCGCACCCCTACCCAGCACAAAATTCTGGCAAATGCCCTCCTCGCTGCTATGGTGGCGCGCGTTTTGGGGCGCAGCCATTCTATTATAAGGATTTTCTCGCTATGGCCGGTGTGATGGTTAAAGAATTCAAGGTCTTCGGTTTGAAGATGTGGCAGCAGGTGCTGCTGTGCCTGGTTTTGGGCATTGCCGTGGGTTTCGAGATTCAGGGCAATATCATGGTGGCCGAGAAGCTGAAAATCCTCGGCACGCTGTTCATCGACCTGATCAAGATGGTGGTGGTGCCGCTGATCTTCCTGGCGCTGGTTTCCGGCATCACCAGCATGGGCGGGGCGGATAATTTCAAGCGCGTGGGGCTGAAAGGGCTGGTGGCCTATCTGGCAACCGCACTGTTCGCGGTGGTGATCGGGCTGGCATTCGCCAACCTGTTCCACCCGGGCCTGGGGCTGCATGTCGATATCAACGAATTCGGGCCGCATAGCGCCAACGCGCCGGAACTGCCGGTGATGAGCGTGGAAGGGTTCCTGCTGAACCTGATTTCGACCAATATCTTCAAATCGTTCGCGGAAGCGAACCTGCTGCAGGTGATCGTATTCGCGGTGATCTTCGCGATGACGGTGAACACCATGGGCGCCAAGGCCGCCAAGACGCGCGAGCTGATGCATGACCTGGCGCATGTGATCTTCAAGATGATCGAATATATCGTGCGCCTGGCCCCCCTCGCCGTGTTCGGCTACATGGCCTGGATGGTGGGCACGCAGGGCATCGGCGTGATCAAGATGCTGGCCACCCTGGTGGGCGCGGTGATCGCGGCCTGTCTGGTGCAATATGTGCTCTATGGCGTGCTGATCGCGGTGTTCGGGCGGCTGAACCCCTTCCCGTTCTACCGCAAGCTGGTGACGACGCAGGTGATGGCGTTCTCGACCTCTTCCTCGAAGGCGACGCTGACGACGGCGATGCGCGAGGTGGAAACCAAGCTGGGCGTGAGCGAGCAGATCAGCCAGTTCATGCTGCCGCTGGGCGCGGCGATCAACATGAGCGGCACGGCGATTTACCTGGGCATCTGCGCGCTGTTCTTTGCGCAGTTCTTTGGCGTTGAGATGCATCCGGTGGATTATGCGATGCTGCTGCTGACCTGCACGCTGGGTTCCATCGGCGCAGCCGGCATCCCGTCGGGCTCGATTATTTTCATGAGTATGGTGCTGCATTCGGTGGGCCTGCCCATCGAGGGCATCGGCCTGCTGCTGGGCGTCGACCGGATTCTGGACATGGTGCGCACCACCATCAACATCACGGGTGACTGCGCGATCACGCTGATCATCGACGCCACGGAAAAGACCCTGAACCGGAAAGTGTATAACAGCTAATGCGTTTCCCCCTGCATCTGTTCTACGAAGTCCCGCGCTTCAATTTTATCAAGCGCCGCCATATCGGCTTCGCGCTGACGCTGATCGGCATGCTGGCGACTGCAGGCGCGCTGGCCACCAAAGGCCTCAATTTCGGCATCGATTTCGCCGGCGGCGTGGTGATGGAAGTGCGCACCGAGGCCAATGCCGACATCCCGAAAATGCGGACGATCCTGGAAGACGGGCATACGCTGGATGCAACGCTGCAATCGGTGGGCGATGCGCATCAGGTGATGATCCGCCTCAAACCGCATGGCGATGAGAACCAGAACCAGGTGGCCGATAACGTGCGGCAGCTGCTGGACCAGGGCTATGGCGCGCCCATCACCTACCTGCGGGTGGATTATGTGGGGCCGCAGGTGGGCGGCGAGCTGATCCGCGGCAGCTTCCTGGCGCTGAGCCTGTCGATGGTGGCGATGATGCTTTACCTCTGGTTCCGCTTCGAATGGCAATATGGCATCGGCGGCATCCTGGCGCTGATCCACGATGCGGTGCTGACGGTGGGTTTTTACGCGGTGACGCAGATTGAGTTTAACCTTACCTCGGTGGCGGCCGTGCTGACCATCATCGGTTACTCGATCAACGATTCGGTGGTGATTTACGACCGCATTCGCGAGAACCTGCGTAAGTTCAAGGTAAAGCCGGTGGGCGATGTGATCGATCTCGCGGTGAACGAGACGCTGGCGCGCACCTTCCTGACCGGCGGCACGGTGCTGATGGCGCTGCTGGGCCTGTTCTTCCTGGGCGGCGATGTGCTGTACGGCTTTTCGGCGGCGATGATTTTTGGCGTGTTCGTCGGGACCTATTCTTCTATTTTCGTTTCGGCGAATATCCTGTATTACCTCGATCTGCGTAACGAAGGAAAAACTGTGGAGGCTTAAATGCACGTCCGGAAACTTTCGGTTCTCATTCTTGCCGCGCTGCTTGCGGCCTGCGCCAGCCAGCCCTCCAGTAAATACCCCTACCCGCCGCAATTCGTGTCGCCCGACCAGGTGAATGTCTACACGCTGCCGGCCCCGCCGCAGCCGGGCTCGACGCAGTATAAGCACGAGATCAAAGATATCCTGGCGATGCAGAAGCAGCTGACGCCGGAGGAAATCGCCGCCATTCAGGGCGAAATCCACATCTCGCCGCAGATGCTGGTGGAGCCGGTGCTGGGTGAGCAGTTCACGCCCGAGAATCTGCCCAAGCTCTATGCGCTGCTCGACCATGCGCAGTCGGATGCCTGGCGCATCGGCGATACCATCCAGGAGCATTGGAACGAAACGCGGCCCTGGCTGGCCGATGCGCGCGTGAAGCGTTATGTCGAGGAAATCCACCGCCCGGGCTACCCGAGCGGGCATACCACCACCAACACTACTTGGGCGCTGATCCTGGGCGATATGATGCCGCTGCAGCAGGATAAGCTGGTGGCGCGCGCCTCGGAAATCGGCCATCACCGGGTGGAAGGCGGGGCGCATTTCCCGCATGATATCGAGCAGGGCAGAAAGCTGGCGCATGTGATTTACCAGCGCATGCAGATGAGCCCGGCCTTTGTTGCCGAACGTAATGCCGCGCAGCTGGAACTGGATGCGTTCATTCAGGCGCAGCTGAAAGCCGGCGTACCGATGCGTTGTTGCACAGCGCAGGCAGCCGTTCCCGCCACGGATAACGACGACTAGCTGGCGGCGCGCCGGCTGTTACCCTCGAGCTGCGCTTCGGCGCCGGCAAGGTTGCTGATCACCCGTTCGAGCTGCGCTTTTTCACAGCAGAAGCTGATGCGCACATGCCAATCGGCCGCCGCGGCGGGTGAGCCGACAGCGTAGAACGGCGTGCCGGGCACGCCGCAGACGCCGGCGACATTTACTAGATAGCGCATCATGTCGGCAGGCGTGTCGATGCGATAGGCAGCGCCGGTTTCCGATTGCGTGGCGGTCACAGTTTTGCCTTGCAGGCCCGCGAAATCCACCCAGCCATAGATGGTGCCGCCGGGGGCATTCATGCTGGCGTATTTCAGGGCGCCGATGCCATCGGTGAGGATTTTGCGCTTCTCGGTGAGCTGGGTGACGGTGCGGATGATAAACTGGTCGCCGAACAGCAGGGCGGCCTGTGCCAGTTCCTGGTTGCGCACGCCCATGCCGCCGCCTTTGTTCTCGTTCCAGCGCTGCAGGCTCATCAGCATGCCGGCATGTTTGGTGATGACGAAACCGACGCGCTCGCCGGCCAGACCGTATTCTTTCGAGGCGGTGCGGAAGCAGGCCAGGCGGGCGGTTGCGAACAGCGCCTTCTCAGCCGCGCCGCGCTGCAGCACGGCGCGGATGTCATAGGGCTCGTCGCGGAAGATGAGTTTGCCGTAGGGGTCGTCGCTGGCTACCACGGTGTTTTTGGTAAGGCTGGTGACGGCGGCGAAGAAGGCTTCGCGCTCTTCGCGCGTGTAATTGGCGCCGGTCGGGTTGCTCGGCGCGTTGATGAGAATGAGAGCCGGCTCGCCATGCGCCTTGATGGCAGCGGTGAGCGCACCAGCGCGCAGGATGCCGTCGCCGGTGGCGATCTCGACCAGCACGACGCCGGGGGCGAACATATCATAGTTGGTGGGCCAGCCGGGGGCGGCGAGGAACACTTTCTCGCCCGGCTTCACGGTGTTAAAGAAGGCACCGTTGAGAGCGCCCTTACCGCCGGTGCCGACGCAGACTTCGGCGCTGGTGGCCTCAATGCCGGTGTCGCGCGTGAAAGTGAAAGCGACGGCAGCGCGCAGGCTGGGCAGGCCGGCGGTTTCGGAATAGGCATAGGCGCGCGCTTCGGGGCGCAGGGTGGCGAACATTTCCTCGGAGGTGTTGGCGGCCTGCTGCTTCAGCTGGGCCAGCCATTCGCCGGTTTCCGCGGCGGTGGGTTTGGGGAAAAGGTCACCTACGGTGACGATTTCAACCTTTTTGCCGCGTTTTTCGGCTTCCTTGGCCATATTGGCCGCGCTCATGGTGGGCGAGCTGCGCATGGTGAGGCCGGTGGTGGATTCGAAGATGTTGTTGGTCATAGATGCTCCTTATCTGCGCGGCTTACACCTGCCGGAAAAGAATTTCAACCCCGGCACGCTCAGGTTGCAAAGCTGTTTGACTATTAGCCGACAAAAGGTTCCAATCCGCTTATGCGATATCTGCGTAAAGTGGCGCTGCTGGCGGCGCTCTACTTCATCACCGGCCAGCTGGGGCTGATGCTGGCGGTGCCGCCCGGCTATGCAACGATGATCTGGCCGCCTTCCGGCCTAGCCATGGGCATGTTGATCATGCACGGGCCACGGCTGTGGCCGGGCATTTTCATCGGTGCTTTCCTGCTCGATGCGCTGCATGGCGGCGCTCTGAGCTTCGGCGGAGCGGATATGGCGAAGCTGATCGCCTCGCTCTGCATCGCCTATGGCTCGACGCTGCAGGCATTCGCCGGGCGGCGGCTGGCGGAACAGTATCTCGGCCTGCCGCTGCGATTGAACCGGATGAACGAGCTGTTCAAGCTGTTCCTGCTGACCGGCCCGGTGGCTTGCCTGATGTCGACCAGCGTGGGGGTGACGGCGCTGACGGTGCTGGGCCTGCTGCAGCCGCACGAAGTAATGCATAACTGGTGCGTCTGGTATGTGGGCGACCTGTTCGGGGTAATCGTTTTTCTGCCGCTGATGTTGGTGATGCCGGGCAACCCCAACCGCCTCACCTGGCGCGGGTTGGATGTGAGCGGTCTGCCGATGGTGGCGATGCTCTCGGTACTGGTGCCGCTGGGGCTGACCTTTTACGCCTGGCAGATCACGGCGGAGAATGTGCATCAGCAGGCGCAGGCCCAGTTCGAGATGCTGGCCGAGGAAAGCGAGCAGGCGCTGCTGCACCGGCTGGATTCCTATAATGATGCGCTGCTGGGAGGGGCAGGATTTTTCCTCGGCTCGGATTATGTATCGCGGCATGAGTGGCAAACGTATGTGGATGCCATCCGCGTGCGCGAGAGTTTTCCAGGGGTGAGCGGGCTGGGTTATATCGTCGCGCTCAAACCGCAGCAGTTGGATGGGTTCGTCGCGCAGGCGCATCGCGAAGGGGCGCCGAATTACGCTATTCACCCGTCGGGCGCGGCGCCCTATTACATCATCAAATATATCGAGCCGGTGCGCTTTAATGCGCAAGGGTTGGGGCTGAATATCGCCTATGACGGTGCGCGGCGCGAGGCAGCCGAGCAGGCACGCGACAGCGGCCTCACTACCATGAGTCGGCGGGTGACGCTGCTGCAGGACACCGACCATGGGCCAGGCTTCCTGCTGCTGCATCCGCTCTATCAACTCGACAAGCCGCATAACAATGTGGAGGAACGGCGCGATGCGTTTCTCGGCTGGGTGTATGTGCCATTCATCGCGCAGTCGTTTCTGCATAACCTCACCGATAGCCAGGGCGAAAGCCTACAGATGCGGATTTATGATGGCCTCGCCGCTAAACCGGAAGCGCTGATCTATGACAGCCGCGAAGTGAAGGACATGCGCGGCGCCAGCCCCGCCTTCACCGTGACTAAGCAGCTGGATTTGATGCAGCGGCACTGGCTGGTGACCTGGACCAGCACACCTGCCTTCGAGCAAGAGGAAGAAAGCGAAAGCCCGTTGCTGATTCTCATCGGCGGGGTGCTGTTCAGCGGGCTGTTCGGGTTACTGCTGTTGGTGGTTACCATCCGCCGCACGGAGACGATGCAATGGATGGCGGAAGACCGTAAATTTATTTTCCCGTTGGCGATTTTCGCGCTATCGGCCATCGGCAGCCATCAGCTCTATCATACGCTGCGCGCGCGCGAGGTGGATTATGCACGCAATATCGTGCAGGAGGAGGCGCGCAAGATCGAACAGCTGGTTGCCTTCCAGACGCGCGACAAGCTGCTGGCGCTGCAGCGCATGGCCGGCCGCTGGGAACTGGCCGGCGGTACGCCCTATGCGCAGTGGGTAGGCGATGCGCATAACTATACCGAGCAACTGGAAGGGCTGAAGGCACTGGAATGGGTGGATTCGACCTATCATGTGCGCTGGGCGGAGCCGATGAAGGGTAATGAAAAGGCCATCGGGCTGGATGTGCGCTTCGACGCAGAGCGTGAAAAAGCGCTGCGGGGCGCCGCTGAACGTGGCGGGCTGACCATTACCGAACCGCTGGACCTGGTGCAGGGTTACCGGGCGTTCCTTGCGTATGCGCCGGTGCGTATCGATGGGAAGTTCGACGGGTTCGTGGTGGGGATTTTTACGCCGGAGGATTTCCTCGGCAATGCCATCGCACGTGAGGCAAACGGGCGCTATGCGATCTATCTCGAGCATGATGGCAAGGAGTTCTTCCACAGCGCCCCCAATTCAGTGCTGATGCCGGGCTGGGGCCTGCAGAGCAACATCCGCATCCAGGATAAAGACTGGGTGGTGCGCGTGGTGCCCACCCAGGCGCTGGTGCAAAGCGAGATGACATCGCTGCCGGTGATCATGCTCAGCGCCGGGCTGGTGATCGGCTTGCTGGTGGCGCTGACGGCGCGTTCCATCCTGCTGGCGCGCATCCGCTCGCATTACCTGGCGGAATCGAACCGGCTGAACGTGGCGGTGCTGTCGAGCACCGGCTACATGGTGGTGGCGACCAATCCAGAAGGTATCATCATCGTTTATAACCCGGCGGCGGAAGCGGCGCTCGGCTATCCCAAGCGCGACGTGCTGAACCAGATGACGCCGCTGGCTTTCTATGACCCGGTGGAAGTGGCCCACCGTGCAGCAGTGCTCAGCCATACGCTGAATACCACCATCGCACCGGGGGTGGCGGTATTCACCACCCTGCCGTTGCGCGAGGGGCAGGAAACACGCGAGTGGAACCTCGTGACAAAGGACGGCGACCACTTCCCGGTAAGCGCCACGGTCACCACCCTGCGCAACCGCGGCGGCGCGGTAACGGGCTTCCTATGGGTGGTGGAGGATATCACCGAACGGCGCGAGCAGCAGCAGGCGCTGCAGACCAGCGAACAGACCTTCCGCTCGGCGATGGAGCATGCCTCCATCGGCATGGCGCTGGTTGATCTGTCGGGCCACTGGCGCAAGGTGAACCCGGCGCTGTGCGACCTGTTCGGCTATACCGAACAGCAACTGCTGGCACTGGATTTCCAGGCGGTAACGCACCCGGAAGACCTGGAGCGCGACCTGGCTTACGTGCGGCAGGCGCTGGCCGGCACCATCAGCACCTATCAGATGGAGAAACGCTATTTCCATAAATCCGGCCGGGTGATCTGGGCATTGCTGAGCGTGTCGCTGGTGCGCGATGCGCAGGGCATTCCGCAATATTTCATCTCGCAGGTGCAGGACATCACTGAGCAGAAGGAGATGGAGCGTATCAAGAGCGAATTCATCTCGATTGTCAGTCACGAACTGCGCACGCCCCTCACCTCCATCCGCGGCTCGCTGGGGCTGATGGCGGGCAGCCTGCGCGATGAGCTGGGCGATAAGGCGAAACGGCTGGTGGATATCGCCTTCAAGAACAGCGAGCGGCTGATTCTGCTGATCAACGATATTCTGGATATGGACAAGATCGCCTCGGGCAAGATGCGTTTCGAGATGCAGGCCGAGCCGTTGGCTCCGTTGGTGCAGCAGGCGGTGGAGGCCAACCTGGCCTATGCCGAGAAGTTCAATGTCACCTTCCAGCTGCTGCCGGTAAACCCGGACTTTACCATTCAGGTGGATGCTTCGCGCTTCACGCAGGTGCTGACCAATTTCCTTTCGAATGCCGCTAAATTTTCGCCCACCAACGGCACGGTGGAGATTGGCGCGCAGCGGCTGGGGCCGCATGTGCGCATTACCGTGGCCGACCATGGGCCGGGCATCAGCGCTGAATTCCGGCCGCGCATTTTCGGTAAGTTCTCGCAAGCCGATTCGTCGGCGACACGCAGTAAGGGCGGCACGGGGCTGGGGCTGCATATCAGCAAGCAGATGGTGGAACATATGGGTGGGCAGATCGGCTTCGACAGCAGCGTCGGCCGCGGCAGTAGTTTCTGGATGCAGTTTCCGCTGCTGAACCCTGGCAATGACCTGCTACCCTATAATTTGCCGACGCTGGAGCCGGGCCTGCCGCATATTCTGCATGTGGAGGATGATCTCGACCTCTATCACATGCTGGCGGCAGGACTGCAGGGCAAGGCGGTGCTGGTGCACGCACCCAGCCTGACCCAGGCGCGACGGATTCTGCAGGAGGCGAACTTCGCGCTGGTGGTGCTCGATCTCGGCATGCCCGACGGCTCGGGGCTGGAGCTGCTGGATGCCGTGAACGGCACACCGGTGATGGTGCTTTCCACCACCGAGCTGGGGCCGGAAGTGGCCGGGCGGGTGGCTGCTTCCCTTGTCAAAGCGCGCGTATCGGAGCATAGCATTATCGAGACCATCCTGGCGCTGGTCGGCAAGGAGCACGCATGAGCCTGGAACATATCCTCTGCATCGATGACGAGCCCGACATCCTCGAGGTGGCGCAGATGGCGTTGGAGATGGTGGGCGGCCTGCGCGTCAGCTGCCTCGACCGCAGCAGCCAGGCCGTGGCGCGCGCGACGGAACTGATGCCAGACCTGATCCTGATCGATGTGATGATGCCGGAGCAGGACGGCCCCTCCACCCTCGCCGCGTTGAAGGCAACGCCGGCGGTGGCGCATATTCCCGTGGTGTTCATGACGGCACGCGTGCAGCCGGATGAAATTGCCGGCTACCTGGCATTGGGTGCCGCCGGCGTAGTGCCCAAACCCTTCGATCCGATGGCCTTGCCGGAGCAGATCCGGCAGATCTGGCAGGCGCAGCATGGATGAGGCATTCCAGCAGGCGATGTCGCCGGTGAAGCAACGCTATGTCGAGCGGCTGCGCGAGCGGATTGCGCTGCTGAGTCGGTTGCAGGCGCAGATGCACCACGGCCCGCTGGAGGGTGAGGATGCCGAGGCGCTGCGCGCCCAGGCGCATCAGCTGGCCGGCAATGGGTTGATCTTTGGGTTCGCTGACATCAGCAATGCAGGCCGGGCGCTCGACATGATGCTGATGGATGGCGCGCCGCATGCCAGCATCCGCCGCGCGTTGGCGGCGCTGCTGGCGGCTTGCAATGCGGCAACGCTTTAAGCCCCCCTCTTCCCGGTAGCGCAGAGCGCTGGCATCGTCTGCGGCAACAGGAGATTGCCCATGACGATTGTCACCACCCCCCATATCGGTATTTCGCTGCTCGACCAGAACATGGCCAGCAAGGAAATCATGATCAACGAAGGTTTTTACCGCATCGATGCGCTGCTGAATAACGGCGCGCTGGATAAGGATCTCGCCACCCCGCCCGGCAGCCCGGCGACGGGCGATACCTATATCATCGCCGCCAGCCCGACGGGCGCGTGGAGCGGCAAGGCCGGCAACGTGACCTATTTCGACCAGGTGTGGCAGTTTATTCCACCCAATGCCGGGTTGCTGGTGTGGGTTCGCGACGAGGCGAAATATTATTATTACGACGGCACCAGCTGGAGCATTCTCAGCCTGGGCGGTGGCAGCACCACCAGCTTCCCGCAGGATGGGCGCGTGACACTGACCAGCGCCACCCCCGTTACCACCTCGGATGTAACGGCGGCGACGACGCTTTATTTCACGCCGCACAAGGGCAACCGCATCGCGCTTTACGCATCGTCGGCCTGGACCACGCTGGCATTCAGCGAAACCACGCTTACCGTACCTGCCACTACCAACACGATGTATGATCTGTTTGCCTATAATAGCAGCGGCACGCTGGCACTCGAGACGCTGGCCTGGACCAATGACACCACCCGCGCCACCGGTCTCGGCCGGCAGGACGGTGTGCTGGTGAAAAGCGGTGATGCGACGCGCCGCTACCTTGGCAGCTTCCGCACCACCGGCACATCGGGGAAAACGGAGGACAGCAAGGTGAAGCGGTATGTGTGGAATTACTATAATCGCACGGCCCGCGAATTATATGTGGCCGATACCGCTACCTCATGGAACTATTCTACCGCTATCTTTCGCCAGGCCAACGCCAACAGCGCCAACCAGGTGGATTTCGTCATCGGCGTCGCGGAGGATACGTGTGAACTCGGGCTTACCTATTGTGCCGCGACAAGCGCCGCGACCATACGCCGTGTCTATGGCGGCATTGGTATCGATTCCATCAGCGCGCCCTTGCGCGGGCAGACATCAATTCCGGCAAACAGCTCGGTGATCTTCAACGGCTATGCCAGCTTACGCACGGTAGTGGCTGCCGGGCACCATTATGCCGCATGGCTTGAAGCAGGTGGCGGCACAGATACGCAGACCTTTTATTCAGCGGGCGGCAGCTATGGATGGCTTGAAGGTCTGATTACCGGTTAAGTTTTCTAAACGCCGTGGCCAGCAGCAGATGCATGATCAGCAACATGAACACCGCGCTGAACAGGATATCGCTGAGGAAATGCGCGCCCATCATAATGCGGGAAAGACCGATAGCAGAACCGAGCAGCAGGCCAAACGCATAGCGGCGCTTGCGGTGCCGGCGCTCAATCAGCCCGAAGGCGCAGAAATAAAAGCCGGAGGTAGCATGGCCTGAGAAGAAGGATTGGCCGCTCTCTGTGCCGCGCTCAAGCGGGGCGACATAGGCTTGCGTGCCGCCGAACTGCACGGTTTCGATGGGCCGTGGGCGGTGAAAATAATTCTTGGCGACATTGACGCTGATGCCAGGCCCTAACGCCATAACAAGAAACAGAAACAGCCATTGAACGCGGCTGAGCCCTAGCCATTGCAGGCGCCTGCGATTAAGGAAGAAGATCGCGTTGCCGGCGATCAGCAGCGGAATCCATACATCGTTGAAAAAGTAGATGCCGCGTTTAAAGGCCATGCCGACGAGCAGCAACAGCGGATCGAAATGGTGGCGGTGAGCGTTATAAAAATAGGCGGTGGTGGCGGTATCGAGCTGCGGATGGCATTTGAACAGCACGTAGAGTAGCGGCACCAGCAATAGCAGCAGGATAACTGGAATATCCTCACGACGCATTGGCGGCCCCGGCATAATGCGGCTGAAAATACATGTAGAAGGCATAGCCATCGAGCGTCACCTGGCGCACCAGATGGTAGCCGATGTAATGCGCCGGCAGCGGGTCGCGCAGGATGAGCAGCACGGGCTTACCCTTGAGGTCGGCCTGTTCGGTGAGCAGGTCGTAATGGTCGCGCACCACGCCGGGGTCTTTCCATTTATAGACCGGCTCGGCCGAACCGCGCGTGTCGCGCAGCGCGTAGGTGAGCGCGGTGGCGATCTTGCGCTCGTCGGTGATGGGAATGGCGCCGGGATGTTTGGCCAGCTCTTCCTTCACCGGCGTTTCCAGCTCGTTCCAGACGAAGGCGCGGGTCATCGGGTTTTTCTTGGGCGGCAGTTGGTTTAGTACCGGCGGGGCCAGGTAGAACAGCACCAGGAAAATAATGTTGATGATGAGCGATGCTTTCAGCCAGCGCGGCGCTTTGGCTTCCAGCCACGGCACCACCAGCAGTGTGCCGGCGAGATAGGCAGGCGCGATCCAATGCGCCTGGGCGCCAGCGAGCAGCGCGGTGATGACGCCGGCCAGCGCCAGCGGCCAGATATAGCAGTTGAGTAGGCGCGTGGTTTCGTTGCGCGGGCCATAGCGCAGATGCAGCAGCAATGCACCCAGCAACACCGGCCCGAATACGCCCCATTGCGCGGCGATGAAGGTGAGCATGTCGCGCGGATAGAACTCCACCTGCTTAGTGACCACGCGGTCGTTGGTATGGTGGAAGGTGGCGAAATGATGCTGCGCATTCCACCACAGGTTCGGCGCGAAAATGGCGACGGCGGTGATGGCGGCCAGCCATGGCCAGGGCGTGGCGAACCAGCGGCGGTTGCCCGGCACCGCTACCAGCGCACAGAAGCTGGAAGCGGCGAAGGCGACGGTGGTGTATTTACTGAGCAGGCCGAAACCGGCGGCGGCGCC
>OUNJ010000013.1_pt1 | contig 20385 bp, 27 predicted proteins | sample 1755361 | NCBI WGS metagenome assembly OUNJ01 (sample SAMEA3914825, study PRJEB12502) | metagenome | biome: forest; material: soil | place: USA | collected 2012-03-12 | depth 0.1 m
CGCGAGCGTCGGCCTGAACGCGAGCGTCGGCGAAGGCGCGAGCGTCGGCGAAGGCGCGAGCGTCGGCCTGAACGCGAGCGTCGGCGAAGGCGCGAGCGTCGGCCTGAACGCGAGCGTTCCGAAAGCTCCAGAAATTCCCGTTATTGCTAACATCGATGCCGCAATTTTGTCAGCGATTGCTCGAGAAGGCTGCTCACTCGAAATGGGCTCTTGGCACGGGACACCCGAAGTCGGGCAACACCGTTGCCAAACAACCCATTGTCGTGCCGGTTGGGCAATTCATTTGGCTGGTGACGCTGGATACGCATTGGAGAGTTTCTTCGGGTCGGAGATGGCGGGAACATTGATTTACAAGCGATCCCGCCGGGGTGTGCGGATCCCAGACTTCTATGCGTCGAATGACGTCGCACTTGCAGATCTGCAAAAGCATGCCGCGAGTCAGCAAAGCACCTCCTCAACCGGAATTTAAGCCATGGCACGGAAGAGCCACCCCAACGCCTTGCTCGATGCGGCACTCGATTACGCGGCCCGTGGGTGGAGAGTGGTCCCTCTCCACCCACGGGCCAAGAATCCGCGTCCGCGCGATTGGCCGACCGTCGCATCCTCAGACTCGGAGACGATCCGATCCTGGTGGACCGAGGTGCCCGACGGCAACGTCGGGATCGCCCTCGGCTACGGGACGGGTCTTGTCGCTGTGGACATCGACAGTGACGCAGGTTCCAAGCTCCTGATCCAAATGGCCGCTGGCGACCTACCACCCACGTGCGAGATGACCACCGGCAAGGGATCGCGACTATTATTCGCGATCCCTGATTGCCTCGAAATGGAGCCGCGAACCACCGTCATCAAGATCGGCAAGGACGAGGCCCTTCGATTCCAGAGCACCGGCGGCCAGTGCGTGATGCCGCCGTCGATTCATCCCGGCGATCCCGAGAAAAGTATCGAACCCGGCCGCGTGTACACCTGGGTCGAAGGCCGTTCGCCGGCGAACCTCGAACCGGAGGGTATGCCGGCCTGGTTGATCGCAGAAATGACGCGACCCACGACGCCCGTCTATGCCGAAGCTCCATCACCCCCCGTTGAAGGACAGGGATGGAATCACCGGGCCGACTGGTGGGCGGACATCCTGTTGCCGGCAGGTTGGACGCCGGCGGGAAAGCGTAACGACGGCGTGGAGTACGTGACGCGGCCCGGAAAGGCTCGCGGTTGCTCGGCCACGATCGGCCACTACAAGGCGAAGGACGGTACACCCGCGCTCTACGTCTTCACCGATTCTGGTGGACCGCTCGACGCGGGTCGGTGCTACGACAAGTTCGGAGCTTTCACGCACCTATTTCACGGCGGCGACTTTCAGGCCGCGGCCGCGGCACTCCGGGGTCGCGGTAACGCTCCCCCGGAGCGGAATGGGGCGAAAAATCACGCCACCGGCAACTTGAACGCGGCGCCCATGCCGCAAGCCCCCTTGTTCACGCCACCTGTGCCTATCAGCGTGCTCAAGGCCGGCGAACCGGGTGGTGATTGGTTCTGGCATGGGTACTTCGCAAAACACACAACCACCCTCCTGTCCGCGTTATGGAAAGCCGGCAAGACGACGCTCCTGGCTCATCTCCTCAAGGCACTCGGGTCTGGGGGCGAGTTCTGCGGACGAACCGTCAAGCCCACCCGCGTCCTGTACGCGACGGAGGAGGCTGAGTCCACCTGGGCAAAGCGCCGCGACAAACTCGGTATCGGCGACCATGTCTGGTTCCAAATCCGCCCGTTCAAGGCGAAGCCGCGAATGCCCGAGTGGGTTGGACTCCTTCAGCACTTGCGGTCGCATGTCGAGTCGGGCGACTTCGGCATGGTGATCATTGATCCGCTTACAACGCTTTGGCCGGTCGACAAGGAGAACGAAGCCGGAATGGTGTCGGAAGCACTGGTTCCTTTGAACCTGCTCACCGAACGGGCCGGCGTCGCGATCATCCACCATCTGCGCAAAGGTGACGGCAATGAAGCCACGGCATCACGTGGTTCGGGTGCACTTCCCGGCTACGTCGACACGATCCTGGAACTTCGCAGACACAACCCAACGGACCGTAATGACCGACGACGCGTCTTGTCCGGTTGGGGCCGGTTCGACGAAACCCCCGAGGAACTCGTCATCGAATTGACCGACGGCGGTTACATCGCGCACGGCAAACGATCGGACCTTCGGCAAAAGCAACTCCTGGACATCCTCGAAACGATCCTGCCGCCGGTTTCCCCCGGTTGGGGGTGGCAAGCAATCAAAGAGGCTCTCGACAACGCCTTGGGCGATGGTGGACCGGGACCGAGCGACCAAAGGCTGATCGACTTGTTGCGAGAAGGGGCGACCGAGTGCCGGTGGTCGCAAACTGGCAGTGGCAAACGTGGTGATCCTTACCGTTTTTGGAGGCCATTCCAGGCCAAGAATCCGACCCTGTTCCGGCCCGAAGAAGGTATCCCGGACTAGCTACTTTCTGACGGTGGTTGTTTCTTCGTAGCTCCTAAGAGTCCTTAGGGACAACGAAGAAACAAAACAAATTAGAACGACGATCGGAAATACTGCGAATCCTGGGCATTCAGTCGAATTTGGAGGTTGAAATCGTGGACCCCAAACGAGCCTACGTCAAACGTCAAAAGCAGACCCGGGACCACGCTTGCCATTGGCCCGGTTGCACGGCCCAGGTTCCTCCGGCCATGTGGGGATGCCGCGAGCACTGGTTCCGATTGCCGAAGTCGCTCCGCGACCGCATCTGGGCCGCGTTCCGACCGGGGCAGGAGATCGACAAGCGGCCTTCGACCGAATATCTCGCCGTGGCTCGCGAAGCTCAGGACTGGATCGCCGCCCAGGTGACCGGGGAGACGCTGCCATGAACACCGTCATGGACGTCATTGCCGGCCAGTCCCTCTGGTCCGCCGAGTGTGCGGAGGCCCTGGCGTGGCTTCGAACGTTACCGGAACGAGCCGCTGCTCTGTGGGTGACGTCGCCACCGTACGAAGACGCCAGGACCTATGGGATCGGTTTCAAGCTCCGAGGTCAGGCGTGGGCTGACTGGCTTCGGCCGATCATCGTCGAGATGTGCCGGACCAGCCGCGGTCTCGTCGCAGTCAACATGGCCGGAAAGGTCCGCGATCACCGTTACAGCGGTGCGGTCGAGTTCCTGGTGGCGGACTTACTCCGGTTGGACGGCGTGGTGTGCGGTCCATCGCCGTATGCCTGGACACGTCCGGGGATCGCCGGGAGTGGATCGAAGCACTACCACCGCCGGAATTGGGAGCCGGTTTACTGCTTTGCGTTTCCCGATCGATTGCCGCTCGTGTTCAGCGACAACACGGCATTCGGCAATCCGCCGAAGTGGGCACCCGGCGGCGAGATGAGTCATCGCCTGTCCAACGGCGAACGGGTGAACCAATGGGGCCGGCACTCGAAAGGCGGCAAGTCGAAACGGGCTGATGGCACAACACAGCATGGTGACCGCCCGAGTCATCAGTTCACAAGCAAGGTCGACATCGACGCCGCTGATGAAGCTGGCGGCCGGGATTTATGGGGCATGAACGGGAGCACGAGCCGTCGGCGTCAAGGTTCCGGGGCGATGGAGTTCCAGCGTCCCGGAGGCTCGCGAAAAGGTCGCCGGCAAACTGCTCGCGAACATGCAAGCGGCAAACTCGTCGAACAGGCGTACGTGCCGCCCGTCGTCGCCAATCCTGGCAACGTGATTCCGACTGGTAACGGCGGCAATCAACTCGGCCATCCGCTGGCCCACGACACGGAAGCTCCGATGAACCTCGTTCTCGCCGAACGATTCATTCGCTGGTTCTGTCCGCCGGGCGATATCGTGGGCGATCCATTTTTGGGATCAGGGACCACCATCCATGCGGCATTGATTCACGGACGGCGTGGGATCGGGTGCGACATCAGGCCGGGAAAAGGCGGCGTCGCGACGGCGGTCCAGCGGATCACGTCGATCACACCGGCCCTGTTCCCTCCGCGGGCGGAGGGAACAGGGCCATGACCGCGAAGCTCCAGTCTGGGCCAACGCCACCACCAGAAGTTCCTCCACCGATTGCCAGTGCCGAGGTGGAATCGTTGCTGGCGAAAGCGTTGAAGGTGCTCGACACACCATCAACGCGACGGTTATGCGACGACGTGCGGCGAGCCCCGGTCGAGGACCAGGTGGAACGTGCTCGACTTCTCACGGTTTGGTTCCGGCGAAACCTTGCCAACCAACCGCTGCAGAAATTGCTCGGTTGCCGGCGATGCGGTGGCCGGTGCGAAAGTTGGCTTGTGTCCACCTGTCGGTCCTGTCGTGAAAAGGAGGAACAGTAGCCGTGCCTCGAACGAAACAAAAACCCGAAACGCCGTCTGTTCCGGTACCAACGTCGGCGGCAGACTTCGACGAATCGACTCCGCCACCTCGCCGGCGTCCCGCCGGCGAGGCACTTGGGCGATACGTGGTGTTGCCGGAAGGCGAGTCACTGATCGGCGTCTACCTGGCTTGGGACAAGCAAGGCCGCATACCGCCGGGTAGCGTGCTGCTGAAGTTCCTTGGTGATGCCACGGGCATCACCAAGGGGACGCACGAAGTGATTGCCTTTGCCGACGGCTTCAACGCGGCGCCGCCGAAGAAATGTCCGCTCGGGTCCGCGGGTGCGATCGCGAATCAGCAGGCCTCACTCGCATGGATGCCCGCGATTCACATTCGGTGCTTGCCGGACACGCATGCCAAGTACACGGTCCAGGTTCCTCGGGAGGACAAGCGTCATGGATGACGGGAGCGAAGTCATTCAGTTTCGGTTGTGGGTTCAACGTCGTTCGTTCCAAACCGGGAAATGGGGCGAATGGAAACGGCACGGTGCATACGGCTACAAGCACGAAATGCTCGACCTGGCCGCGACGCTGCAGGCAATCCGTGCGGAGTACCTGGTTCTTCGAGTGGATGAGTCGCCGATTGGTTTCACCAAGGAGACGCCATGAGCCCGCCGAACGGCTCACAAGCGGCGTCCGCCGCTTGTGAGCAAACGCTGGATGTCCTGGATGCGGCGATCGCGGCGAAACAGGTCGAACTCGACCGACTCACGACAGCGAGGGATGCGATGCGAGCGTTCCTGGGAAAAGCTCAGGCGGCCCCTGCAGTCCAGCCGGCGGCCGCGCAACCTCGAACCGACGAGCCAAACCGCGTCCGGTTTGCCCGGGCTTTACTCGCTCACGGACCAATGTCGGGAAACGACCTCGCTCAAGTTGTGGGGCTGAACCTCGGATCGACGTCGGTCTTGTACCGCAACCCGTGGTTCCGCAGGTCGGGCAGCAACCGGTCGGATCCATGGGAAGTGACGGAGCAGGGGCGGAAAGAACTGGCCGCGTGGGAAGCGGAAGAGGGTGTTCAGCCCCACTGACGACGACGCAGCAATCACTGCTCGATGAGTTGTGGAAGGAGCACCCTTCGCCGGTCGCCTTCCTGAAGGCATACTTTCCCGCCCAAGTGGAGCATGCCCACCGACAGGGACACTCGGATGAAGACATCGACCAGTCGGCGTGGCTGTACGCAACAGGTGCCGCGAGACGGTTCGAGCCTGAGCGAGGAATCAAGTTCAGTACGTATGCCGTCCATTACTTTCGAGCGGGCCTGCAGAAGTTAACGCGGTTTCGCAAGAAACTCGTGCCGATTCACAAGGCGATTTCGCTTCACGCGGTGGACGACGAGGACCGCGGTATCGATCCCGCGAACCATCGCCGCGATTGCGCGGATCCCGGCCTTCATTTGTGGTGTTCTGACGATTACTCCGAGCAACGCCGGTGCTTGCCGATTCGCGAGCGGATCATCTTGTATTTGCGCACGGTCGAAGGATGGGTCCTCGAGGACGTCGGCGATGCAATGGGCATGACACGGGAACGTGTACGTCAAATCGAAACGCGAGCCGTCAACAAGTTGGCAGAGTTCAGGGTGCGGCGGCAATTGCGACGGATCGAATTGGGGCAGGAGGTAGCGATATGAACCAACACTTTGCCCGGTGGTCGGCCGAGGACCTGGCCGTCCGCCAGGTGCAGATCGTTGTCCTGCTCGCCGGCGGACCACTCGATGTGCCAGCGATCCAGACCGGACTCGGTATCTCGAAATACGGCATGCTCCTTAACCCGCGGAAGATTAACGGGAAACCGATCACGAAGGCGACCACGTACTTGAGCGATCTGTGTCGCCGCGGACTTGTCCTTCGTGTTTCCGCGGCCAACGGCATGCCGGCGACCAGCAAGGCGCCGAAGTGGAAGTACATGCTGACCGCGGCCGCGATGGACCTTCTGGCGAAAGGAGAGGGTCATGCCGCGACCGCGGTTGAATGAGGCGGATCGTCATCGGTTGACGCGATGGTGGGCGGCCCAGGTCTCCGACCCCGAGATCGCCCGACGGCTCGGTTGCGATCCCACCGTCGTTTGTCGCATGCGTCGGAAGCTTGGTTTGAAGTCGTGGTACGGGACGAGGTACCACGGCGTGGCGTCGCCGGCGACGCGCGACAAAGCACGGTCAGTGGTTCGTGCTCGGCTTGCCGCTGCCGGTGTGACGAACCTCTCCCAACTCAGTCACGAACCACGCGGCACGAAAGCTCGCCGGCAACTTGCTTCGCGATATGGGTTGCCCGCGGACCTTCACAAGATGGAGACGCGGATCGTCGTGGCGCTCGCGAATGGTCCGCTTGACCTGGGCCAATTACTCGACGTTCTCGGCAAGCGGCGGTGGCGCAGCCCAGACCTCATTCGTGCGTTTTCCTACAGGAAAGTTGCAGGCGGGAATTACATCGTGTCGCTCATTCGTCGCGGGTTTGTCGTGCGGGTTCGAACGACCCGTGGACTCGGCGCCGGAAGCGGACAAGGGCCGGGTGTCTATCTGCTGACTCCGTTTGCCATGAACATGCTTTCGTCCATTCATCCCCAGGAGTAGTTATGACCGCCACTACGCGCGACACCATGATCGCGGACGCGTATCCGCTCGTGGCAATCGAAGCTCGACGGTACCCGACCCTTCCGCCCGGTGTGTCCGTCGAGGACCTGGAGAGCCTTGGCGGGGAAGCCCTGATCGATGCTCATGCCAACTTCGACCCGGCCACAGGCTCGAAGTGGCGAGGGTTCGCACGCCTGTGGCTTCGGAACAAGTACCGCGACTTTCTGCGTAAGGCTCGCCGCTTGGCTCGGCGGTCGGCTCCTTTGGAAATTGAGACACCCGATGGTGAGTTCTTGCCTCGGCGGGACGTCCGTGTCGCCGATCCGGCTGACCAGGCCGCGGCCCGGGAGCTCGTCCTGTCGCCGCGGCGATCGCCGTCGATCCGTGAACTGGAGCAAACACTCCCGAGTCCGGCTGCCGTGGCCGACCAGGTGAGCCGGCTCCGGCAAGCGATGTTCAGTGCCGTGTCGGCCGAGGACATCCAGGCGGTCATGCAGAGCATCGTGGTGCGGGCGAAGAACGGGAGCGCCCGCGACGCCAAGCTCTTGATCGATCTGTTGGCCCCCGGGCGGTCCGGGGTCACGGTCAACCAGCAAGCCATCGTCGTGCAACATGGAGATCTGACGTGAACAACCAACCGGAATTCATCGTGGCTGAAGTCTCGAAGAACTGGCCCGACCCGGCGGCGGTCGAGGCTAAGGACTTTCTTGCCACCCGATTCGAACATGCGATCGCTTTCAATCTGGACCGTGGTTACGTGCTGCACTCATTCTGCGTCCATCGGCTTCTGACGGAACCCGGTCACATGAACGAAACCATCATCGCCGTCTTCCGGAGGGTATGACGTGAGGGGATACGCATCCGAGACGAACGTCGATGTCGGCCGCACAAAGGGTGAAATCGACACCATGATCCAGCGTGCTGGCGGCCGCGACTTCATTTCAGGCGTGCTCGAGGAAAAGGGTTTCGTGATGTTCAAAGCCAAGGGACGGATGATCCGATTCACGATTCCAATTCCGAAGCTGGACGAGTTTCGACGCAACGGCCGTGGTGCTCGGCGAACAGACAGTCAAACCATCAAAGCCCACGAACAGGAAGTGCGGGTTCGGTGGCGGCGGTTGTTGCTCATCATCAAAGCGAAGCTCGAATCGTCGACAAGCGGGATCGAAACGTTTGAGGAGGCTTTCCTTGCTCAAACCGTTCTCCCAGATAACAGCACCGTCGGCCAGTGGGCAGCCGAGGCGATTCCCCACGCTCTGCAACATCGCGTCGTCCCCACGCTTGCTCTCGGTCCGGCCAAAGAAAGCGGTGCCACGTGACCAAATTCCTCGACGGGCCGGCCGCAGGCGTCGTGCTGCAGCTTCGGCGATCGCCGCGGTTTCTTCGTGTGGTCCATGACGCTGGCTACTCAGCTGCGGTCTGCAAGAAGGGACGTCAGGAATGGGACGCCCTCGACCAGTTGAGCGACGTGCCGGTGCTCAGGGAGCAAATATTCGTCTACGTTCTCGTGGTTCGCGAAGGCGGTATGTGCCTCGACTGGACCGACAAGCAAGGTCGCCGTCGTGGTTCGATGTTCCAGATCGCGACTTATCGTCACCTGGCCGAGCAACCGGACGAGACCATCACCCGCGACACATCCGCATGGCAAAACTGGTGTGAGAATCGAGCCAGCCTCATAACCGCACCGACACCCGGTGGAGACTGATCATGCACTGGAATTGCGTTGACCAAATTCTGCCGCCGCCGAACCAGGTCGTAATGACCGTTTCGCCGAGCGGCCTCGAGCAGACGCTCAAGAGGATCGGTCGGTTGTGGTTTGTCCCGGATGGATCGATCTACGTGTATTACACCCCGATTTTCTGGCGACCCCTTCCATGACCGATCGTCCCCTCTTACCCATGGTGCTCGTGCTCGGTCCCGACGGTTCCGGTCCTCCGGTCGAGATCCGCGTCCGTCGTCTCCTCAAGGCCGCCCTGCGTTCCTTCGGTCTTCGGTGTGTCACGTTCCATGCGCCCACGGATGCCGACCTGGCCGCCGTGGGCCTTCAGCGTGCTCCATCCCCGCCTCCAAGCCTGTCGGCCGATTCCCCAAATCCGGTACCTTGACGCCCCTGATCGTGAATTCCTTCTCGAATTCGCGAGGCGAAGCCATGCGCCGGCGGACGGCCGTCGGTTTCCCTGTAGCGTGTTCCACCCGCCAATTGTCCGCCACAATCGACGTCATGCCCCTCACCGAGCAGCAAGAGCGGTTCTGCCACGAGTACATCACCGACTTGAACGGCACCCAGGCCGTGATCCGGGCTGGGTACAGTCGGCGGACCGCCTCGTCCCAGGCCGATCGGCTGTTGGGGAATGCGGAGGTTCGGCAACGCGTCGAACAACTGAAGCGGGAGCGGGCGGCCCGGACCGAAGTATCCGCCGACCGTGTGCTGCTCGAACTGGCGCGGATCGCGTACTTCGATGCCCGCACTCTGTTTTCCCCGGATGGATCGGTGCGTCCGCCATCGGAGTGGGACGACGCCGCGGCCGCGACTGTGGCTGGTGTCGATGTCGAACACGTCGAGGTCGGGCGCGGCCGTAACCGGCGACGGGTGTGGCGGATCACCAAGCACCGGCGGTTCGACAAGAACAAGGCACTGGAACTGCTCTGCCGACACCTTGGCATGCTCCGGGATCGGTTGAGCGTCGAAACACCGCAAATGCCCGATTTGTCGAAGCTCACCGATGAACAACGTTCCGGCCTCCTTGGACTGCTTCGCCCCCTCTTTGCTCCCCCAACTATGGGCCGCCCTGGAGCGTGAGGACGCGAAGAAGCTCCGACACCTCGAGTGGGGCCGGCGTTTCCTGCCGCACTGGCACACGCACCCGCCGGCGGACTTCCATCGCGAACTCGACGCACTCCTGCACGACTTCCACCACACCCGTGGTCAGCGGGTTGGGATCCTCGCGCCGCGTGGTGGAGCAAAATCTACACACATCACCTTCCAACACGTGCTCCGGACCTCGGTGGAGGGTTGGGAGCCGTACACGCTCCTCCTGTCCGACTCAGGGGAACAGGCCGCCAAGTTCCTCCGAGACATTCGGGACGAGTGTGAGACGAACGCGTACTTGAACGCGGTCTATCCCGAGGCCGTCGCCGGTGGGGAGTGGCGGGAATCAGCGGTACGGTTGCGTAATGGGGTGCGGATCGAAGCGTTTGGTCGCGGGGCTAAGATCCGCGGCCGCCGCAATCGTAAGGACCGACCCACGCAGATCGTGATCGACGACTGCCAGGGCAACCGGGACATCACGTCTCAGGCTGACCGCGGACACGCCTGGGAATGGCTCACACGCGAGGTCATTCCCGCCGGCGACGAGAGAACAAACATCCTCAGTGCCGGCACGGCGCTGCACCGGGACGCGGTGGCGGTTCGGGTGGGACAGCTGCCGGGATGGCGATCACTTGCTTTCGCCGCGGTTCACGCATGGCCCGATCGCGTGGACGATCTCTGGCAGGAATGGGAACGTATCGCGACGAACCTGGCCGATCCCGATCGTACGGTCACTGCAGCCACGTTCTATGCGGCGAACAAGGGGGAATTAGAACGCGGTGCAAGAGTGTACTGGCCGGAGAAGTTTCCGTTACCGGTCATGATGATGCGGTTGGCAGAAATCGGTCGGTCCGCGTTCATGACCGAGTACCAGCAGATTCCGACGTCGATCGAGGGTGTCGAGTGGCCGCCCGAATACTTTGATGACGCGCCCGGCAACCCGTTCTTCTTCGATGAGTGGTCCCAGGCCGGCCCGATCGCCATGCGGGTTGTCGTGCTCGACCCGTCACGCGGCATCAACAGTAAGCCCGGCGACTACCAGGCTCACATCGACATCCGCCTGACCGCGAAGACCGACGACCACACGGGCGGCGACCTGTTCGTCGAGGCCCACATGCACCGGGAGCCGGTCCCGGAGATGATCGCGCGAACGCTTCGGATCGCCCGCGAAGGGCCGATAGTCAATCGGGTGGTGTTCGAGGACAACGGTACGATGGGTTTCCTTGCTCCCGAGGTGCGACGCCAGGTTGGCGAAGGCCTGGTGCCATGGGACACCGTCAGTCAGGTCGAACGCAAAGAGACCCGTATTCGTTGCCTTCATCCTTACCTGTCTCGCGGTGCCGCCGGCGGCACGCGGCGGCAGATCCGCGTCCGTAACACAGTTGGCGGCCGGTTGCTGGTCGACCAGATGAAGGACTTCCCGCTCGGCGATCACGACGACGGTCCCGACGCTTTGAGCCTCGGCATCCGGCAACTCGAAATGCTGATCAACGGCCGGTAGCGTTCTTCGCCGGGGGCAGTCTCGTCACCATCGATCGCATGTATATCTCAGGTCCGCTTCATCGCGCCCCAGCACCCCCGCGACACGAAGAACATGTGGCGTTCCTGGAGCATCGACTCGAACGAACGGAGTCGATGCTCCGCGAGGCGTTCGCGTATGCCGGCGTGCCGTGGGGCTTCGGCGCGTCCGGGGCCGACGTCTTTGGTCCCGGCGGCAGCTTCGGCCAACCACTCGACGATAACGGCCTTCCTCTCATTCCGTGGGTGACGGGCACTCCGAGCGACCGACAATGGGGCAAGCTCGCACCGATCTTCTGGACCGAGCAACAACTGGCCCAGTTTCGGTCCGCCTCGCGATGGGTTGCTGACACGAACCCATTCGGCGTCGGCTTCCTGGATTTGCTCGAGGCAATGCACATCCAAAAGGGTGTTGGGTGGCGTACTCGCCTCCGTGGCGAAAACCCGGGAGCACCAGCCGGCGGTACGGATGGTCCGCCCGCTCATCCGCTTGTTGCCGCGTCCCAGGCCGTGCTCGAGGAATGGCGGATCCTCGCACGTTGGGTGTGGCGGTCTCGCGTCGGTTTCCGAAGGTGGCGACGCGATGGTGACGTTTTCTTCCGGTTCTTCGACGGCAAGATAAGCGGCGGCCTGCCGGCGGTGCGATGGATTCTTCCCGAACGAGTCGGCGAGCCCACGGGGAGCGCGTATGGACCGCGGTCGTTCGGGATCGAGACCGATCCACGCGATGACGAAACCCCGATATGGTACTGGGTGCGATGGCTCGACGGCCAAATGTGGTCATGGGAGCAAGTGCGAGCCGGCGACGTGTTGCATCTAAAAGCCAACGTCGACCCGGACGTGAAGCGAGGTCTGCCGGACTTCTTTCCCGTGGGTGCGGACCTCGACCGGGTGCGGTCGCTTCTGACGAACATTGGCGAGACGGGCAAGGCCCAGGCCGCGATCGCATGGTGGGAAAAGTTCACCATGGCCATCGGGCCCCAGGTCAGTTCCTTGATCGAGCAGAATCGCGATTACGCTGTCCCGAAGATGACGGCCGGCGGTCAGAAGCGAGAGAACGTCAGCAAGTACGCGCCGGCCACTGTCGTTCGTACCGACGGAATGCGTGACGTTACACCGGGTCCGACCTCGGTCCCAGACGGTTTCATCGCGATCATCCAGGCGTTGCTTCGCGGTGCCGGCGTTCGCTGGAACTTTCCCGAATACTTCAGCGGTGACGCGTCGAACCAAAACCTGGCTTCGATCCGGGAATCCGGCAGCCCCTTCGTCCGGGTCGCCGAAGGCCGGCAGATGGACTGGTGCGAAGGCGTCGAACGACCGACGGCGCTGCGCGTGCTCAAATCGGCCGAGCAGTCGGGTCGGTTGCCACGCGGAACGTGCGACCGCGTCGACGTCGATGTCGAGCCGCCGGCAGTGGCGCTCTCGGACAAAATGCAGGACGAAAACATTAGGTCCCAGCAGTACGACAAGGGCGTGCTCAGCCGGCGAACGTGGCAGGTCAAAGCCGGTTACGATCCAGCCGTCGAGGACGCGAACATTGCACGCGACCGAGCGGCCAACCCGACAACACCTGCCGGTGGTCCGACGCCGGCACTACAGACGAACCAGTTGCCTGCGTTCGAAGGACTGCATCCTGGCGACGTTCTGGTATCTCGGCGGCAGTACCGACTCCTGGAAGCTATCGACAAGTCGAAGCTCGTCCGGAAGGTTGTGACAGACAGGAACGGCAAGAAGGTCGTTCATTGGGTCAAACCGGCCGGCGATCAGAAACCGTCCGGCGGAGTTGGCGGTGAACACGATACCCACGTGCACACGGTCGCCAAGGCACTCGCGCAGCCTGGTTCCATGTCGCCGGCTGACTTCGCGATTTCGCTTGAACATCTCACGGTGACTGAGTTGCAGGTCATCAAGAAGAAAGTTGGTATCGCGAGCGTCGGAGGATTGAAGAAGGACCACATCGATCGACTACTGGCGCATGTGAAAGACAAAACGCCGGCGGTGCCGGCACCGCCGGCTGTTCAAACCGCCAAAGGATTTGCGGTCCCGGAGGCCGCACTTCATGCCAATCTGTCGGTCATGTACAAGGATTGGTCGAAACCGCAGTCGCATCGCCACGTCGCGGTCACTGGAAAGCCAACCCACGAGTTCGAACAATCTCATCCATGGTATGGGAAAAAGGTAGACCCAAACCCGATCGGTGAGCCAGGTCCGAACCGTGATTTGCCGGATTCAACCAGGCCTCCGGTCAGCGATCGTGACACTGCCGTTTTCCTCAACAATTACACGTGGGGATACGACAAGTTAATGAATGAGGCTCTTCGTGATACCAACAAGCCACCGCCGGGCCCATTTGGTGGCAACGACGAAGGAAAGCCGAACAAGGACGGCCCAGCCATGTTCGAAGCCATGCAAAAGGTTTTCCGAGAAGCAGGTCCGATTGGACCACCGCCGGCAAAGGTGAGACGTGGAATCAAGGGTTTGTCGTCGCAAAAGGCGAAAGAGATTTATGACGCCTACCTGACTGCATTAAAGTCAGGGGAACCGATCACGATGACAGGTTTTGTGAGCACGTCAACGAGCGCCGGATTTGATGGACCTGTGGTTTTCCAGATCCGCGCCGTCCATGGGATCGACATGCGGCCATACAGTCATTTCGCCTCGGAGAATGAATTGTTGTTAAATCATGGCAGCCGATTTCTCGTTACCAAGGCGGAGCAAGTGGGAGGACGGTACGTCATCCACCTCGACCAGTTGCCGCCGATAAAGAAAAACCCTACCCCGGTTTGATCGTTCGGCTATAATCATGGAGTCGCTTAAAGGAGATACCCATGTCCGTCGAACTGACATCTCGACCCGATCCCACACCCGAGGAAGCCGCAAGCGAGGCCGACGCCTGGATCACCGCGGCGAGGAACCCCGGCAAAGCTGAACCGTTTACCGCCGAGGAAACGAGCATGCTCAACGGGCTCCTTGTCGCCGCCAAGGATCGCGGTGATGACGAGGCGTTTCGACGGCTGAAAGAACTCGCCGGCGATCCCGCCGGGTTTCGACGGCTGATGAAGGACGTCGCGGCCTAAGCCTAACCTGTCAAGATGTCGAGCCACTTCCTACTGCCCCGGCAATCACCGGGGCAGTTTCGTTTCACGGTAGCGTCGTTGCCGGCCGCCGCATGAACGACCATGGCCCCGTCACCCACGAGGGCCGCACATGCTCCAGCGATCGACCGGGGCCACCTCCGGAGCCATCACCGCCGAGGACACCGATGCTCATCCGTTCGACGACGTACCCGTGATGGCGGTGACGTTCGAAGCTGACGCCAATAACGCGGGGATGGTAACGCTTCTCGGTAATGACGGGTCGGATGATGGGATCGTGCTCGGCGCCGGCGGACGGTTCACGCCGCCGAGCTTCATCACGTCGTTGAAGCAGTTTCAGTATCAGTTCACGAACACCGGCGACGTCCTCCGATACCTGGGGACACGATGATTCCGCCGTTGCTTATCGCCGTGATGGAAGGCGAAGGAGGCGGCTCGCCTCCTTCGCCACCGCCACCGCCGCCAATTACGTGGGAGACGGATCTTGCTCATTTCTTTCATTTGAATGAAACGGTGGAAGATTTTTCCGATCATGCCGGATCTGCCTCACTGGTGAGCAGCACATATTCCCAGGGGACGCAGACGCCCGGGCAAGGCGTCGGTGATCACACCTTCGGAGCGGATTGCACGGGCCGATATCTCCTGGGTGCGACATCGGCAACGCAGACGGGAAGCGGCGATCGCACTCTAATGTTCCGTTTTCGCACGCCGAGCGATTTGAGCACTTACAGCGGGCTCGTTTGCTTCGGCGGCGTCGCGTCGTTCAACACGTCGCTTATCCCCGCCGGTCTGCTGGGCAACCCCAACACGTGCATCGGTGTGGGGCAGGCGTCAACCGCGTTTTACGTTCTCGGCGACACGGATATTCAGCCCAACACCGTCTACACGGTGCTCGCGATAGTCTCGAACGGAACGCTGACGCTCTATGTCAACGGTAACGTCGACGGCACGGCCGACGTCTCTTCGATCATTACGGATACGGGATACCTCTGGATCGGACTCGATGGGTTCGGGGGTGTCGCGACCGGAAGCAGCACGTTCAATGATGTCGGCATCTGGAATCGTGCTTTCACAAGCGACAAAATCGACAGCATCTTCGACGATGACGCCGATCCGATCTGGGGCGTGGAGTTCTCATACAACGACGCCGGCGGCGGACTGATCCAGTTCGCGAACCAGGTCAAGCCGAAGGGCAACATCACAGCCTACTCATGGGAGAAAACGCCCATCGGTGCCACGGAGTGGGTGCCATTTGACAGCGATCCAACCGGCGAAGCCCCGAACGAAACCTTCACCCAGGGCACGTGGGGTGTACGACTCACAGTCACCGATGATGGCATCGGCGATACCACGCTGACGAAACTCGATTACATCTACGTCACTGCCGATGGCGTGCCCGCGGACGCCACGACGCCTGTGGCCCTGGAGTACAGCCCGAACGACGGCAGTCAGGGCGGCGCGTGCATCTCCTACAACGTGCCCGACGGCAGTGACGACGTGGTGTGCTACTACTACTCGGCTAACGCGAATTCGAACGAAGGTGAGGGGCCGGTCTCGCTCGGACTGAGCGGCTTTGCTCTGTTGTCTGTTCCTTTGTCTTTTGACGCCGAGACGGGCTTTGAAATCGCTGGCGTCAACTCGAATGGCGAGGGACGACGTTCGCCGCGCAGTAACCTCGTCGCTGTGCCCGGCAGTTATGCGACGATCGCAATTGATGTGGGCGAGGTTGGCGATTCGACCCTCGTACTTTCCACCGATGGAAGCTCGCCGTCAGCTTACATCACCACCTACGAGTGGGACACGGATACCGGCACAATCGACGATCCCACCGTGACGGAAATCTACCTGTCGGATCTGGATGTCGACGGCGTCGCGAACGTGGTTGTGTATTTCAAAAACGCACTCGGCTACATCTTCGCATCGGCATCGCTGCAAATCACGATCAGCGACGGCGGTGTCGCTGAGGTTTGGTTGACCGACAGCAATGGCTCGACGTCTCAACTTCTTTGAGGTTCCCATGGCTCACAAAATTTCGATCACGACACCGGATGGCGTTGCTCACGTCAATGCGGTGCTCGTGTTGAACAAACTCTCCGTGGAAAACGGGGGCAACCTCGTGCAGCGGCTTGATTCCGCCTCGGGCATCACGAAATCGTACCGGCGACTGACGGCCGCGACCCGATACCAGGTCTTCAACAGCCAGGCGGAAGCCCAGAGCGGAGCGATGCCGCTATCGAACGCCGATGTTTCCGCGTCCGTTTCCGATCTGGCATTCCTTCAGCTTGCAGCGAACACCTTCGGGGGTGCTGGTGCTGTTCCAGTGGGCGATCCGCTCTACGATGTCGTCATTTCGAGAGTGTTCGAACTGATTGCATGGGCGGTGCTGAAATCTCAGAACGCCGCCCTGCAAGCTGCCACGGATGTGACTCTAACGGCTGGGCCATTCGTGGACTCGACGGCGGCCCTCGCCGCCGTGGACACTTCGGTGAAGGTGGGATCATGATATCACCGGAAGTTTGAATTCATTGGTAGCATAGCACCTTGCACCATGGGTCTACGACGATGGGCCCATGGCGACCAAGCGGATTTCCGAGCGAGTCAACCAGCCGTTTGCCGGCTGCCGGGTCGATCGTGAAAAGGGCGTCATCTTCGGTGCCTTGATCTGCGGCCCAGTCTCCGAAAACCAACGCGACTACGAACCAGCCTGCTTCGGTGACGGCCGCCAGTACCGCGGTCGCCACGTCTACCTCAACCACGGTGCCGAACGGCGGGCCGAGGACAAGGTGGGCTGGTTCGACCCAGAAACCATCCGCTTCCGACCGAACGGAATGCCGGAAGGTGATTTTCACGTCCTCAAAGCCCATCCGATGGCCGCGGTCATCCTGGAAGCGGCCGAGCGCAACCCCGGACTGTTCGGCTTCTCGCACGTCGCTCAGTGCAAGTACCGCCTCGAACGCGGTCGCGAGAAAGTGGAGTCCGTCGAGGACGTCGAGTCCGTGGACATCGTGGCCGAGCCGGCCACGACGAAAGGTTTCTTCGAGAGTGCAAGGAGACGAACCGTGGCCAAGACGACGTTCCGCGAGGTCCTGACCGCGATTCGGCCCAAGCTCGAATCCGGCAAGCGGCGGCGGGTCGGCGCGTTCCTGATCGCCGCCGAGGACGACGCCGGCATGACACCGGTCATGGATGCCCAGGCCGATGAGCCCGCGGCGGACGCGGATCCGGAAGACGCCATGTGGTCCGGGTTCAAGTCGGCCATCGACGCCATCCTCGCTCAGTACGAGTCTGGTGACCTCGACGCCGGCGAAGCGCTCAAGCAAATCGGCGTGTACCTCAAGACGCACGAGAAGCTCGACACGGGCAAGGATTCCAAGACCGGCGACCAGCCGCCCGAAGATGAACCGCCGACCGCGGAAGGGCGTCGCCGAAAGTCTGGTTCGTCGGATCCGCTACGCGAAGCTCTCGCCGTGTGCAGCCAGGTCGGTTTCCGGGCCGACGCCGCCGACCTGGAAATCATTGCGGCCACGGCCACCGAAAACCGCCGCGCTGTGGCCGAGCGGTTGAAGACCGCTTCCGAGGGACACGCCGGCGGTGGCCACGGCGGAATCATCAGTCAGGGGCGACACGCGGTCCCCGCCGGCGGCGAGGGCAAGACACGCGAATCGCGACAGGACACGGGCCAACCGGCGGCGATCCCGGCCGACGCCAAGGCGTTCGCCGCCTGGGTTAACGAAGCCGGCTGAACCCCACCGAGCACCAGAACCGTGAGGACTTTCCCTTGAACCTCGTCAAAGCACCAAGTCTGATCCAGGATCCGTACTACTTCCGGATCGAAAGTGACTTCATCGACGACGTCATTTCGTCGATCTGGGTCTCCACCTTGACCGACTCGGGAACGGCATCCGTCGGCGATGTCACAGGCGGCATCCTTGCCGTCGTGCCTTCGGATGGTTCCGTAGCGGACAACGACGAGGGTTATGTGGCTTCGGCCAACGCGGTGTTCCTCCTGGCCGCCGGTAAGCCGATCTATGGCGAGTCCCTGATCAAATACGCCGAAGCCAATACGAACGCCGCCAACATCGCTTTTGGGTTCGCCAGTGGCGTCGCCGCAAACCTGCTCGTGGACGACGGTGGCGGGATGCGGACATCCGGCAGCGTCATCGCGATCTACAAGGTCGACGGCGAAACCGTCTGGCGATGCGTGAGTCGGTCGAGCACCACCGTGACCGTCACCCAAAGCACCACGACGGCTGGTGGCTCGAGCTATCAGACGCTTTCGATCGAAGTCGTCGATCGCGATCCCGTTTACTGCACCGTCGTGTTCAAGGTCGACGGTCAGTACCTCCGCGACGTGAACAACCAGGTGATCCGGCACTCACTGCCGTTCGCCTCCGCGTCGCAGATGCAACTGTTCGTCGGCGTCAAGAACGGCTCGACGTCACTCGAAACGCTCAACGTCGACTACATCGGGGCCGCTCAAACGCGATGAGTAATCGGCGGGATGCGCTCCGGTTGTGACCGGGTCTGGCGGACTACCCCGCTTTTCATTTTGACTTTATGCGGCCGGTTCTCGGCCTTTCTTGGAGACGATCGATGCCGCTGAATTACCGCCGCCTGGTCGAAGCCCACACCCGGTCGCAACCGTCCGAACGGGGCCGCGTCGTCAGCGGCACCCGCCATGCGTTCGAGGACGCAGGTATCCGCGACTCGTTTGACCTCGGCCGACTGTTCGAAGAGTGTTTTGGTTGGGAGGAATTCCGTGCTTGCCGACGTGACCGGCAAACCCGCACGGCCCACCAGGTGTTCGAAGCCGCCGGGGCCGTGAGCACGGCGGCGTTTCAGAACATCATGGGGCAGTGGGCATACACCACGTTCCTCCAGGCATACGCCGCTCCGGAGTTGGTGTTCAGCAAGATCATCCCGACGCGGTCGAGTCCGTTCAAAACGGAACGCATCCCCGGCATCTCGAACATCGGCGACGAGGCCCTGGTGGTCGATGAAGCCAAGGATTACCCGATCGCCGGCGTGTCCGAAAACTGGATCGAAACGCCCGAGACGCTGAAGCGCGGTTTCATCGTACCGTGTTCGTGGGAAGCACTTTTTTTCGACCGCACCGGCCAGGTGCGGGGCCAATTGGGGCAACTCGGAACGTGGCTCGGGGTCAACAAAGAGAAGCGGGCCATCGACTGCGTGATCGATGCCGGCGAGACGGCCCAAAACAAATACCGGTACCGGTGGCTCGGCAACGTGATTGCCACGTATGGCAGCAACTCCGGTAGCCATACGTGGAACAATCAACTCGCGGCTACCCCCCTGAGCGATTACACATCACTTCAGGCGGCGTGGAATGTGTTCAAGCAACTGACCGACCCGTTCACCGGCGAACCGCTCGACATCATGCCCAAGGACATCGTCGTCCCACCGCTGCTTGCATGGGCGGTGCCTTTCGCAACCGGCGGTGCGGTTCGGCGGGCGAACCCCGGTTATGCGACAACCGGCAATCCGACGGTTACCGAAATCAACAATCCGTCGGACTCGATCATGGGGCAACTACGGACGTTGACCAGTCAGCTTCTGCGGACGCGGCTTGGATCAGACACGACGTGGTTCGTCGGCGATGTGGCCCGTGCGGTTGCGTACATGGAGAATCTGCCGCTCGAAGTCACCACGGCCCCGGCCGGCAGTGAGGCCGAGTTCACCCGCGACATCGTGCTTCGAACCAAGGTCCGGGAAATGGGCACATACTCGACACAGGAGCCGCGGGCGATGGTCAAGGTCCTCGCGTCCTGATCCAGTTACACGAACGGAGAACGCCGTGGCGAAGAAACCCGCCAAACCGAACGATACCTCCGCCACGCCTGCGGAGAAGGACGCAGCGGTCGTTCCGCTGCTGTCGGACGACCCCGGTGTGTCGGCGCCGGTCTCCGGACCGGCTGTGGTTACCGCCGATGCGCCGGGCCCGCGGCCGAGCCTCAAAGCCGGCTTCGATCCGTCCCCGTTACCGCACCCGCTCGACCAGGTCGCGGCCGAC